>FZPS01000048.1_pt623 | contig 20750 bp, 18 predicted proteins | sample 1817821 | NCBI WGS metagenome assembly FZPS01 (sample SAMEA104158645, study PRJEB21678) | metagenome | place: Germany | collected 2015-04-21 | reverse complement strand
TGAAATATTTGTTCTCTGCATGTTTTTCTCAGGTCTGAAAAGCAAAACACGACCATCATCGGTTTTATAAGCCTTCATTCCTTCAAATATGGCCTGGCCATAATGCAGCACCATAGCCGAGGGGTCCAGGGAGATAGGTCCGTAGGGGACGATCCTCGGGTCATACCAGCCCTTGTCGGATGCGTAGTCCATCAAAAACATGTGGTCAGTAAAGTATTTGCCGAATCCGAGGTTTGAATAGTCGGGTTTTACTTTAGGTGTTGTGGTTTTTGTGATTCTTATTTTATCCATAGAAGCTCCAAACCGCGTTTTGGCGGTAGCCAGTTTTATCGGCAGTGGCGGGCCGAGATACATTGACAGAGTGGAGGACAATGCATAAATATACTGTTTCACTATACAGTAGAGAATTGCAGAGATCTGTCCAAATATAAAATGAATTATACCACCCTTTAGCAAAAATTGAAAGATATAAAATGACGGATACAGGTCACTGTTAAGGGATAAATGTTGGTTATTTATGCATTCAAGCATGTTTTCATAGAAAAATATCGCATTGAAGTAGGTTATTTGTTATGCTATACTTAACTGAGATATATCCACAGCAATTCCACCGTAATTTACTGATTTTTTGACACGAACCACCTACGAGGGAAGATAAATATGAACAGAAAAACCAATTACAGATTCGTTACCGCAGTGTTGGTTCTTGTCCTTGCGGTTGCGGTTATACCTTCCTCGGCTGAGGGGGAAGACATATACTTTACCGCAGTAAACGACACTCTGAATAAGCTCGACGCAGCTACTATGCCTTTTTACGATAAGGATCAGTACTATGTCCCCTACAAAATATTCGATGACCTGTCTTTAGGCGTATATTATACATATAATAAAGAAAACCATACTCTGACTTTCTTTAATAGGAGAAACACCCTGATATTCCAGCTTCTATTAGGATACTCCTACGACAACAATCAGCAGTACCGTGAAAGCGCAGTTAACAAAAACAATACGCTCTATATCCCGATAAAGTTTGTCTGCGAGAGATTCGGGTTAGATTTTCAGGTAATAAAAACGCCGGTACAGGTTATCCGTGTTGTGTCGGATGCGGAACTCAGTCAGAATGAATTTAAAGACAAATTCTATAACAGAATTGTGAGCGAGGGGAAAGACTATTTGGGTACGGGCCAGGATACGACCCCTTCACCGGGCACTCCGACATACCCAGGCGTGTCACCGACGCCGAGCGATGGACCAAAGGTCATTCCGGAGGTTTATCTATCCTTTGATTGCTTTTTGACAGGCGATAAGGAAAGTGAAAAGAGGGACGGGCTTAAGAATCTTCTCGATACTCTAGAAGAACATGGGGTTACAGCTGCGTTCTTCCTCACTGGTGATTTTATCGACTCGGAACGGGATACAGTTATCCGTATCATCGGCATGGGGCATACTGTCGGCTTGCTAGTACCTGAATCGGGCGCTGATTACAATGATTTGACCGACCTCCAAGGTGTTATTGATTATTTGGACAGATCAAACAAGCTTTTAGACAGCTACACATTCACAAAAACAAAGCTCTGCAGGGTTAGGTCCGAGTTGCAGGATTCAGATATGGAACTATTAAGAGACCAGCTTTGGGATGCCGGCTTTGCTGCCTGGGGCTGGACAATGGACGCCGACAACAGTGTCAATACAACAGCATGGCAGACCGCACAGCGTTGGACATCAGAAATTATGGAATACGCCGGTAATATGGAGCCAGTCGTTTTTCGTATGGAAGTTAAAGAAGAGACTTATCGCGCTGTGGCGAGTCTGATTAACTTTCTAGATGACGAGGACGCAGTAATTCGCACAATCACACCGGCGAAAGATCCAAACAAAACTATCCGATAGGAGTTAATGATATTCATGGAAATAATTCTCGGGAAAATGGGAGAAGTCGTACTGAAAGGTCTGAACCGAAAGACCTTTGAAAACCGAATGATGAGGAGTCTCAGGCGCAGACTCTCACAGATTGGCGAATATAATGCTTACACAGCACAGTCCACTGTCTATGTCGAGCCTGTTGAGGAGAACCAAAACATGGAGCAGGCCTTCGATATTGTTCGTAAGGTATTCGGCCTTGTCTCTGTGAGCAGGGCCTTTTCGTCGGAAAAAGATATTACCGATATAATCAATACTGCAAAAAAAGAACTCGCACCCAATCTTCTGCGGGCAAGGACATTTAAGGTGGAGAGCCGCAGATCGGATAAGAGTTTCAAAATGAAATCTCCTGAGATTTCAAGAACTGTGGGAGCAGCACTGCTAAAGGCGTTTCCACACCTGAAAGTCGATGTCCACAATCCGGAAGTGATTGTATTTGTTGAGGTAAGGGATTTTGCGGCGTATGTACATGTGGATCCTGTGCCGGGTGCTGGCGGACTCCCAATAGGGACATCCGGAAAGGCTGCGGTTCTCTTGTCGGGAGGAATAGACAGTCCAGTTGCGGCCCAGCGTATGGCAAGACGCGGAGTAGAGCTGGAAGCGATCCATTTTTACAGCTATCCCTATACCTCAGAGCGCTCAAAACAGAAAGTTATCACACTAACAGAAATTCTTAGCGAGTATTGCGGTGACATCCGCATGCATATAGTCCCCTTCACGAAGATTCAAGAAGCCATAAGTGCCAATTGTCCTGAGGAGTACTTTACGATCCTTATGCGGCGCTCTATGATGAGAATCAGCGAACAGATAGCACTGAGAAACAAGTGCGAATCACTAATAACTGGGGAGAGCTTAGGTCAGGTTGCAAGCCAGACTATGCAAGCCATGGCGGTTACTGAACAAGCGATTACAATGCCAATTTTACGCCCGCTAGTTGGAATGGATAAGGAGGAAATTGTTCAGATCGCACGGGAAATCGGAACATTGGAGACTTCTAATCTCCCGTACGAGGACTGTTGCACCGTATTCACACCCAGACGTCCAAAGACAAAGCCGAGGATCAACAACGTAGTAGAGGTTGAGAAGGCAGTGCCTTTCGAGGAGCTTGAGGCTGAGGCTATAGAGGAAACCGAGAGGACGGTAATCGGCAAGTGAGTATGACGGCTGAAATATTATCGATTGGAACAGAGTTGCTGCTTGGAAACATCGCTAACACCGATGCGCAAATTATTTCGCAGGGGCTGAGTGAACTCGGCATCAATGTATATTTTCATACAGTTGTAGGAGACAACCCTGCACGAATAAAGCAGGCGGTAGAAATAGCTAGAAACCGTTCCGATATAATCATAACTACAGGCGGGCTTGGTCCAACTTACGACGACATAACTAAGGAGACCCTTGCTGAATGCTTTGGGAAAAGACTTGTCCGAGACGACTCATCCTTAGAGAGGATCGGAGAATACTTCGCACAAATCGGTGCCGAGATTTCAGAAAGTAACGCAAGGCAGGCTATGCTCCCGGAGGGCTGCGTAGTCCTCGATAATGACTGGGGAACAGCACCGGGATGCGCTTTCGAAGCGGATGGGAAGCATGTGATAATGCTACCCGGGCCTCCGAGGGAGTGCGAGCCTATGTTCAAAGAGCGAGCAGTGCCGTATCTGCGGAAGCTCTCCGATTCGGTGTTGGTTTCAAGAAACATACGCATTTTCGGAATGGGCGAGAGTGCGGTAGAAGATATTCTGCATGAGTATATGCAGTCACAGGTAAATCCCACAGTTGCACCTTACGCCAAGGAAGGGGAGGTAATGATCCGCGTCACCGCGAAAGCGGAAAATGAGAGAGACGCCTATGCGATGACCGAACCTGTTGTGGACAAGGTTGCTGAGATGCTGGGTGATGTTGTATACGGTGTAGATATCGAAAGCCTTGAGGAAGCTGTAATGCTTCTTCTCAAAGAGAGAGGCCTTACTCTGGCGTCCGCAGAGTCCTGTACCGGAGGATTGTTGTCTGCGAGGATGACAGAGCTTCCCGGTGTTTCCGCTGTATTTGTGGGCGGAGTCTGCGCCTATTCTAATGATGTAAAGATCAATAATCTCTCGGTTCCCGAAGAGGTTATAAACCAATACGGTGCTGTAAGCGAGCAGGTTGTGTATTCGATGGCGGAGAACGTCCGAAAAAAACTCGGTGCCGACATTGGAATATCAATATCGGGAGTTGCCGGACCTGCTGCAAGTGAGAGCAAACCAGTCGGGACTGTTTGTATCGGTGTTTCCTCCCATATGGGCACCGAGGCTTACACTTTTAAGCTCCGCGGCAACCGCAGCAGAATAAGGACAGCATCTGTAAACCGCGCGCTTGATTTAGTAAGACGACATTTATTAGACGGAGGAACCAATTGAGCAAATTCGTTACAGAACGTGAAATGGAATTCCAGCGCGAGTGCATGAAGAGAGTCGCTGCGCGCAATAACGGACAAACTGCCTTTGTCGACACCTACGGGTGCCAGCAAAATGAGGCTGATTCGGAGCGTATGAGCGGCATGCTCACAGAGATGGGATATGTTCTCTGTAACTCTGATGATGCGGATGTTGTGATCATCAACACTTGTGCCGTCCGCGAGAACGCCGAGAACCGCGTGTTCGGTGTTATCGGTCGCCTGGTGCATGCAAAGCGCAGAAATCCCTCCCAGATTATAATTCTTGCTGGATGTATGGGCGGAGAGGCATCTGTGAGGGAGAAGATCAAAAAGAGCTACAGACATGTTGATGCGGTACTCGATACCACATCATTTTGGAGGCTTCCTGAGTTGATCCTGGGTCTGCTTGAGGGAGATGAGAGAGCCGCAGAGATAAATACAGTAGGCGGCGTAGTGGAGCCTGATAGCCGCATTGCGGAGGGTATGCCTGTTTCGCGGCTGTACCCGCACAAAGCATGGGTATCAATAATGTACGGCTGCAACAATTTCTGTTCTTACTGCATAGTGCCATATTTACGAGGTCGTGAACGCAGTCGGAATAGCGAAGATATACTGAAGGAAATACGTGAAGTAGTGGCTGATGGGTGTAAGGACATCACGCTACTCGGTCAGAATGTCAACTCATACGGGGAGATGACCGGAGAAGGTTTGGATTTTGCCGACCTGCTCGCGAAAGTGGCGGAGGTTGACGGAGATTTCCTTATCAGGTTTATGACGAGTCATCCAAAGGACACATCCAAGAAACTGCTGGATACAATGGCTTCAAACCCGAAGATTGCACGCCATCTGCATCTTCCAGTTCAATCTGGTTCGGACCGAATACTGAAAATTATGAATCGGCGTTACAATGCTGAGAGTTATATGGAACTCATCAACTATGCAAAAAAAGTAATGCCCGATATAGTCCTGACGAGTGATATTATAGTTGGTTTCCCGGGAGAGACAGAACAAGACTTTGAACAGACACTAAAGCTTGTAAGTGAGGTTGAATACGACTCTCTGTTCACCTTTATATATTCAAAAAGGGAAGGGACCCCTGCAGCTGAGATGGAGGACCCAACCACACCTGAGGAGAAGAGTGACCGCTTTAACCGCCTGATCGAGCTTCAGAACGCCATCTCCCTAAAAAAGCACAAAGAATATGTTGGCAAGACACTCAGAGCGCTTGTCGACGGGGAAGGGCGGCAGGGCGATCATAATCTGTCAGCCAGGACAAATGGCGGAAGGCTCATACACTTAAGCGGAGATAAATCACTCATTGGCGAGTTTGTACCTGTTCATATTACGCAAGCAACTACATGGTCACTTGTAGGAGAGATAGATAAGGGTTTGATGAATGGGGTTAGGAAATAATGGCTGAAACACCAATGATGCAGCAGTATACAGAGATAAAGAGGCAGAATCCAGACTGCATAATATTCTTCAGACTCGGAGACTTTTACGAGATGTTTGGGGATGACGCAGTTATAGCGTCAAGAGAACTGGACTTGGTTTTGACAAGCCGCAGTAAGAATGTCCCCGAGGAAGACAAAATCCCTATGTGTGGAGTGCCATATCATGCAGCCGAGAACTACATATCAAGAATGGTAGCGAAGGGCTATAAGATTGCAATCTGTGAGCAGGTAGAGGACCCAAAGCAGGCAAAGGGACTTGTTAAACGCGACGTTATCCGCATCATCACGCCGGGTACCGCCATAGAGGCCTCTATGGTGGAGGATTCAAAGAACAACTTCATATGTGCCCTCACACTCTACAATGAAACGCCATTGAGAGCAGGCGTATGTTTCTGTGATCTCTCAACTGGCGAGGCGTACTGCACCCAGTTTAAGGGCGATAATGTTGTAAATAGGCTCAATAATGAGCTTGGCAGGTTTTCCCCTGTGGAGGTGCTCCTAAATAATGACGCTATGCAGGTGCCCGAAATCGTCGATTTTCTTAAAGATAGACTAGGAAGTATAGTTGAAGAGATCAGCCCCTTGGCTCCAACAGGGGACTCGGCATTGGAGTCTGTTGCAAAACATTTCGGAGAGGACAATCCTACCTTCGGCGGCGGCAGGGAAATGCTCGCCGTTGCCGAAGCATGTGCTTCACTACTACATTACTTGTATCAGACTCAGATGACCGATCTGAGCCATATCAGAACATTAGACTACTATGAACAGGACATGTTCATGGCGCTAGACTATACTGCACGCAGAAACCTGGAACTCTGTGAAACAATTCGTACAGGTGAAAAAAAGGGCAGCCTCCTCTGGGTCCTTGACAGAACAAGGACACCTATGGGCGGCAGATTAATAAGGTCTTGGATCGAGAAGCCGCTAATAAACCCTGTTGCAATAAACAGGCGTCTTGCTGCAGTAGATGAACTGCAGAGTAACCACATGCTTCGCGACCGCATATTCGAGGAGCTGAAAGGTATTTCGGATATGGAGCGAATAATCGGAAGGGTGGTATACGGTACTGCAAATTGTCGAGATATTCGCGGCCTAGGCGAAGCTGCTAAGCACATCCCCTCAATCATTAAGTTGCTGGAAGAGGCTAGTTCGCAGGCTCTTGTAGAGATCAGAGCCGAAGCAGACCCTCTCACTGACATCACAGACCTCATCGACAGTGCAATCGTAGATGACCCTCCCTTCTCTGTTCGCGAAGGCGGGTTCATTAGGGATGGGTATAACTCCGACATAGACCATCTCAGACAGGTACTCTCGGGTGGACGCGGCAGTGTAGCTTCATTTGAGGCGGAGGAGCGAGAACGCACAAAGATAAAGTCCCTGAAAGTCGGTCACAACCGAGTTTTCGGGTATTACATAGAAGTAAGAAAATCCGCTAATGAGATGATTCCGGACCATTACATACGAAAGCAGACCCTAGTTGACCGTGAGAGGTACATCACAGAGGAGCTTAAAGAGCTGGAGACCACGATTCTCACAGCGAATGAGCGCATTACAGCACTGGAATACGAGCTTTTTACCGAGCTCCGTGAACTTATAGGAAAACAGATTGATAGAATACAAAAGACTGCACATGCTGTGGCCCGTCTAGATGTACTCTGTTCATTTGCTGAGACTGCATCGCGTGAGAATTATTGTCGGCCTGATGTAGACGACTCGGATAGGATCAAGATAACTGACGGCAGGCACCCTGTGGTTGAGAAAATGCTTTCGGGTGGTATGTTCGTACCGAATGATACCTACATGGACTGCAATGAAAACATGGTATCAATCATAACTGGGCCGAACATGGCCGGAAAGTCGACGTACATGAGGCAGGTTGCTCTAATAGTACTTATGGCTCAGATAGGGAGCTTTGTACCTGCTAAATCAGCAGTGATCGGAGCAGTCGACCGCATTTTTACACGTATTGGGGCTTCGGATGACCTGGCATCCGGGAAGTCGACATTTATGGTGGAGATGAGTGAGGTCTCCGATATACTGCGTAGCGCAACGTCGCGCAGCCTACTGATTTTGGATGAGATTGGCCGCGGAACATCTACCTTTGACGGTATGGCGATTGCACGGGCAGTTTTGGAGTGGGCAAGCGATAAGAGGCGCTTAGGTGCAAAGACCCTCTTCGCTACTCACTACCATCAACTTACCGACCTTGAAGACCAGATAAGTGGTGTTAAAAATTATAATATTGCTGTTAAAAAGAGGGGTAAGGAGATAATATTCCTACGAAAGATAGTACCTGGCGGTACTGATGAGAGCTACGGCATCGAGGTTGCAAGGCTTGCTGGTTTGCCCGATGGACTTACAAAGAGAGCAAATGAAATACTGCATTCCCTGGAAAATGATGAGGCGGTGCCGCATGGAGGACTCCAGAGGTCTAAGAGGCATCAAAAGAATGAAAGCAGTAATGAGAGCGGACAGATCTCTCTTGTGGATATGAGAATAAACGAGGTGGCCGAGATTCTCAAGAAGACTGAGCCGGACACACTTTCGCCTATTGAGGCACTGAACTTAATATATTCACTAAAGAAAAAGATTGAGCAGTGAAGAAGAGATTGAGTAGGTTGTTACATGATTTCCGGGACAGGAGATTTGTATGAGTAAAATTATAAAACTCGATAGACATGTTGCGGACCTGATTGCAGCAGGAGAGGTTATCGAACGGCCGGCATCGGTTGTAAAGGAACTTGTGGAAAACGCAGTGGACTCGGGAGCTGATGCGATAACGGTTGAAATCAGGCGCGGAGGTATGGATCTGATCAGAGTCAGCGACAACGGTAGTGGGATTGAGCCTGAGGATATCCGTACAGCGTTTTTGCGCCATGCCACATCTAAGATTCGTACAGCTGCGGATATAGATGCTGTTATGACGATGGGGTTTAGGGGCGAGGCTCTTGCGTCAGTCGCAGCAGTGTCAAAAGTATCGATGTACACCCGAACTCACGATTCCAACGTGGGCTACAGCTATGAAATTTGGGGCGGGGATGAGAAGAACCTCACCGAGGCGGGGTGTCCCCCTGGTACCACTATCGTAGCAAGCGAGCTCTTCTATAATACTCCCGCTCGAATGAAGTTCATCAAAAAGGACGTAACAGAAGCAGGACATGTGCAGACCGTAGTCCGGAGAGCAGCATTAGCCAGGCCTGACATTTCTTTTAAGTTGATTCGCGACGGTGAGGAGCTTCTACATACGCCCGGAGACAATTCACTACTCTCGGCCATGTACTGTATCTACGGAAATAGATACGTCCAGGGCATGGAGAAGGTATCCACTTCCTATGAGGGAATACGAGTGTGGGGTTACGTATCAAAACCGACTTACAGTCAGGGTAACCGCTCAAAACAGGAGTTCTTTGTTAATGACAGGCCTATTCGATCGGGTACAATGACCGCAGCACTGGAGAGCGCATACAAAAACAGAATGATGACTGGGCGATTCCCAACATGTGTGCTGCATATCGAGATTCCACCGGTCCTTCTGGATGTTAATGTCCACCCAGCAAAATCTGAGGTCAAGTTTGCGTACGAGAGACCTGTCTATGACGCAATATTTATTGCAGTAAAGGATGCAGTTGATTCTGAAGACCCGCGCGCCGCTATCGTATCAAAGAGTCCGGATGTTTTGAAGATCGATATACCCGAAAGGGAGTATCCTCAGACATCCATAAATACTTTAGCCCCAAAGAAAAACCCTGATTTCTATAGCGCAATGTCTGCGGAGCGTTACAGAGATCTATATGCCCCCCGTGCTTCAGACGATCTCCAAGACTCCATGAGCTCAACTGTTGACTCGAAAGAAGAAAAGCCCCCGCAATTCACTGACAAACCGATACCGGTGTGGAAAATATTGGGAGAATCATTTGGTACATATATTATTGTGGAGGACGGAGACGACATTCTGTTCATTGATAAACACGCCGCACATGAGAGAATTATATTCAACAAGCTGCTTGAGACTTCGGACAACCCCATTTCACAGTATCTGCTTGAATCCCGTGTTATAGAGTTTGACAGGGATGATTATGAGTCAATAATTGCAAATATGGAGTTAGTCTGCAGTATGGGTTTTGAGGTAGAGGAGTTTGGCGGGAATAGCTTGATCGTACGGGCAGTGCCTGAAGAGATTGACGGTGATGATGTTGAAGCTTCACTGCAGGAGATTGCCCTGAGTCTTCGAGAGAATCGAAGGATGTCCATAACCAAGAAGCGGGATGAGGCGTTGCGGCTTGTGGCTTGCAAGGCCGCACTGAAGGCCGGAAACAAATCCTCATACAGCGAAAACCGCGAGCTCGTAACACGCGTGATGGAAATGGAGGATGTACGATACTGTCCCCATGGTCGTCCGGTTGCTGCTGTACTATCAAGGTCTGAGCTTGAAAAGAGATTTGGAAGAACATAGTATTTAGGAGGTCAAAGTATTTGGGAGATCATAGTTTGGGAAGAGTGATCTGTGTAGCAGGTCCTACTGCCTCAGGAAAGACTGAGTTGGCCATTGATCTCGCTTTACGATTGGGCGGGGAGGTTTGCTCCTGCGACTCGATGCAGATATATCGCGAGATGGATATAGGGACTGCAAAGCCCGACATAGAGGAGAGGAAGGGTATTTCGCACCATATGATAGACATTATCAACCCCGATGAGGACTATTCCGTTGCGAGATATGTCGAAGAGGCCTCAGCCGTTGTGGATGACATTTTGGCCCGCGGTAGGGTTCCCGTTATTGTGGGCGGAACTGGACTGTATATGGATGCATTAATCAGAGGTTTACACTTTTCAAACGGTCAAAACAGTGATATACTGAGAGGCAGGATTGAAAAGCTTTATGACAGATTCGGCGGCGAGCGGCTTTACTCACATCTCAGATCTCTCGATCCCGCTGCAGCCGAAAAAACACATCCAAATGACCGAAAGAGAGTCTGTAGAGCGCTTGAAGTCTACTACGGCTCAAAGACTACTATCTCTTCACACAACGAGAAAACTCGCGAGCTTCCGCTCAGATATAATGCTGTATATGTAGGCCTCAACTATAAAAATAGGCAGTTGCTCTATGACAGGATCAACGAACGCGTGGACAAGATGTTCAGCTCTGGCCTTGTTGAAGAGGTCAGAGGCCTTATCGAGAAATATGAATTGTCCGCAACCGCTGCTCAGGCGATTGGCTACAAGGAGATTATAAACACTATAGAGAAGGGACTGCCCCTTGAAACGGCTGCCGATGAAATAAAACGTGCAACTAGGCGCTATTCTAAACGACAGCTTACATGGTTTCGCAGAAACAAGAGTATTAATTGGTTTTACAGGGATTTGCAGAAACATGAGGATATATTACAAGCTTCGACAGACTATTTTCTCAGGGATGAGTACAATAGACGGGAAAAGGATAATATAGACAACTGAAAACATGCAACAACCCGAAAAAAATATAAGGAGCTGCCGACATGTCAAAAAATTATAACCTACAAGATTTCTTTTTGAACCAAGCTAGGAAGGACAAGATTCCGCTAACCATTTTTCTTATGAATGGGGTGCAGATAAAATGTTTTGTTCGCGGCTTTGACAACTTTATCGTTATTGTCGAAGTCGAGGGGAGGCAACAGATGATTTATAAACATGCCATCTCCACTATTATCCCTCTCAGACCTGTAGATATGTCCTCACTGTCAAAACAGGAAGATGAGGAATAAGAATCAAGGAAGTATAGATGAGACGTAAAAGCCTTGTGTCCGGATTGCTCTACCTGCTTATATTAATGGTGGTCGGTTACATGGCCTACTACATATATGTTGCGATCTCAACCCCGTTTGAGACTACGGAAGCTGTTCTGTATACTGCGGAAGAAATAGTTTCGATAAAGGGGTACTTCTTTCGCGATGAGATCCCTGTTCCCGCAGGGAGCGGTCCAGTGCAGCAGATCCTTCTCTCGGATGGTGAGAAGGTACACAAAGGCCAGGTGCTATCGGTAAGCTACGACAGTGAAGAGGACATGAGAATACACCAGCAGTTGGCTTGGTACAGGGAGTTATTGTCACTTCTCAATGAAGCTATAAGCGATGAGAACATCGTTGATATTGAGAGAGTCGACAGGAATATATCACTGCACCTCGAAAGCCTGGTTTATGGTGTTGAGAATCCGAAATCTGTAGACCTTAAACAAGAAATTATAAATCTAAAGACACAGGTGCTCAAGAGAGGACTTGCATTTTCGAATACAGGTAGGGAAAAGGTTTCAGCCGAGATAAGTCGTCTTACTTCCGAAATTAGACGGCTCTCGGCTGCTGCTGAGAGTGGGGTAGCATCGGTTATCTCCCCTGTTTCGGGTTACTTCTCGCGGGCTGTCGACGGTTTTGAGGGGATACTCACCATTGAAAAGAGCAACACTCTTACTCTTGCCCAGTTCAATGAGTTGGAGTTGTTGAGGGTAAAGGAAGGGCTAAATGCATATTGTGGTAGACTTGCTACAGACTATAAATGGAGATTTGCTGCAAGTGTCCCCGTTGAGTATGCAGCACTGCTGTCGAAAGGTGATATTGTAAAGCTCCGGTTTACAGGGGATTATATCGGCGAGATAAAAGTACCTGTCCTGCGTATTGACGAAGAGGGTTCAGATTCCTGCCTGGTTATTTTTTCGGGCAACACACTTACAAGTGAGCTCTTAAGTCTTCGCTACCAGAGCGCCGACATTGTAATGTCAACATATGAAGGAATACGGATACCAAAGCAGGCCCTTCGGATAAACGATGAGGGAAAGACGGGGGTGTACTGCATTGTAGCTATGCAGGCGAAATTTGTCGAAACAGAACAGATATATGAATTGGACCACCACTATATAGTAAGCTATGATCCCAAAGCTAAGGGCGGTTTAAGACCGGGAGATGAGATTATTGTCAGTTCAAAGAATCTCTATGACGGGAAAATAGTACAATAAGAAGTGTCCTATTCAATACAGTGGAGAGGATGACGGACACATTGAAAAGCAAAAGTAATTACTTTGATGCAGAGGCCATTGCCAATCAAATCACTGAGAATGTAAAACGCATTAGAGAGAAAATAGAAAAAGGCGCTATTGATGCAGGACGAAATCCTGATGAGATTTCAATCGTTGCAGTTACAAAAACTTACAGCTCAGATGTAATTAGGTGCTCACACATGTGCGGGTTTGACGCATATGGTGAAAACCGTGTACAGGAGCTTTTGGAGAAGCAGTGTGAGGGGGCATATGGGACCACTCCGGTGCATATGATAGGCACCCTCCAGAGCAACAAAGTCAACAAGGTCGTTGGCAAGGTTGCGCTTGTCCAATCGGTTGACAGTACCAGGCTCGCAAGAAGAATATCTAAACGTGCAACTGAGCTCGGTATAACACAGGATGTCCTTATTCAGGTCAATATCGCTGAAGAACTTACCAAGTCGGGTCTTAAGCCCGGAGAGACTGAGGAGCTCTGTGCAGAGATATCCGAAATGGGCGGTGTAAATGTACGCGGATTGATGGCAATACCCCCAATACCTGAGAAAGACGACTCAAATTTTAAACATTTTTTGAAAATGCATAAACTATTAGTTGACATAAGAGGGAAAAAATATGATAATGTATCTATGGATATTCTGTCTATGGGCATGAGCGGTGATTTTGAAGCTGCGATTGCCTGTGGATCAAATATGATCCGGCTTGGACAGGCAATATTCGGCGCGAGGAACCAATAAAGCACGGGAGGAAGAAAAAATGGGCCTTTTTGACGAACTGAAACGCCTTGCAAGACCATATGCAGAAGAGGGCGAAGACGATTTTGAAGAATTTGTCACGCGTTCGGCCATCCGTGAACGTGATATCGGAACTGAGATAAACCTTGATTCCAGGCGTGACAAGGTCGTCAATATCCACGCGACAACACAGCTTTCCGTTGTGCTTGTTAAGCCGGAGAGGTTTGAGAATGCCGCTGAAATAGCTGATCACCTGAGGGAGAAAAGAACTGTTGTCCTTAATCTTGAATCAACAAATAAGGACATAGCGCGCAGATTACTCGATTTCCTGAGCGGTGTTGCCTATGCCAATGAGGGCAAGATTAAAAAAGTTGCCAATGCAACTTACATAATCACACCGTTTAACGTCGAAATCCTCGGTGACATCATTGATGAGTTGGAAAACAACGGACTGTACTTTTAGCACGGTGCTCCGCTGGTGAGAGATGGTGAAGGTCGGGCATTTGTCCGACCTTTTTCAAAATTGATTGAAAGAAAGGGAGGTATGAAAATGCTTACACCCCAAGAAGTCCAGGATAAAAAGTTCCCAAAGGCCGTTTTTGGTGGATATGACATGGGTGAGGTGGACGACTTCCTCGACTCTGTCTCAGAGGACTATACTGCCCTCTACAAGGAAAATGTTGTTTTAAAAAACAAACTAAAGATTCTTGCAGAGAAAGTTGAAGAATACCGAAGTGTTGATGCGGCAATGCGTAAGGCGCTTCTCAGTGCACAGAAGATGGCAAATGAGATAACTGAAGAGGCTAAATTGAAGTGTGAGGAACTTCGCATCAAAGCTCAGACCGACTATGAGAATAGTGTCGCAGCGCTTAAGGACAACATAAAGAATGAGGAGAAGAGGCTTGAAAAGCTGCGCGAGGAGACTAGCAAGTTTGCAGAGGCCTCAATTTTGGTATATAATCGACAAATCGAGAACATAAGAAGAATGGTTACAGAACCGGTTGTGGAGAAAGTTGATAAAGTAAATCAGGTTGTCGAAGACATAGAAAGAAACTTTAGCAGATCTTTCGACGAGGAGACCCGGACTGTGACTAAATCTCCCGAAATCACCGAAGAGAGTGAAGATGGTGTCGCAGAAAGAATTGCTGCTACAGCCCAGTTAGAGATAAACCCATCAAATGAAGCTGTAGATGAAAGTTCCCCTGCCAACGCCAGCAATGAAATCAATACAATCAATGTTGCAAGCTCTAATCCAGTTACGAATGAGAATCTAAAGGTCGATACAGGGTACAATAGCTATGACTTATCCGAACTGTTTCCTTCAGAAGCTAGGCAGAGTACGACCAATCAACGTAAGGATGCTCAGGAGCCCAGAGAAGTAAATGTTGGGGGAATGAATGTTCGTGTTTTTGAGATGGACCTGACAGACGATAAGAAGGAAGACGCCATACTTTAGACTATATATTAGTTCCAATTACAAAGGAGTAGTTCCAATGCCAGTAGACTATAACAAGACGATAAATTTGCCCAAAACAGATTTCCCTATGCGTGCAGGGCTTCCTAAACGTGAGCCGGGATTTCTTGAGGAGTGGAAAGAGGACGGGGTTTTTGAAGAGCTGCTAAAGATCAATGCAGATAAGCCCAAGTATGTCCTCCACGACGGACCTCCCTTCTCGAACGGAAACATTCACATGGGAACGGCCCTTAATAAGGTGTTGAAGGATTTTATCAACCGATATAAGGCGATGAGCGGCTACTATACCCCATATAAGCCCGGTTGGGACAACCACGGAATGCCTATTGAGAGTGCGATAATCAAGGCACACAGGCTCGATCGCAACAAAATGACAATCCCCGAGTTCCGTGACAGGTGTAGGGAATTTGCCCAATCCTTTGTGGATATTCAGATGGAGCAGTTTATTCGTCTCGGAGTGTTGGGTGACTGGGAGAACCCATACCTCACCATGACCCCCGAATTTGAGAAGGAAGAGGTAAAGGTTTTCGGAGAGATGTACCGGAAAGGATACATCTACAAGGGTCTTAAGCCTGTCTATTGGTGTTCTCACGATGAGACGGCATTGGCCGAAGCTGAAATTGAATACTTCGACGACCCTGTCGAGAGTATCTACGTGAAATTCCAGGTGACCGATGATCTGGGCAGATTTGCAGGTATAAGCGATATAGAGAAGCTCTATTTCGTTATTTGGACAACAACCGCATGGTCATTGCCTGGAAACCTGGCCATAGCGCTTAATCCGTCGGAGGAGTACGCACTGGCGCGGATTCCTTCGGGTGAGACTTTCATTATGGCAAAGGCCCTGATCGATAAGGTTATGAACTTTGCTGGATACGATGAATACGAAATAATTCACACATTCGAAGGAAAACAGGCAGAGGGCATGAAGGCTCGCCACCCATTCCTTGACAGAGAGAGTCTACTGGTGCTTGCGGATTATGTCACAATGGATTCAGGTACAGGATGTGTACACACCGCTCCTGCACACGGTATAGAAGACTATGAGTCGGGCAGGAAATATAACTTGCCAGAGATTACGCCGATAGACGATAGGGGATATATGACCGCTGAAGCTGGGCAGTTTGAGGGACTCTTCTACGAGAAGGCAGCGGACGCCATTACCGAGCATCTGAGGGAGACGGGCGCTCTGTTTGCAGACGAGAAGCTTGTCCACTCATATCCACACTGCTGGCGCTGTAAGGAACCTGTAATCTATCGAGCAACATCACAGTGGTTCTGCTCGGTTGAGGCAATCAAGGATGAGGCTGTAGCTGCTTGTAGAGCTGTAAAATGGATACCGGCATGGGGTGAAGAGCGTATAATCAGCATGATTCGCGATAGAGCAGACTGGTGTATTTCACGTCAGCGTCATTGGGGTCTGCCTATACCCGTGTTCTACTGCGAGGAGTGCGGACAGCCCGTCTGTAACGATCAGACTATAAATGCGGTTTCCGAGCTGTTCGGAGAGTTCGGATCAAACATATGGTATGAAAAGGAAGCTGAGGAGCTGCTTCCCGATGGTTTTACCTGCCCTCACTGTGGTGCCAGTTCTTTCTCAAAGGAGACTGATACACTCGACGGCTGGTTTGACTCGGGTTCGTCTCATTACGCATCACTTAACAAACAGGAGGACGCGAGCTGGCCTGCAGACCTGTACCTCGAGGGCTCTGACCAGTACAGGGGATGGTTCCAGTCATCGCTGCTCACCGCAGTTGCTACAAAAGGGACTGCACCCTACAAGTCGGTGCTTACTCACGGTTGGGTAGTTGACGGTGAAGGTAAGGCAATGCATAAGTCCCTCGGTAATACAATTGCGCCAGAGGATATAATCAAAGTTTATGGTGCGGACTTACTGCGTCTTTGGGTTGCTTCAAGCGACTACCGTGCTGATGTACGCGTTTCTGATGCAATCTTCAAACAGCTTTCGCAGGCCTATTTGAAGATAAGAAACACCGCACGGTATATACTTGGAAACCTCAACGGTTTTGATCCAGATAATAAAGTAGCGTATGAAGACCTGCTCGAACTGGATCGCTGGGCGCTTATGAAGCTGGATAAGCTTGTTGAGCGGGTAGTCAAGGCCTACGAGGATTTTGAATACCATATTATCTATCACTCAATTCATAATTTCTGTGTAGTGGATATGTCCAACTTCTATCTCGATGTAATAAAGGATAGGCTCTACTGTGAAGCAGCGGACAGCCTTGCATATAGAAGTGCACAGACTACTATGTATATAATTCTAGATTCGATGGTCCGCATGCTGGCACCTATCCTTGCATTTACTTCTGATGAGATATGGAAAGCGATGCCGCATAGCCAGAGCTCCGACCCAAGACACGTGGTCTATAATACGATGGCTGAAACACACGCCGAATACCGATTTGATGCATCCGATGAGGAGAAGTGGGATAGACTTGTTCAGCTTAGGGACGGTGTAAACCTCGAACTAGAGAAAGCCCGTGCCGATAAGAGGATCGGAAAGCCCCTCGAGGCAAAGATAATCCTAAACTGTAATGAAAGTATGCTGGAGTTCCTAAAACCCCTTGAAGACTTCCTGCCCACACTGTTTATAGTTTCACAGGTCCACGTAAACAGCGGAACTGAAGGTGCTCCCTGTGAGGGACTCGATGGCATTTCGATTGTAGTTGAAGACGCGGATGGCGAGAAATGCCCGCGCTGTTGGATCTTCTCGACAAGTGTCGGTGAGGATGATGAACATCCTGCGCTGTGTGCGCGCTGTGCAAAAGTTGTCAAGGAGAACTACTCCGAGCTCGAAGCGTAATTCCTGCGGCAGGACGGGGGGGCGTCCCCGTCCTGCCGAATAAATATTTGAGCAGTTTTGGAGGTAGCTAGATGCTTTACCTGTTGTTTTCAGCACTCATAGTGATCGCCGATCAAATTGTTAAGAGATGGGCGGTACTCAACTTAAAGGGGCAGGGTACTAAAGATTTCATTCCCGGAATCCTTAACCTGTATTATGCCGAAAATACCGGAGCTGCATTTAGCATACTTAGAGATCAGCGCTGGATATTTATCATAGTATCTATACTTGCATCACTCGTTATGGTCTACATCGTCCTTTCAAAACGCATAGACTCTCCCCTAGGGTTAGTGCCGCTCTCAATGGTGCTTGGAGGGGCGGTTGGAAATCTGATTGACCGTATCTATGCAGGATTTGTCGTCGACATGTTCGAGTTTGCGTTTATCCGTTTTGCAATATTCAATGTAGCTGATATATTTATTACTGTTGGTGGTGTCCTGTTTTGTGTTTACTATCTCTACAGTGAAACCAAAAACATTAAAAAGCAAGACTCACCAGGTGGTAGCAACACTAACACCACTGAGGATTTAGCAGGGCAAGATGTTATTGATGAGGGGAAGGAGAGCTGCTTCTCTGAGGGTGAGGAGAATATCTGATTTGAAATATGGGGACATGGGAGAGATAATTCGGATAGAAGCGTCAGAGGACAGTGCTGGGGATCGTCTTGACAGCTTGTTGGCGGCGGAGCTTGATATGGCCAGGAACGCTGTTCAGAGACTTATCGAAGAAGGTTCTGTAACGCTACAAGGAAAAGCAGTAAAGAAAAACTACAGGGTAACAGCAGGCGATGTTTTTGAAGTGGTGGTGCCGGAACAGGATGAAGAGGTATTGGTTCCGGATGATATCCCCCTTGATATTATTTATGAGGACTATGACATAATCGTTATAAACAAACCTGCAGGAATGGTGGTCCACCCCGCACCCGGACACTCCCGTAATACCCTTGTGAACGCACTGCTCTCACACTGCGGCGAAAGGCTCTCTACTGTCGGCGGCAAAAATCGCCTCGGTATTGTCCACCGATTGGACAAGGACACCTCGGGAGTACTATTGGCCGCAAAAACAGACAGCTCACATATAATACTGTCTAGGCAGTTTAAGGAGCATTCCACAAAGCGTATTTACGAAGCTGTTGTAAGAGGCAATCTACGTGAAGACAGAGGTTATGTTGAGGCGCCGATAGGGCGGCATCCCACCGATAGAAAAAGGATGGCGGTAACTGAGAAAAATGCGAGATATGCTTATACTGGCTGGGAAGTAATCACCCGATACCCCGGAGGACACGGATTATCTTCTCATACGCACATCCGCTGCATCCTGAAAACAGGACGGACCCATCAGATCCGGGTTCACATGGCGCACATAGGACATCCCGTTGTTGGGGATCCAGTATACGGGGGTAGAGCCGGAAAAGGAGAACTCGGACTGCAAGGACAGTGCCTGCATGCCAAGCAACTTGAGTTTTCTCATCCTGTTTCAGGAGAGAGAATGTCATTCAAAGCTGAGCTACCCGAAAGTTTCAGCAGGGTGTTGACATTGCTACACGGATAGTGTATTCTAATTTAGAATTATAGACGTTGGGGGGCTGGCGACAAGCCGGCTGAGAGGAAGCCTGAGTGCGGCTTCGACCCGTGAACCTGATCCGGATAATGCCGGCGTAGGGATGTATGTTGATGGGCTTACTTCTACGCCGCATTTTGTACTGAAGGGTATAAGATGCGGTTTTTGTATTGGGTTCATAAACATTCTTCCCAAATATTGAGGAGGTTGTTATGAAAAAAAGTTATTCAAAAATACGAGTACTTACTGAGAGTGCAATTCTAATCGCCATGGCTTCATTACTTAGTATGATAAAGCTTTGGTCGATGCCATTGGGCGGAAGCGTTACCCCTGTCTCTATGCTGCCCATATTGCTTATCGGTTATAGGCATGGACCGGTGTGGGGTCTGATTTCAGGACTTGGATATTCGATTCTGCAGTTTATTGAGAGGCCATACTTTTTGTTGCCTCTACAGTTCTTACTAGACTATACACTGCCGTTCACAGCTCTTGGGCTGGTTAGTTTCTTTAGAAACAGGAAGTATGGATTTCAGATTGGTTCCTTTATCTCCATTGGGGTCAGGACTATATGCCATGTTCTATCGGGAGTGCTCTTCTTCGGCGAATATGCAGCAGAAGCGGGATTTGATTCTGCTGTGGCGTACACCTTTGCATACAACCTATCCTACATGATACCCGAGCTCATTCTTACCCTGGCAGTGGGAACAGTAGTTATTGCAATGCTTAAGAAGGCAAATTTATAGTAGGCGATTATGCAAAAAATAAGGGATGGTCTCTCTGTGCACTGAGCACTAGAGACCATCCCTTAAATATTGTAGTTATTAGGAGAAGTAGTGTATAAGGGCTCGAGCAATTGAACGGGCAAGCTCGTTTTGGGCCTCATCGTCTGTAAGCCATTCATATTCGGTGGGGTTACATATGAATCCTGTTTCGAGAATAACAGATGGTGCCCAATACCCTCTACAGACATACAGACTGGCTTGGTTTGCCCTTCGGTCCACACGTCCTAAATCAGATGAGATGTAGTTAACAATGTCCTCTGCAACATCTTTAGAAATACTGCGCATATACCATGTGCTTATGCCCATTATTGAAGTAGCATCGACATTGACCTCTACAGCATTATTGTGTATCGAAAGGAAGAGATCGGGTCTTGCGTTCCTAGACATGCTTAGCCGCTCGTCCAAAGATACAGCTTCATCACCAGAACGAGTCATCAGGACCTCTGCTCCCAGACGCTCGAGCTCATGCTTAACCTTTACTGCTGTTAACAGTGTGATGTCCTTTTCGGCCATATCGACGCCGAGA
>FZPS01000069.1_pt243 | contig 20753 bp, 26 predicted proteins | sample 1817821 | NCBI WGS metagenome assembly FZPS01 (sample SAMEA104158645, study PRJEB21678) | metagenome | place: Germany | collected 2015-04-21 | reverse complement strand
TTATTGGAATGTACAGAGTATTATGATTACTCTGGGCGGCTCCTTTGCCGCGACAATGGTTAACTTCTCCATCAAGGAATTGGCCAGTCTTGGGCATGTTCTGAAAGTGGCCTTGACCCATAAGGAGCCGAATCCGCTGGAGATTATTGCCACCATTGTGCGATTTGCCGAAATCTCGCGGCGCGAGGGATTACTGGCGCTGGAGGAGAGAGCCCAAGAGCTGGATGAACCATTTTTGCAGAAAGGCATTCAATTGGTGGTGGATGGTACCGATCCTGATTTGGTCCGGGGCATCCTTGAAATTGAGCTCAGCTACATGGAGGAACGCCATTCAGTTGGCCAGCGGATCTTTGAACGGCTTGGCGGGTATTGCCCTGCGTTCGGGATGATTGGAACACTGATTGGTTTGATCATGATGCTGCAGAAGATGGAAGACGCCCGTAATCTTGGTGTAGGAATGGCAGTTGCCCTGATCACCACATTGTATGGCGTAGTTTTGGCTAACCTGGTCTTTTTGCCGATTGCCGACAGACTGCGCTTACAGAACGACAAGGAGGTCTTGGTTAAGGAAATCATGATCGAAGGAATCCTTTCTATTCGCGCTGGGGAAAACCCGCGGATTATCGAGGAAAAACTGAATGCGTTCTTGCCTCGTTATCGTAAGGTAAGCCGGGGAGAAGCCATTGAACAAGTGACTGAGGAAGTGAGGACCGGTGCGCAAGCGTAGAAAGCAGCCAAGCCAACCTGTACAATCGGGTTCACCCTTGTGGATGACAACCTATGCAGACATGGTAACCCTGCTTTTGTCATTGTTTGTGCTGTTGTTTGGCATTTCAAACGTGGATGAAGGCAAGTTCCATGGATTAATGCAATCCATCCGCGGCGGGTTTGGAGTGTTGCAGGGAGGTTTGGTTGCAGAAACCGACCCTGGATTGTTATCGTCAAGTTCCGAGCTTAGTCTGGAGCAGTTACTGCAGCTTAAGGAGGCTCTAGGAGAGTTTATTGATCTGGAAGGGCTGCACGCCTCCGTGATGGTGGAACATGAAGAACGGGGTTTGGTTGTCCGGTTTGCAGACCAGGTGTTTTTCGATCTGGGAAAGGCAGACCTTAAGCAAGAAGCTGTAGCCATTCTTGACAAACTTGGCCCAATTCTCAAGGACATTCCCAACCCTATCCGAGTGGAAGGCCATACCGACAACTGGCCGATCAAGACTGCGCAGTTTCCCTCCAATTGGGAACTGTCGACACACCGGGCAACCCGGGTAATTCGATATATGGTTGAAGAGCTTGGCTTCGATCCTAACAAGCTGTCTGCAGCAGGTTACGGGGAGTATCGTCCGGTTGCCCCCAACGATACTGCGGAAAACCGTGCTTTAAACCGCAGGGTGGACATTGTAATCATGAGGATGGATCTTTGGGCTGAAGAGCCAAAATCTGAGATGGAGTGATGGGCTTTGAGTAAAAAGGTCGAGGTTGATTTCAGATTTGTAATTGTTGCGCTGGCATTGGTAATCATAGCTTCAGTCGGGAGTGCATTCACTGCGTATATGATGCTAGCCCGCAATACTCCCAACACGGGCGCGGAGAAGGCTGACGGTGGCGCCCGGGATATTGGCCCTACATATGAAATCGGTGAATTTACCGTAAATTTGGCCGGAACGAATTCGATCAGGTTTATTCGCACCGGAATCGTATTGGAATTCACCAAAGACAGCGACGTGCGAGAGGCAGAAAGGCGCGAACCGCAAATCCGGGATCGGATAATTACAATACTCCGCACGTGTACCTTGGCAGATTTAAGTGCTCCCGACGGCTTGGTACAGTTAAAAGCCAAACTGATTGGCGCGATCAACGAATTGTTTGGAACGGAAAAGGTTTCTGATATTTTCTTTATAGACTTGGTATTCCAATAAGGGGTTAATCATATGAGTGAGTTTCAATTTACGCAGGCGGAAATGAATGCATTATCAGCCCAAAACCGGCAGATGGATTCTTTGTTCGATCAGAAACTGACCGAACTGCTGCAAGGGGCGAATTTTCTGTTGGAAAAGCACATGATCAAGTTTTTTGGCACGCCCATTTCCATCGACGGGTTTTATGCTGAACGCACACAAGGCCACTTGACGAAGCTTTATGCCGAAGACGAGGCCATCTATGCATACCCTGTCAATTTCCAATTTAGCACTTCGTTTGTATTGATCCACACAAGGGATGCAGAAGAGATGGCCGGTTTCCTCAATGTTGATTTGGTAAGGGCTGTGGATTTGCTGGTCGAGGAGTTCGTGAATACGGTTTCGGAGTTCCTGACTGAGCTGACCGGCTATTGGCACTACGGCAATATCCTGCCTGTGAACAAAATACCTCCAGCCCAGCTTGGGTCCATGTCATCGGTCCCAAGTCATATCGTCCACTATAATATCTGCTTTAATTCATCCAGCGTTGAACTGTTTTGGCTGCTGCAGGGGGACAAACTTCTTGAGGGTATGGACAAGAAAACTGAAAGCCCAATAGTGGGAAGACAAGTTAGGAACCGCCGGGCTGTGAATATCAAAAAACCAAAGGTAGTCCAAATAGAGTCTTTCGAGTTTGACAGTCTTACGGTTGATCAGCCCGAAAGCGCGAGACACTCGATGGAAATTGTCTCTGATGTCACTATTCCCGTGATTGCCGAATTGGGAACCACCACAATGAACCTTGATGAGATCATGAAACTTAAGAGTGGTGATGTGATCACTCTCCAAAAAGCCGCCGGAGATCCAGCTGATGTCTATGTCTTTGATCAGAATATAGCCAGTGCCGAGATCATGGTCGTTGATGATCATCTTGGTTTAAGAATCCTCGAAATTGACAGCAACCTCAATCGGATAAAATCCTAAATTGTGCAGGAGAAACTTGACAAAAATCGAATTTATCACCATACAATAGGATGCAAACTGGGAACAGGTGGGGGTGGCAGTGGTGGATTTGTTTGATTCAGAAATGGTGATTGGTTTTGTTAAAGTAGTTGTTATTCTGGCCTGCCTGATCCCAATCATGTACTTTGTTACCCGATGGTACGCCAAAGCCCACAAGGCGCATAGTACAGTGCATATAAGGGAACGGGTTCCGCTGGGGGGGAACCGGTTCTTATATGTCGTGGAGTGGGCTGAAAACCGGTACCTGCTTGCGCTCGGCGGCCAACAGATTACGATCATCGACAAGCAAGGCGTAGCTGTGTTCCAAACAGGTGATCAAGGATTGTCTTCGGTTCAAGGGGAAGGTGGTGAGTAACCATCATATCAGATCTTGGCTTAAGTATCTTGGAGAATCCAGAGGATCTAACAGTCGCACTACAAATCCTGATCGCTTTGACAGTATTGACACTAGCCCCGTCGATTCTCATTTTAATGACCTCTTTTACCCGTGTTGTGGTTTCGATGTCGTTCATCCGCAATGCGATCGCGACGAATCAGATGCCCCCGAACCAGGTAATTGTCGGGTTGTCGCTTTTTCTGACTTTTTTTATTATGGCCCCGGTATTTGCCGATGCCTACACACAGGGGATTGCACCGTATTTGGCAGGCGAACTTGATCTGGAGGTGGCACTCAACTTAACCCTGGAGCCGATTCGTGAATTCATGTTTAAGCATACTCGAGAGAAAGACCTGGCGATCTTTCTGGAAGCCAGAGGTGAACCCCATCCTGAAACTAAGGAAGACGTCAGCATCTTTGCCTTGGTTCCGGCATTCGTTATTTCCGAATTGAAAACAGCATTTCAAATCGGCTTTATGATCTTTATTCCGTTTTTGGTAATTGATATGATTGTGGCCAGTATCCTCATGGCCATGGGAATGATGATGCTGCCGCCGGTGATGATTTCGCTTCCGTTCAAAATTTTGTTATTTGTTTTGGTGGATGGTTGGAATTTGGTGGTTCGTTCTTTGCTGGTAAGTTTTAATTAGGAGATGAGCTTGATGAGCGAAGTTGAGATCGTCGCTTTAGCCAAGCAAGCACTGACGACTGTCCTGCTGGTTGCCGGGCCTGCTTTGGGCATGGGGTTGATTGTGGGTTTGACAGTAAGTATTTTTCAGGCCACCACTCAGATTCAAGAACAGACTCTGACTTTCATACCAAAAATCATTGCTGTTTTGGCTTCTATACTGTTGTTCGGGCCATGGATGCTGCGTGTGCTGGTCAATTTCGGCAGCCAGGTTCTGGAAAACCTGCATAATTTTGTAGCTTGAACGAGGTTGGAGCCATGCTGGGTTTAGAGGGATACCTGTTGGCATTCATCCGTTTTTCAACGTTTATTTTTGCTGTACCCCCACTTAGGCAAAGAGGGATCCCGGCACAGGCCAAAACCGGGCTTGCAGTTTTGATGGCAATACTGGTGGCCCAACCACTGACATACGTGGGTGATTTTAGTCTTGATTGGGTAGTGTTAGTTATCCAGGAGATTGGTGTGGGCTTGTTGTTGGCGTTTGTTGTTACCCTGGTCTTTGCCAGCATCCAGTTTTCCGGGCAGTTGGTGGATTTTCCCATTGGGTTTGGATTGGCAACCGTTTTTGATCCCCAGTTAGGGGTGCAGCTGCCTGTATTCACGCAGTTTTACTCCTTATTGACAATGGTTATCTTTTTTGCCGTCGATGCTCATCTGTGGATTATAAGAGCCCTGTGCCAGAGTTACCAGTATTTGCCGATTAATAGTTTTTTCACTTTGGAATTTACTCTTGAGGCCATGTCTCAACTAGGCAAGAATCTATTCCTGATCGGGCTTCAGATTGCGGCACCAGTCATGGGGACCATTATCCTTGTTGACGTAAGTTTAGGTGTGATTACGAGGATTGTCCCCCAGATGAATGTGTTCGTGCTTGGATTTCCAATCAAGAACCTTTTGGGGTTGTTTGTAATCATATTGGCAATTCCAGCTTTTGTAGCTCTAGTCGCCAAATTGTTTGCCTATGACGGATTGTTGATGGAGATCATCTACGGACTGATCCAGTCTGGTACTTAGGAGACCAACATGAAAAATTGTTTCGATTCGATCAGGTTCAAATTTGACTTGCAGCTCTTTGCAGAGAAAACAGAGAGCGCCACTCCTCATAAGCGAGAAGAAGTACGCAAGAAAGGCCAAGTTGCCAAGAGTGGAGAGATTGGGCCAGCACTTGTAATCCTGGTGGGATTCTACGTCATAAAATTTGCCATCAGCGGGGGGGTGGAGCGGCTCGATGCCCTTGTGCGGCACTTTCTGGCAAATGCCGCCAGTTGGAATGGCAATGCAGACATGGCTTATGGTTTTTGCTTGGTTGCGCTAAGGGAAATTGCCTTTGTGCTTTTGCCAATATTTGGGGTTTTGCTTTTGGTCAGTTTTGCTGCCCAGTACTTCCAAGTAGGGCTGATGTTCAACCCATCCGTGATCCAGCCTCAGTTAAACCGGATCAATCCTTTTGAAGGGATGAAACGCCTGTTTTCCAAACGGGCCATTGTGGAATGTCTCAAATCGGTTCTCAAGGTTGTGATAGTGGGTTGGATTGTATTTACACAAGTTCGCAACCGCTTACCGTGGCTAACCAATCTGGCAGCGCTGGATATCTCCAACAGCTTCTTGCTTGTTGGCAATTCAATTTTTGCCCTTGTTCAGGCGCTTGGGCTTACTCTGCTGATTTTGGCCGTATTAGACTATTTCTACCAGAAGTGGGAGTTCGAGAAAAATATCCGCATGACCAGGCATGAGGTTAAAGAGGAATTCAAGCAGCTGGAAGGGGATCCCCTGGTTCGTTCCCGAATCCGCCAGAAACAGCGGGAACTCGCATCAAGGCGGATGATGCAGGCAGTTCCAACAGCAGATGTGATAATCACAAACCCTACTCATATCGCAGTTGCTTTACTGTATGAAGCCGACAGGATGTCAGCACCTGAAGTGGTAGCCAAAGGTGCGGGAATTGTCGCTGAGAAAATTCGTGAGCTGGCAAATCAGCATGGTGTCCCTTTAGTGGAGAATCAGCCATTGGCCCGTGCTTTATACCGTTCGGTCGAGGTTGGACAGCAGATTCCTGCAGAGCTCTATGCGGCAGTTGCTGAAGTGTTGGCATTTGTCTACCGGCTCAGGAGGAAAGCACTGTAGCTAATGGGTTGGAGGGTATGACATGATTAATGGTACCGCTCCCTTGCACAAATTAGGGCAATACAGGGATCTCTATGTGGTAATTGCAGTGATTATGGTTGTAATCATGATGGTACTGCCATTACCGCCATTCCTTTTGGATATTCTATTTGCATGCAACATCAGCTTGTCATTACTGGTGCTCTTATTGTCCATTAACATCCGGGAGCCACTCGAAATCTCGATTTTCCCAACGCTTTTGTTGCTGCTGACTCTGTTTCGGCTTGCACTGAGTGTTTCATCCACCCGCCTAATTCTGCTTCGTGCATATGCCGGAAATATCATTAGTGCGTTTGGCGATTTTGTAGTCGGCGGCAATTATATCGTTGGATTTGTTATTTTCTTGATTCTGGTTATAGTTCAGTTTATCGTTATTACCAAAGGCTCGGAACGGGTTGCGGAAGTAGCGGCTAGGTTCACTCTTGACGCAATGCCTGGCAAACAAATGAGCATTGATGCGGATCTCAATGCCGGCTTGATATCAGAAGCGGAAGCTAGGCAGAGGCGAGTGCAGATCCAACGGGAAGCAGACTTTTACGGTGCCATGGACGGTGCGTCGAAATTTATCAAAGGCGACGCCATTGCCGGGATTATCATCGTTTTGATAGACTTTGTAGGCGGGCTGTTGATCGGCATCCTCTCCCGCGGTTATGATTTCCAGCGTGCACTCAACACATACACCCTTTTGACCGTGGGTGACGGATTGGTATCACAAATCCCCGCGCTCCTGGTGAGTACCGCCACCGGAATTATTGTCACCAGGGCTGCCAGCGAAAACAATCTTGGCCATGATCTCAACATTCAGCTGTTAAGCAGTCCAAAAACGTTAATGATCACCAGCGGGGTCCTGATGGTGTTTGCGGTGGTTCCCGGCTTGCCTTTCGTTCCGTTTTTTATTCTCAGCGGCTTGTTTGGCCTTTTGGGGTATGCGCTCTTTCGGGAGCAAGCCAGTGTCGAGACAAGTGCTATTGCCGATGAAGCCAGGCGTGAGCTTGAAGAAAGGCGCCAACCAGACAGCGTCCTTTCGCTCTTGCAGGTTGACATGATCGAATTGGAAATCGGTTACAGCCTGATTCCCTTGGTGGACAGCGAACAAGGGGGAGATATGCTCGATCGCATCACAATGATCAGACGTCAATGTGCTTTGGAGCTTGGGATCATTGTTCCCGTGATCAGAATCCGGGATAACCTTCAGCTGCCGCCAAACTCATATGTGATAAAAATCAAAGGAATAGAAGTAGGCAGGGGGCAGCTGATGCTCAACCATTATCTGGCCATGGACGCGGGAAATGTAACTGAACCAGTACCTGGTGAACCTACAAAAGAACCTGCATTTGGCCTTGATGCCCTCTGGATCTCTGAAGAACACCGAGAACGGGCGGAAATGAACGGCTACACTGTCGTGGATTCACCAAGTGTTCTGGCAACTCATTTGACGGAGACTATCCGAAATCACGCTCACGAGTTGCTGGGCCGGCAAGAGGTGCAAACCTTGCTTGACAGCTTGCGGAGTGATTATTCAGCTGTAATCAATGAACTGGTCCCGAACCTGATGACTATCGGCGAGATTCAAAAAGTGCTTCAGACTCTTCTGCGAGAGCAGGTTCCTATCCGCAACCTGGTAACGATTCTTGAATCACTGGCTGATGCAGCTCCCGTCAGCAAAGATTTGGATTATCTTACAGAATACGTGCGGGAAGCATTGGCACGACAGCTTTGCCGTCAATATGCGGAAAATGATGTTCTATTGGTGCTGACGCTTGAGCCGCAGTGGGAGACGGTGATTGCAGAAGGGATTGAGCAGACAGAACGGGGCAACGTCATATCAATAGATCCGCGCATACTGCAGCGTCTTTTTGGCGCACTCAAGTCTGCACTGGATGCAAACAATCTGGTCCAGCCTGTTATCCTGGTCTCTCCACGGGTCAGGCTGGCCCTGAGACGCTTGACGGAAAGGAATTTTCCCAGTTTGATAGTGCTGTCATATAACGAAATTGTCCCGGAAATCCAGGTGCAGACTGTAGGGGTGGTGAAGTGGCCGCATGAGGATTAAAAAATTCCGCGGGGAGACATTGCCAGATGCAGTGACGAAGATGAAGGCTGAATTTGGGGACGATGCCATAATCCTGCAGACCAAAATTGTGAAGAAAGGCCGCTTTCTTGGGCTGTTCGGCAAGAAGCAGTACGAGGTATTGGGGGCAGTTGATCCAAATGCCCAGCCCGGCAGAAAACAAGTTCTCACTACTTCTAGTCATAACCAGAAGCCGGCAGCCGTTCAGGATCAGGATTTGGGCGTTGCAGACAGCAGCAGTGCCATCCAGTTACTATATCAACTGTTATCCAGCCAGGATCTGTCCCATGCTCTGGCCGTTAGAATTGTGAAAACGGTTTTACAACAGGTACCCAAACAAGACTGGAACGAGACCGAGTTGTTGAAAAAAAAGCTGAGAACTGAGATCAGCAGTTTAATACAGGTGGATACACCCTGGGAGTTTACTGGAGTACAGAAAGTGGTGGCATTTATAGGCCCCACCGGTGTCGGCAAAACTACCACCATTGCGAAACTTGCGGCGAATTACCATCTTATTGCCCGCAAGAAAGTTGGGCTGATCACTTTGGATACCTACCGGATTGCAGCAGTGGAACACCTGAAAAAATACGCTGATATTATGAATGTACCCCTAACCGCCGTTTATTCCAGCAGTGGATTGGCCTCAGCATTGAATGCTTATGCAGATATGGACTTAATCCTAATTGATACTTATGGATGCAGCCATCATAACCGTGAACGGATGTCAGAGTTGAATATGGCTTTTAATGACCTAAGTGTGGAGAAGTATCTAGTGATTAGTGCAACAACAAAAAGCAACGATTTGATGGCAATTATTGATGCGTTTAAGGAACTGGAAATTGATAATCTAATCATCACCAAACTTGATGAAACACAAAGTTTTGGTATCTTGGTTGAAGCGCCGGATTATGCCCGAGTGCCGATCGCTTTTATTACAAATGGGCAAAGTGTGCCAGATGATATAGAAATTGCAGAAAATGATCAGCTGACGAGTATGGTTTTGGGGGGCTAGCAATGAACGACCAAGCACAGCGGCTGCGCGACCTTGTTAATCGAGATCCATGCACTGTTGCCCGCACTGTTGCCGTAACGAGCGGTAAAGGCGGTGTGGGAAAGACAAACATTGCGATTAATTTGGCTTTGGCTCTAATAAACATGAATCAGAAAGTAGCATTGCTCGATGGAGATCTAGGCCTGGCCAACGCCGATTTGCTCTTGGGTGTTTACCCAAAATACACTTTGCTTGATATTGTCAATGGAAAAAGAGAACTAAGTGATATCGTAATTGAGGGGCCGCTGGGGCTTAAGGTAATTGCCGGAGGTTCTGGTGTCTATGAGCTGGCGAATATTAGTCAAATGGGCTTGGACCGCCTGATTTCCGCTGCAATCCATTTGAACGGGGAACTTGACTTCTTAATCGTCGACACAAGTGCCGGTTTAGCGCGGAAAGTGATCCGTGTAATCATGGCTGTCAGCGAAGTGCTGGTTGTGGCGACTTCTGAGCCCAGCAGTATCGCTGACGCTTATGGGCTGATTAAAACGATTTTGCAGCGGGAGCCGGAAAAAGAGATCACCATTTTAGCCAATATGGTCCGCTCACCCAATGAAGGATTATTGGTGTGGCAGAAGATCAACATGATGACAAGCCGATTCCTGCAGCGCGAAGTCAAATACGTGGGCTGTGTGTTTTTTGATCCGAAAGTTGTATCTGCGGTGAGAGCGCAGCAGGCTTTCCTTTTGGCGTATCCGGGATCAAGTGCAAGCCGCTCTGTGTATAGTGTTGCTGAGAATCTGCTGACCAAAGCTTTTCTAAGCGCCAACCAGGTAACGGCCAATGTAAGAATGCCTTTTGGGAGGAATACTTTTGCTAATTAGCCCTAACCAAAGAGTTGAACTAGCCGTCGGCGATGGTGAAGATCGGAGAGTCTATCATACACGCGTTGAAGACCTGGATGAAGAGCGAGGCTACTTGTTGTTAGCGGCTCCGATTGTGGACGGAGATATCGTGCCCATCAGGCGCGAAACGATGGTGACCATATCGTTTTACAATTATGATGTGGTTCATCAGGGGCGGTATGAAGCTGCCGGCGTGGTTGAACGGCGCTTCAGGGACAATAATGTCCCTGTCTTGTTGGTAAACCTAACGACTGAATGGCAGAAGATCCAGCTGAGAGATTATGTCAGAGTCAGTGTTTATATTGATGCAACCTACAACGGAGATATTCCCTGCCGCGTTAAAGACATCAGCGGCGGCGGGCTGCTCTGTGTCACACAGGAAGAACTGGAGTTGGGTTCACAGATCTATGTAGATCTTCCAATTGGAGGGACGATAATCCGGTTATACTGCAGGATTTTGCGTGGGGCCCGGACCGAATATGGTTTTGAGTACGGCTGTATATTTGAAAATATTGATGAACGCACTCGTCTGGAGATCATTCAATACGTTTATAAACGCCAGATCGAAATCTATCGTAAGAAGATTGACGAAAAGGCTTAGGAAGTTGGTGGGCATGGATAGAGAAAGCGTTGAGCTTACTGACCTGTGGCAGCAGTATAAATTTAATAATGATCTTTCCGCAAGAGAGCAGATCATTGAAGAGTATCTGCCCCTGGTACAGTACATAGCCGGCAGGATTGCTATTCATCTTCCCGATAATGTAGAGTTTCACGATTTAATCAGCTATGGCGTATTTGGCCTGATTGATGCTATTGAAAAATATGACCTGAACAGAGATATCAAGTTTGAAACCTATGCCAGTGTACGGATTCGCGGTGGAATTATCGACGGGCTGCGTTCTACCGATTGGATACCGAGAAGCGTCCGGAATAAGGCAAAAAGGATCGATCAGGCAATTATGAAATTGGAACATGAACTGGGCCGAACACCGACTGAACGGGAAGTGGCATCTGCGCTCCAGATGCCCCTGGAGAAATACTATGAAACACTCGATCAAGTAAGAAACATTTCCTTGCTGTCCCTGGATGATCATCTGACGGGCGATTCTGACGCAGATTCTATTACCCTTCTCGATACGATCAATGATCCTGAGGCAGTTATTGATCAGGAACTTATTGATCAAGAAACGCTGCAGGAACTGGCTGCGGCAGTCGACGAACTTGAGGAGAACCAGCGTTTGGTAGTGTCCCTGTATTACCATGAAGGGCTCACCCTGAAAGAGATTGGCCATATACTTGCCGTATCCGAATCACGCATCAGCCAGATTCACAGTCAAGCTATCAGAGCCCTCCGGTCAAAACTTAAGTTTGTTTAAACACTGATAAGGAGGGAACGGCCGATGTCAATCAAATTTCCGGACATGCAAGTGTTGATTGGCAGAACGGATCAAATCCCGAAAGTTCTGCGGGAAGGCGACCCGACTGGAGCTGGAAAGCTGGCTAGCGTCGTGGCACAGCAGCATGCCGCAATGCCAAAAAAGGTGAACCGCAGTCCCAGAGCTCATCGCCTGCGCAATCAGCGAAGGAAGAGTTCTGAAGAGAAAACCCGCCAAAAGCGGCACAGGTCTTCGGGTAACCGGCTGGATATCAAGATCTAGGACGGAGGATCAGCAGTGAACCGCTTAGGGATTTTTTTGCTTGGTCTGGCAAGTGGCTTGCTGATATCTTTGATCAGTAACAATCGTACCGGCGAACGGGACGTGAAACCAGATTTTCAAACTGAATTCAAAGCCTACGATGCCCTTTTTGAGGAATACATGGACCAGTTGATCATGAAACAGCAAGAAATCCAGCAGGAGATTGAAAAATGGAAGAGGAATGCCCGCCAAGTTTTACGCCCATCGCGAAACGATTTCCGAATCAACCAGGCCAAAGCCGGGCAGGTTCTGGAATTGCTTAATCAAGGATATAATACAGCTGAGGTCGCCCAAAAGCTAGGATTAGGTATCGGCGAAGTTGAATTGATTAGACAACTGAAAAATAGCGAAATTACACATTGATAAAGCTTGGCATCTGTGCTATACTTTAAAACGGTGTCAAAACACACGCAGTTGAATATCGTTCGAGGTGTGCCTTACAGGTCTCGGCCATAGATGCAAACTGCGGAGGACTAAACAAAAGGGAGGAGGTGGGCGACTTGGCCGTTATCACCATGAAAAGTCTGTTGGAGGCTGGCGTTCACTTTGGTCATCAAACCAGGCGTTGGAACCCAAAAATGGCTCCATACATTTTCACAGAACGCAACGGGATCTATATCATCGATCTGCAAAAAACTGTAAAAAAAGTAGAGGAAGCCTACAATTTCATCCGTGATTTGGTTACCGATGGGAAGGCTGTGCTGTTTGTAGGCACAAAGAAACAGGCGCAGGAGACTATCCAGGATGAAGCGGAACGCTGCGGCATGTTCTATGTGAACCAGCGGTGGCTTGGTGGGATGTTGACCAACTTCAAAACCATCAACCGCAGCATTTCACGGTTGCAGGAACTGGAAAGAATGAAAGGAGACGGTTCTTTTGATGTACTGCCCAAGAAGGAAGTTCTGAAGCTGGAGAAAGAACTGTTTCAACTAAACCGCTTCCTTGGTGGGATCCGGGAAATGCGAAAACTGCCTGGAGCGCTGTTTGTGGTTGATCCGCGCAAAGAACGGATTGCAGTGGCTGAGGCACGCAAATTGGGTATTCCAATCGTGGCGATTGTGGATACTAACTGTGATCCTGATGAAATCGACTATGTGATCCCCGGCAATGATGATGCAATCCGAGCCGTGAAACTGCTGACCGCGACCATAGCAAACGCTGTTATTGAGGCAAAGGAAGGCAAGGTGGAAGCTGATCCGGTTGATGAGGATTCTAAAGCCAAGGTTCTGGATGATGATCTTCCCATGGCAGATGATGTTCTTGACGAACCTGACATAGGCGATGATGAAGAATAAGTCTAGCACGAGGGGAGCAGCTTGAGGGGTTTCACTCTCGTGATGCTCCCTTTTTTTATGAAAGCAAGACAAAAGGAGGGATTCTGATGGCAAAGATAACTGCAGAAATGGTCAAAGAACTGCGTCAAAGATCGGGCGCTGGAATGATGGATTGCAAAAACGCCCTGGTCAAGACTAATGGTGATCTTGAGTCTGCCTTTGATTACTTGAAGGAACAAGGTTTGTCCAAAGCTGCCAAAAAAGCAGGGCGAATCGCAGCTGAAGGCCTGGTTGACGCCTATGTGCATATGGGCGGACGGATTGGCGTCTTGGTTGAAGTCAATTGTGAAACTGATTTTGTTGCCAAAACGGAAGAGTTTAAACAATTGGTGAAGGATATTGCCATGCACATTGCGGCTTCTAGCCCTGAGTATGTATCGCGAGAGGATGTCCCTGAGGCTGTAGTGAAAAAAGAAAGGGAGATCCTTGCCGCGGCTGCTCTCAATGAAGGTAAACCGGAACATATTGTGGATAAGATTGTAGATGGTAGAATCGAGAAATTCTTCGCCGATACCTGTCTCTTAGAGCAGCAGTTTGTGAAGGACCCGGACATTACAGTACAACAACTGCTTCATGAAAAAATATCGAAAATCGGCGAAAACATCAGTATTCGCCGCTTTGTCAGGTTTGAACGCGGCGAGGGGATCGAGAAACGTCAGGAAGACTTCGCTGCTGAGGTAATGGCGCAGATGAAGCAGTAAGGAGCACCTTTTTGGTGTTCCTTTTTTAAATCACTGGTTTAGGAAATAAAAGGGAATTCAGAGCCTACGCAGAATATTTTAGGGGAGAGAGCGAAAACATGGATCAGTTGAGGTACAGGCGGATTGTTCTTAAACTGAGTGGAGAAGCCTTGGGCGGGCCTGGCGGTTTCGGCATTGATCCGGATGTGGTTGGCCAGATCGCCGCCCATATAAGAGCTGCAGTTGCTTTGAAAGTGGAAATTGCCATCGTCGTCGGTGGGGGCAACTTCTGGAGAGGGGCTGTTGGCAGTGCTAAGGGGATGGACCGCAGCACTGCCGATTATATGGGAATGCTGGCTACCTGCATCAATGCATTGGCGCTTCAGGATGCGTTGGAAAAAATCGGGATTCCCACCCGGGTACAGACTGCAATTGAGATGCGGGAAATTGCGGAGCCTTATATCAGGCGCCGTGCCATTCGCCACTTGGAAAAAGAGCGAGTCGTGATTTTTGCGTCAGGCACTGGAAACCCGTTCTTTTCAACCGACACTACAGCTGCGCTGAGAGCAGCGGAAATCGAAGCCGAAGTGATCTTGATGGCGAAAAAGGGAGTGGATGGAGTTTACGATTCTGATCCACGTATTAATTCGGATGCTGTCAAGTTTGACACCTTGGATTATATTGATGTGCTTAATCACAATTTAGGCGTCATGGATTCCACGGCAACATCGCTGTGCATGGACAACGGAATCCCGATTATTGTCTTCGATTTCAACGAACCCAATAGTATCGTCCGAATAGTACGCGGTGAATCAATTGGAACATACATAGGGGGGAAAAAGCATGGTTGATCAGATCTTCAAAGATGGAGAAGCCAGAATGAGACAAGCGATCACCTCGACAACCAATACCTTTGCCACCATTCGTACCGGCAGAGCCAATCCAAGCCTTTTGGACAGAATTGTTGTCAATTACTACGACACTCCTACACCTTTAAACCAGCTGGCCAGCATTTCCGCTCCTGAACCGCGGATGCTGTTGATCCAACCTTGGGACAAGACTGTTATCAAAGATATTGAGAAAGCGATCATGGCATCAGACCTAGGTTTGACGCCGAACAGCGATGGCAATGTAATTCGGATTGGGATTCCCCAGCTGACTGAAGAACGCCGTAAACAACTGGTCAAGGTTGTCAAAAAGGAGTCTGAAGACCATCGGATCGCCATTCGCAATATCCGCCGTGACATGAACGACGCGATTAGATCATTAGAGAAGAATGGTGAGATTACCGAGGATGAAAGTCGCCGCTATCTGGATGAGGTTCAGAAGCTTACAGACAAGTATATTGCCGAGGTAGATCGTTTGGCTGAAGCGAAAGAAAAGGAGATCATGGAGATTTGAGCACTGTCGATTGGACGTTGATTATCGGATTTCCGCTCGATGAGGCAGCCGAATACTTATACGAAGAAGAGCAGCCATACAAGGTTGTGCTCACTGCACCGCCCGGAAAAAGAGAAGTCACAGCTGATGATCACTCCGAATTGCGGATTATTGGAATTCGCTCCGCTTCTGATTGCCTTGAGCTAATCTGTGCCACCTGCGACTGGTCAGTAGATTAACACCACGGGGCTGTGGGAGGATCGCGATGACTATTCCCAATCACATAGCAATCATCATGGACGGAAACGGGAGATGGGCCAAGGAAAGGCGGATGCCCCGTTATTACGGGCACCAGGAAGGTGTAAAATCGCTGAAACGGATTGTAAAGTGTTGCGGGGACATAGGTATTAAGGTCTTGACGGTTTACGCCTTCAGCACAGAAAACTGGAAACGGCCTGTAAGAGAAGTGAAATCTTTGATGCAGCTGATGGAGCAGACTTTTTCAGATGATCTGGATGAATTGATTGCCAATGGTGTGCGGATAAAGATTCTAGGTGATGTCACCTCTGTGTCCCCAAGGCAGCAGCGGATTTGTCAAACGGCGGAAGAACGCACCAGGCACAACGACCGGTTGTTCCTAAATGTGGCCTTCAACTACGGGGGGCGCATGGAAATAGTCCATGCTGCTCGTGCTTTAGCGTCTGCGGTTCGACAAGGGCAGTTTACAGTGGACGAAATAACAGAGGATGTTTTTGCCCAGTACTTGTTTACCAAAGGTTTCGCCGATCCGGATCTGATTATTCGCACCGGTGGGGAATTGCGGGCCAGCAACTTTTTGCTGTGGCAAGGCGCTTATGCTGAGTGGTATTTTACCGATACACTTTGGCCGGATTTTGACATCGAGGAATTTGAAAAAGCCATTGCCAGTTTTAGGCAGCGGGAACGCCGATACGGCAGCATCAAAGATAAGTAGCTGGTAGGTGACGGGGTTGACTGCTAGGATTTGGACAGCTGTGGTGACTATTCCCGTGTTTTTGGCGGTAATTTACTTCGGAGGCATCTATCTCAAGGTCGCACTGGCGGTTTTAGCCGTTGTAGGCTTGTATGAATTCAGCAGGCTTTATGAAAATCCAGTCTTTTGGGACTACCTGATTCCGGCAGGGCTATCCTTGTTGTATCTGGCATATAATGGATTGTACGGCTCTTTCCTGTGGGTTTGGTTTGTGCTCCAATTGATCTATTTACTGACAAGGGCAACCTTTACGACATATAGGCCGTTAAGTCAAATGTGGCACATGGCTGCAGTTTTTTATATTGTTGGTTTGTTCAGTTTTTTGTGGATCGTCCACGCAGATTATGGGTTTGGGTGGGCACTGTTTGGCATCGGGGTTACCTGGGCCACAGACACCGGTGCGTATTTTGTCGGCCTGGCGTTGGGAAAGACAAAACTGGCACCGGCCATCAGCCCGCACAAAACATGGGAAGGGGCGTTGGGCGGGGTAGCGGCAGCAGGATTGACAGCTCTTGCTTTTGCTGTATACCTGGGGCGTCAGCCTGTTGTCCTCTTGCTGCTTGGCGTTTGCCTTTCCATAGCCGGCCAAACGGGAGATTTGGTAGAATCAGCAATGAAGCGGGAACGAGCTGTCAAAGATTCTGGGAATATCTTACCGGGCCATGGCGGAATTCTTGACCGGTTCGATTCAATGTTGTTTGTCTTACCACTGCTGTATTTGACCTTGAAATATATGCCTTTCTTGTCCTGAAAAATGGCCCCATTAGCCGGGAGGTCAATATGAACCTCAACCCTAAGGTTTTGCTCATTATTGTGACGCTGGTGGGGTTTTGTGCTGTAAAGCTGTTGTTTGGCTATATTGCTCCGTTTTTACTGGGCATCTTGATTGCCACCATGATCGATCCGGCGGTTGATTCATGCGAACACAAAGGTTGTCCACGTCAAATTGCATCCTTGTTATTAGTGGTTTGTATATTTGGCGGTCTTTTGCTTTTTGTCGCAATTGCCGTAGTTGGTTTTTGGTATGAACTGGGCCAACTGCTTGACTCATTTCAGCTGCTTCGTGCAGATCCTTTTCAAGACTTTGCCAGGATCAATCAGTTGATCAGCAGGCTGCCGGGTGCTGTTCAGAACCTCATTCCGGCTGCAATCAACAGTATCAGCCAGTTCTGCCTTGCGATTATCGGCGAGTTGTTCAGCCTGGTCAAAAGGGTTCCAGCCCTGCTGTTTTCCTGGATGATCGCTGCGATGACTGCCTTCTTTGTCAGCAGGGACAAGAGAGCCATCGTTAACTTTGTTGCCTCGCAGCTTCCCCGCAGATGGCAAAAAAGTGTTTTTGGATTGAAACATACGCTGCTGCAGGGGGTTTTTGCGTATATCAAGGCACAGCTGTTTCTGATGTGGACATCAATATGTATTGCTGTCAGTGGATTTCTGATTGTAGATCACCAATATGCCTGGGTGTTGGGCTTTATTGCGGGTTTTTTGGATCTGTTCCCAATGATCGGGCCGAGCGGCGTATTTATTCCAGTTATACTTTACAACCTAGCCCGGGGGTTGGTTCAACGGGCAGTTTTCATCGGATTTGTATGGTTGCTTCTGCTGTTGGTGCGGCAGCTGAGTGAACCACAGCTGATAGGCGGTGAGATCGGGCTTCACCCTTTATCGACAATGGCCGCAGTATATATCGGTGTAAAGCTGATGGGGTTCAGCGGGGTTTTATTGGGCCCAATGGCAATGATTTTCTGCAAGGCGGTCTATCTCATTGTCAGTGACGCTGCATAGGCTTAAAATATGCCGCAGGAAGGAATAGATTAATGATTAATGTTGCTATACTAGGTTCAACAGGTTCCATTGGCACTCAAACGCTTCAGGTCATACAGCACTTAACAGGCTATCGAGTCTATGGCTTAAGCGCGTATAGGGATATTGCAGGCTTGGCCCGGCAGATCAAAAACTGTCAACCTCAGATCGTGGTAGTCAGTGATCGGGACAGCGCCAGGCAATTAGGAAACAGGTTTAACATCAAAACAGCCCATGGAGAAGCAGGTTTGCTGGAATTGGCCGCTGACCCGAATGTGGATATAGTGGTTGTGGCTGTAGTGGGGTTTGCCGCTTTGGCTCCTACATTGAGAGCACTGCAAGCAGGTAAAAAGGTGGCTCTTGCCAGTAAAGAAGCGTTGGTTGCGGGAGGCCATCTGCTGGCACCTTACCGTTCTCAGATTATGCCAATTGACTCAGAACACAGTGCACTCTGGCAGATTCTCGACGGGAAAAACTCTGAAACCGTCGAGTCAGCAATTCTAACTGCTTCTGGCGGGCCGTTTTTGTACGAGCCGAAGGATTTGAGCAGAGTCACGGTTGAACAGGCACTCAAACATCCTACGTGGCAAATGGGAGGGAAGATTACTGTAGATTCAGCCACGCTCATGAACAAGGGCCTTGAGATTATTGAAGCCCATTGGCTGTTCTCTCTCGGTTATGATCAGATTGATGTGGTAATACACCCCCAGAGTATAGTCCACTCAATGGTGCGGTTTGTCGATGGCTCAGTTTTGGCGCAGATGGCTGTAGCCGATATGCGTTTGCCGATTCAGCGTGCGCTGACTTATCCTAAGATTGGGAAATCACTGGTTTCCAGACTTGATCTCGCCTCTTTACCGGAACTTACGTTTATGAGATACAACCCTGAGCGGTTTCCCTGTCTGGAACTTGCGGTAACGGCTGGAAAAACTGGAGGGAGCATGCCCGCCGCTCTAAACGCAGCCAATGAAGTTGCTGTGAATTCATTTTTGGAAGGCAGGGTTGCTTTTACCGATATAGCGGAGATTGTCAAGGAAGTGATTGATAAACATCAGTTGGTCTTGGATCCTGATTTGGCGCAGTTGGCTGCAGCCGATGAACATGCAAGAGCAACTGCGTTGTCCCTGGTGGAACAACTAGGAAGGAAGGGGTAGAGTTGCCAACCATAGTTGCGTTTATCCTTGTTTTTGGAAACATAGTTTTCTTCCATGAACTAGGCCACTTTCTTGTTGCGAAATTATCCGGTGTGCTCGTCTATGAATTTGCTTTGGGATTTGGGCCACGGCTGATCCATAGGAAATTTGGGCCTTCAGTATACTCCTTAAGGCTGCTGCCTTTAGGTGGGTTTGTGAAGCTTGCAGGGATGGATGAGTCAGATGATGAAGGAGATACCATTGATGAACAACATCCCGGCAATTTTAACAACAAGCCTTTGCTGGTGCGAATGGCCATCATCGCATCGGGCCCTTTGATGAATTTTGTGCTTGCAGCTCTTATTCTAGCTCTGTATGCTGCATTAATCGTTATACCGCCGACAATCGTATCCCTGCAGCCAGGGTATCCAGCGGAACAGGCAGGGCTTAGGCTTGAAGATCAGGTTATCAAAGTCAATGATGTCAAAGTCAGGGATCTGGATCACCTGATTGAGGAGATTGAGTCATCGCCAGGCCGCAGTCTTGCATTGACCATCAAGCGCGGAGGCGAGATCATTGATCTGAGTGTGGTTCCCATGAGCGAAGGCGACAAAGGGATTATCGGTGTGGGATTGCATGCCAAGGAACGGTCACCATTGCTGCATGCTGTTGGTGATGGTTTCACTCAGGTGCTGCTTCTTACCAAGGAGACAATTGCAGCCATACTCGGGATGTTTACAGGTGCTGTAGAGCCAGAGATTGCCGGCCCCATCGGGATTTACCGGATGGTTGGCGTTTGGGCTGCCCATGGGGTGGCGAGCTTGATGTTTTTGGCCGCAGTGCTCAGTGTGAATCTGGGCCTGATCAATTTGCTGCCAATTCCGGTGCTTGATGGTGGTTGGTTGGCAATCTTTCTTGTGGAAGCGGTGCGAGGCCGTCCGTTGAAAGATGAACACCGAGGTTTTGCCCAGTTTGTGGGGCTGGCACTGCTGATAGTGCTGATGATATTTGCAACTTACAGCGATCTTTCCAAATTGTTCTCATAAGGGAAGTTGATTCATGCGCAGAACAACCAGAACAGTCAGAGTAGGCAGCATCCCGATCGGCGGGGATGCCCCTATAGCTGTCCAAAGCATGGCTACCACTGACACACGTGATGTATCCGCCACGGTCAACCAGATCCGTCGGCTTGAACAAACAGGTTGCGAGTTGGTCCGTGTCGCAGTTGCCAATCGGGAAGCAGGCATGGTTTTGAGCAAGATTAAGGCCCAAATCAATATACCACTCGTTGCAGATATCCACTATGATTACCGGTTAGCTCTGATGGCAATAGAACAAGGGGTTGACAAGCTCAGGATTAATCCGGGCAACATCGGCTCTCGCGAACGAGTGAAAGCCATAGTTGATGAGGCAAAGAGCTGCGGGATACCGATTCGGGTAGGTGTCAATGCCGGTTCATTGGCGGATTGGGCCTTAGAAAAGCATGGGCACACCCCGAAAGCATTGGTTGAAAGCGCCTTAGTGCAGGTTAGAATGCTGGAAGACTTTGGATTTCAGGACATTGTGATTTCGTTAAAAGCCAGCAGTGTCCCTTTCACCCTGGAG
>FZPS01000181.1_pt38 | contig 20779 bp, 24 predicted proteins | sample 1817821 | NCBI WGS metagenome assembly FZPS01 (sample SAMEA104158645, study PRJEB21678) | metagenome | place: Germany | collected 2015-04-21 | reverse complement strand
CCATTAAACGGCATGGCAATGCGAAGTATATAGTCCTTATTCTTTGACATGTAGGATACATAAAGCATTGACTTATTAAGGGTACCAGACCTTCTTCTTGCAGATCCATAACCTTCTTTTAAGGCCTTCTGTATCTCTTTTCTTTGCAAATGATTTTCCATATTTAAGTGTTCTGATACCTGATTATCAACTATTACATTTCCCTCTGAGTCTAGTATGGTAAGTCTTGCTTTATTATGGTCATTTAATATATTCAGTTCATTAATTTGAAGCCCTAAATCACTATCATAATCCAGTGATTGGTCCATGATTTGCAAAATATTTAGCATGTTTACTTTTGTTTTATCTAATAAAACATCACTTATAACAATACTAAAAATACTGCCACTAAATAAAAGCGCCAGTATTAATATAATTATAAAATTTTTAAATATAGCTTTTTTCATAAGTCTCCTATTGCTTTATAAAACGATATCCCACACCTCGAATAGTTTTTATACAGTTAGCCATATCAGGACCTAACTTATGACGAAGAGAACGAATATGTATATCAAGCGTTCTTGATTCTCCATCATATTCATATCCCCATATCTCATTTAACATTTCATCCCTAGAAACTACTCGGTTACTATTTTCAAATAGATATAATAAAAGCTCATATTCCTTATAGGTAAGATCAATTATTTGCTTATCTACTATGACCTCCCGTGTCATAGTATTAATTGTCATGGGGCCAACTGTGAATTCTGTTTCATCCTCTATATTTGTAGTTCTTCTAAGCAATGACCTTATTCTAGCCGCTAGCTCTAGAACTCCAAAGGGCTTAGTAATATAATCATCTGCTCCCAAATCAAGGCCTGCCACCTTATCTAGTTCCTTATCCTTTGCCGTCAGACAGATAATCGGGATATCCCCTAGTAAAGGATTATTACGTATCTGTCTTATAGCTGACAAACCATCCATACCAGGAAGCATAATATCAAAAAGAGCAAGGTCTGGTCTTTCACTCTTCATATCCTCTAATGCAGGTTCTGCGGCTTCATATGCCCTAATATTGTATCCAAAACCCTCTAGGCCAATCTTAATAAGCTCCCTTATGCTTTCATCATCCTCGATTACATATATATACCCCATATTAATCTCCATTCTTGCATAAACAAATTAAAAAATCCTTATATTATTCACTGATCCTGTCTCTCTAAATTCTATCCATTCACAGATATTTACTGAATGATCACCTATTCGCTCAAAATATTTTGCAATCATTAATATATCTACACATTGATCAACCTGTTTTGAAGATTCTTTTAATATATTAGCAACCTCTAGTTTAACCTTGTCAAATAAATTATCAACCATATCATCTTGTTTGATAATTTCTTTTGCCTTCTCTACATTAAGGGTAGTAAAAGCTTGGACTGCATCATGTACCATTGCCTTTGTAGCATTTCCCATTTCCGGTATATACTTTACTAGTTCATAAATATGGTCTCTCTTGTCACGAATAATTAGCTCTGCGATATCTGCAGCATGGTCTCCTATACGTTCCATATCAGTAACAACTTTTAGGGCCGTTGTTACAAATCTTAAATCACTTGCCACAGGCTGCTGTTTAACTATTAATGATAGACACCTAGCTTCTATGGACTTTTCAATATCGTTAATTATTCTGTCTCCCAGTATTATTTGCTTGGATAAATCATGATCCTGACTTTCAAAGGCAATCATAATCTTTTCTATAGCTTCTTCTATTAATCTAGCCATTTCAAATAAATCTTCTTTTAATAATTTTAACTCTGCATCAAAACTTAACCTTGCTGCCATTTTGACCTCCTTAAGTCTTCTATTTTATTATAATATTACCTATAAAACAAATCAACCAAATCTTCCTGTTATATAGTCTTCAGTACGCTTATCCTCAGGTCTTGTAAATAGTTTATCGGTAGAAGAAAATTCAATAACCTCACCAACAAGAAAAAATGCTGTATAATCAGATATACGTGCAGCTTGCTGCATATTATGCGTGACTATAGCTACTGTATATTTTTTTTTCAGTTCAATCATTAGTTCCTCTATCTTTATAGTAGATATAGGATCTAGGGCAGATGTTGGCTCATCCATCAACAATACCTCTGGCTCCACTGCCAAGGCTCTTGCTATACAAAGGCGTTGCTGTTGACCTCCGGAGAGCCCTAACGCCGATTTTTTTAATCTATCCTTAACCTCATCAAAAAGTGCAGCCCCTATTAGGCTTTTTTCTACTATCTCATCTAGCCTTGCCTTGCTCTTTATCCCATGAATCCTAGGTCCGTAAGCTACATTATCATATATAGACATTGGAAAGGGATTAGGCTGTTGAAATACCATTCCAACCTTTTTTCTTAATAATGTGGTATCAACTCTGCTATCATATATGTTTTCTCCATCAAGAATAACCTCTCCGCTTATCTTCACATCCGGTATCAAATCATTCATTCTGTTAAGAGTCCTAAGATATGTGGATTTTCCGCAACCAGAAGGACCTATAAATGCTGTTATAGCCTTCTCATTTATATCCATGTTAATATCCTTCAATGCGTGATTTGCTCCATAATATAAATTTAAATCCTTAGTAAATATCTTTCTATTCAATATAGTTTCCTCCATTTAGCCAATAGATTAATGCTTTTAATATACTTATCCACGCCCCTATGTTTTTTATGGTCTTTTATCTACATTTAACTTGTTTGATAAGTACTTTGTTAATAGATTTATCCCAAATACGATTATCAAAAGTATTAAAGCAATGGCAAATGCTGTATCATATTTCGCCTTCTCCATACTCAGATATAATTCTATAGTAAGGGTTCCCCCAGGCTGCAAAATCTTTTTAAATAAGCCTTCACCGTAGTCTCCCAATTTGGGTAGCAAATAACCACTCCCAGCTGTAAATAATAAGGCCGCCGATTCTCCCACAATACGACCCACCGATAAAACAATTCCAGTAACTATACCTGGCATAGCAGAAGGAAGTAAAATAGTTCGGATCATATACCATTTGCTTGCTCCAATACCCAATGCTCCTTTTCTATAACTATCGGGTACGGTCTTTAATGCCTCCTGAGTGTTTCTAGTAATAAGGGGTAGTATAATCAAGGTTAGAGTTAATCCACCAGTTAAAATTGAGTAACCAAGCTTTAGGGTCACTCCAAAGAAAACATAACCAAACAAGCCAAATATAATAGATGGAATTCCAGATAGGGTCTCTGTAGTAAATTCAATTAACCTAACTACCCTTCCTGGCTTAGCGTATTCATTTAGGTATATTGCCGCTCCAACTCCTAAGGGTATAGCAATTAAAAGTGTAAGAATTATTATATACAAGGTGTTTATAATATTACCCGCTATTCCTACAGTTCCTTTTATTGCACTTGGTACTGTAGTTATAAAATTCCAGCTAATAGATGAAATACCTCTATATCCTACATAAGTAACTATGCATGCTAATATAATAATTGAAAGTGAGGCACAAATATATATAAGACCATGAATAAACCAATCTAAGGGTCTTGGTTTCTTTTTATATAGACTCTTATTTTGCATTCGCCTTGCCTCCCTTCATAATCCTATTCAATATCAGATTTATAAGCATAATAAATACAAATAATATAAGTCCTATTGTAAATAATACATCTTTGTGGGTGTCAGCTGCATAGGACATTTCCGCCACAACAGCTGTAGTAAGGAAACGAACAGAATTAAATGGAAAGGGTATATTTGTTACATTTCCTGCAACTAGACTTATTGCCATTGCCTCTCCTATAGCCCTACCAACACCAAGAACAATTGCAGTTACAATTCCTGATTTTGCAGCAGGTAAGACAATTTTAAAAATTGTTTGAATTTGTGTTGCCCCTAAAGCAAGAGATGTATACCTATAATCTTTTGCTACCGCTCTAATTGCAGATTCGCTAATATTAATAACTGTTGGTAGAATCATAATTGCTAGAACTATTACAGCTGATAGTAGGTTAGAACCACCAGTAAATTGATGATTAGGCGAATTTGCAAATATGGCTGACTCCAACTTGTACATAAGGGGATTTAGTATTAGGATTCCTAATAAACCATATACTACAGAAGGAATACCCGCAAGTAACTCTACTGCTGGCTTAACTATAGCTGCTAATGGCTTTGGTGCAGTTTCAGCCAAAAAAATTGCAGTCATTACACCAATGGGCACCCCTATAATAATGGACATAAAGGTACCTACAATTGATGTTAAAATAACATATAAAATCCCATAAGAGGGCTCTGCTCCGCTAGGTCTCCATACAGTACCAAATATGATTTCCTTTAGGCCTACTTCAAATATCGCAGGTGTTCCGCTTATTATCATGTATAATGAAATTGAGAGTACTGCTAAAACAGCGATGAATGCACATATAGTAAATATGATATTTGCTAGCCTCTCAACTGTTTCTTTAGATTTATTACTTCCAATAATGGAGTAAGTATTTTTATCCATAAAATCTCCTTGCTGTAATTATTATCTTACTTTACTTAATACAAAATACATAATTACATTTATCATTACATTAATTGACCGATATTAATCCTACCTTTTCTATTAATTCTTTTCCTTCATCAGATGAGATGAACTCAAAAAAGTTCCTGACTATTTCACTTTGGTCAGATATCTCTCCAGCTGTGGCCATAACAAATGGACGACTTAAGAAATAATCTCCAGCCTTTATATTATCTGATGTTACAGCAACTCCATCTAAAGCAACTGCTGATACAGTTTCATCTATGATATCAAGAGATACATATCCGATTGCTCCTGGTGTAGATGCAACCTTTGCCATTACACCTCCGGTACTATTTATTTCATTTGAATATTTACATTGGTCCTCGATATCAAGAATTTCTTCAAATGCTCCCCTAGTACCTGAACCTGACTCCCGTCCAATAACTACTATTGGCTGATTTGCTCCACCTAGCTCAACCCAATTATTAATAGTTCCCTTATAGATACTAACTAATTGGTCCTTTGACAAGTCCACTACAGTATTAGCCTTATCAACAATAACTGCAATCCCGTCTATTGCAACAACATTCTCCACAGCCCCAGCTTCTTTTTCACTAGTCTTAAGATTTCTAGATGCATTACCTATATCTACTGCTCCTGCAAGTACTTGCTCAATCCCTGCACTAGATCCTACGAACTCTGCATTTACTATAACTTCAGGGTATTTAGTCATAAAAGCTTCTGCTAAAACATTTGAAAGTTTCTCCATGGAAGTAGAGCCTGACATTGTTATTGAACCATTTAGGCTTTTGTCATTGTTACCACTATAATTTGAATTATTACTCTCATCATTTTTTTTATCATTACTGCATGCTACTAACAAGCTTACCAATATGACCATTACCATCATAGATAATAACTTCTTTATTTTTTTCATACAAATCTCCTTTTTACAACTCTTCTAATTTTTTGTTACAATAAAAAAATAACATGGTTTAAAATAGCTAGAAACCATGTTACTGTTTATTTTGTGTAAAATCTTTGTAAACTAATTTCCTTATATTAGAAAAACAATGCAAGTTGATTGAGTTCTACTTGCAAAACAACTAAGAATATGTCTGTATTTGTTTTAGTATATTATTAATAAAAAGTTAGTAATCTATACTAATTTCTCCAATTCTTTCAACAATTTATTCTTCATATCAATCAATTCACTATCAGAAGGTCTACAATCATCACTATAGATTTTTTCTGGACTAAAAGCTTTTGACGTTGCTTCTGCAACAATAGACACCAAATCGCAACCAACGCCCATAGCACACAGGTAATCCACTTAGGTGCTTTTTTCAAAAGGAACCGTACAAGAATGACTGCCATGATCAGCCAGCTTGCCGTAATGCTCAGGTTCAGCAGTTTCAGAAATACAGCACTCATGTTCAGCCCTCCTTCTTGAAAGTGTCAATCATCCTTTGTATTTCTTCCGCTTCCTGTGCAGTCAGATTCTTGCGAGAGATAAAGGATGCAATAAACGCCGGTAGCGAGCCTTCAAAGGTATCCTCAACAAACTGCTCGCTTTTTGCCGAATAGAAATCCTCACGAGAGATCACAGATGTGACTGTGCCGTTCACGTTCTGAAAAAGACCTTTTTCACAGAGCTTCCGCAGGACGGTATAGGTGGTGGGCATCTTCCAGTTCAGTTCCCTTTCACATATTTTGACAAGTTCACCGGAGCCGACCGGTTCATGCTCCCATACAATATGTGCAAATGATTCCTGTACCTCGCCAAGTTCGATCTGTATCATATAAAAAACCTCCAGTGAGTTTATCTTGAATAAACCTCACTTATAGTTTATTCAGGATAAACCATTTGTCAAGAGGTTCCGGAAAACTCATAAAATGTTTACAAATAGAAAGGCTCCCCATCACCGATTATTGTAGTGGTGGGGAGACATAATAAGAATGAGAGATTAAACTTAAATTTGTTATTCTTTTTTCCTTACCAAAATTGGTAAAACGCCCAGAATGGCCCCAACCACTAATGAAATTAAAGACTTGAACAATACCATATGTTTGATACTTTCAATGAAGTATTCTGCTGGTCCAGCAGCCAGTTTTATTCTCATTCCAGGAATACAATAGCACATAATCATATATGTCCCCACAAAGGCTATGATGAACAATATAACGGATAATGATTTCTTTTTAATTTCGTTTTTCTCCTTATTGTTTGGTTCATCCGTATATACGGAAAATAGTTTGAAAAGTTCCTTGCTTAGAGCAACAAATTAGTAGTTACCGGCTCACGGCATATGTCTCGATAAATTCGTCGATATCATCAGTACGAATATCTACCCATGCATTGATATCCCGGTTTCGAAGATGGACATACTCCGGATCGGCTTCCATGCTTCCACCGCCTACCAAAACATCAAAAAGATCATCAATGACATACTGCATGATGTATAAGCCGGAGCCGACATCCGTGCCTTGATATGCGTCAAAATCATCCCAGGAAAGCGCTCCGCCTTTCTGCGCGAGCCATCGTACATCATCAAGCGTGAGTTTTCGTTCTTTTAACGCATCTGCATCGGCGCTGATCCAACGAAGGTACTGCCAGTTTCTGTTTTCGGAATCCACTTCGTCGAGTCCGGTAGGGGTGCCGCAAAGCTGATATGTGTAATAGACATCCGGTTCATTGGGATTTGAAAAAAACTGCATGCCTTCCAGTCCGGTATTGTATGCCTGCTCTGCCGTCAAAGTCCCGGCAAGGGAATACCCGTGAGGAAGGGTCGATTCAGGTTTGTAGGGATCCATGTACTTTTTCCCATCTATGACAAGCATAGGTCGTTCATCCCATTTTCCGGCGTATTCTGAATTTTCTGACAACATTTCCCTCAGAGCATCAACAACCTCAGCATCGACAGATGTCTCGTGGATAAACTGTCCGTTTTTCACTTCGTCCATATACCACGCATCCTCATGGAGAAGATTGATATGGAGTCTAATGTTGTCGTTAAGTTCCAGTACAAAATATTCTTTCGGTTCCAACTTGGTTATATCATCTTTCCAGTTTTGACCGTCGTAATTCAGCAACTCATAAAAGGTCGAGAGTGTCTGTGGATCTGTTACAGTGACTTCTGCTTTCTGCGGGGCATCGGAAAACCAATAATGCGTGATCTCAAGCTTCTCAAGTTTGAAAGTCGTTTTTGGATTCGTCATTAAGCACACACCAACAACAATGCAAGCAACCACAGCAACAACAATAATCCAAAATGCAGGTTTCTTATAGTTCAGCACAGATTTCACCCTTTCCTTTACCCCAACCTCGCCAAAGGCAAGCGGGCAGGCGGCGATTCTCCTGCGGGGGAAGCTGCAATTCAGGAGTGCCTGAGAATACGCCGCTTTATCATTATTGTCGAGTTCACGAATAACCTTTTCATCGCAAGCCATTTCTATATCACGGCAGAGAAGAACGTAGGCAAGCCAGCAAAGTGGATTGAACCAATATACCGCCAAAAGGAGGAATCCGAAAGGCTTCCACCAGTGATCACGACGTTTAATATGTGCCATTTCGTGTGTAATCACATAGTCCAAAGTCTCGCCCTCCATTGGGGAAGGGACATAGATCAAAGGTTTAATGATTCCGAGAATAAACGGAGACTTCACCTCATCGCAGGCGAGGATATTGTCTTTTACAGGGACAGAGGCTCCGACACTCTTTTTCAGTCTGATATAGCTGATGAGCGCATACAAAAGCATCACAGCCATTCCCACGATCCATACAATGGACAGCACAGGTATAATAATCTGCAATGGATTCGCGCTTGTCATAGGTTCAGGGGTAAAGCTATGGGCAATTACCGTATTGACCGCCTCATTGATGGCTGTGATACCAGAATCAATCATAGGTTTTTGCATCATTTCTATATTGCTCGGAATTGTCTCACTGCTTGGGATAAGGCTCAGCGCACTTTCCAAAGAAAACGGACACACCAATCGAACAGCGACAAGTACCCAGAGAACACAGCTTATCCATTTTGGCGCTTTCTTCAAAAGGAGGCGAACAAGAATGACCGTGAGAATGAGCCAGCTCGCCGTTATACTAAGATTCAGCAGTTTCAGAAAAACAGCACTCATGCTCAGCCCTCCTTCTTGAAAGCGTCAATCATTTTTTGAATTTCTTCCGCTTCCTGTACAGTCAAATTCTTGCGGGAGATAAAGGACGCAATGAAAGCAGGGAGTGAACCTTCAAAAGATTCCTCTATGATCTGCTCACTTTTGGCAGAGTAAAACTCTTCGCGGGAAACAATGGAAGACACAGTTCCGTTTTCATTCTTCAGCAATCCTTTTTCACAGAGCTTGCGAAGAACAGTGTATGTTGTAGGCTTCTTCCAATTCAATTCTTTCTCACAGATTTTTACAAGTTCGCCGGAACCAACCGGCTCATTTGCCCATACTATATCAGCAAACCGTTCCTGAACGGCTCCAAGTTCAAAATCAATCATCTATGGTGATTCCTTTCTCAGCAGGTTTATTCAGATAAACTTCAAGTGTAGTTTACTCGAATAAACCTGTTTTGTCAATAAATTTCGGAGAACTCATAAAATGTTTATAAACAAAACGGCTCCCCATCAACGATTATTGTAGTGGGGGAGCCATAAAAAATAAGAAATAAAATTATAATTTCACTGCCTAACCATCATCGATTCTATCCTAAAGAATTTATTCTCTAGCCACTTCTTCCGTGTTGTACACAATGTCACCCTTAAAGTAACTGATGCTTAAGGTCATGTCTTTTGGATAGGAATCCGGCATCCAAAGCCAACCTGCAAACTGTAGCTTACGCCAGCCATAATACTCATCTATTACCTCAAAGCTGAAACCTTTATATTTCTCTGTAAATTCAGGAATAGTGAGCTTTTCTCCACGAAAACCGCCCATTTTACCACCTTTACCCTGAATAATAACTTCACAAAAATCCGGATCGATATTTTCTACAATAATGTTTCCACGAACATCCGGTCCATTGATAGTATAGAAAACATCTTTAACAGTAAGCATAATATTTCCGTCGGACACATTGATTCCATTAATATGACAATCATGCAATCCGAAAGGTTGTTTTGGTTCAGGCTTAAATCTGGTCTCCTTCATGATTCATTACTCCTCTAAATTATTATTTGTTCTCTATCCTACCTACTCCACTGGAAAGAATAATTTATTCTGCCCGGTTGCCGGTTCAGTAAAATCGCATACCGCACCTACGAGTTTCATTCCCAACTCTGGTATAAGGCTGTTAATCACACTTCCAAACATTTCTGCATAGCTATCAGGAGTAACATCTGTCACAAGATATTTTCTTGCTGGCATAACCCACTTCACCCAGCCTTCTGGAACTACTGTGTCTTCATACACTTCAATTCCAGCCAGATACAATCCTCTCGAAAAATCGTCTGACCATGGCATAAAAGCCATAGTCTCGTCACTCATTGCTCCCCAGAATCCAACAAAAGACCCATCAGCGTTTTTCATTCCTATATCCGCAACCTCATTAAAGTTTGACTCAGCTTGCTGCCACAAAGTCTGAACCACATTCTTTTCTCTGGTACATAAACCTTCCTTGCCAATAATTGCAATCTTGGGTAACTCAACAATTTCGTATTTATTTATAATCGCTCCCCTCCCTTCTCAAAAGATACAGTTTCTTCCTTCATAGAAATCTTTCTACCTGATATCCATGATAATTTTTTTTGAACAACCACAAAGTACAAATATGAGAACCAATATCATAGGAATGAATTTAACTCTTTTATTCATAATATATTTGTCCCCTCTTTATTCAGAACATTGGAATATTATCCGTCCGAAGACGGATAATATTCCCCTTCTTAACCATAACAGAAAACAATAACACATTCAATTAGTTTTTACTAAGTTATTCCCTTCCATTTTTATCGGATTGTTACGTTTCGTGTTTCCTGAGCTACTTCCTGTGGCGTTACTGGCGGCTTTGTTCTAAGCTCCTCCACGACAGAAAGTTTGATTTCCTCTTCCTCACGTTTAGTGGCATTGTTCGGAGCATCAGGAAGATTATTGATGATACCATCCAGACTATTATCGTTTTGCTCAATGCTATTCTCCACCGAACGAAGATAATTCTGTGTGATCTTTATTTCTTCTGGCTCTACTGTCTCTAATAGCTGTTCTCTGCCCGGTTCGAATTCTCCCATACTTATAAGACTTACCGTTTCAATTTGAACCCGTTCTCTGTTTTCTCCATCCATTAAATTTGTCCACCCTTTCCTTCAAGATGTGCTTTGAATGTTGCTTTATCGGCTTTGTAATTCTGTATCATGGTAATGATCATTCCCTCGATATCTTTCATGAAAACATCTCCTTCATAGGCCTTTTTGCCAATCAGTAAAAGGCTCTTTTCCCATTCAGCTGTCATATCCGTTGAACGTAGCTGTTCCGGGATAACCGCAATAAGTGCCTTGCCTTTATCTGTGGGTGCTAGATATTTTCTCTTCTTTTCTCCCTGGCGTTCTATGAATCCGATATGAACTAATTTTTCGATTGTTCCCGCTCTGGTTGCAGGAGTTCCAATACCTTTTCTCTCCACTTCCTTCGATATGTTCTCGGAGCCTGCCTTTTCCATCGCACAAAGGAGTGTATCTTCGGTAAATCGCTTCGGTGCTGTTGTCTTTCCTTCCTTCAGCAATGCATCACGAACCTTTATTGTTTCTCCTTCTTTGGGAATTTCTATCACGGATGTGCTGATTTGATCGCCATTTTCGAAATTTTCCTTTTCTTTTCCAAGAAGGTGCTCCGAGATTTTCTTATATCCTTCGACAATAACTACCTTCACCTTAGTACAAAACTCATATCCTCCACACAATAACTTTACTTCGGTTTCATCAATCTCTCTACCTTTATCTAGGGCAGATAAAAATGAGGATGCAATCAATTTAAGTATCTTTTCTTCTCCGGATGGAAGACTAGCAAAATCAACCTTTTGAATCTCCTGTGTGGGAATGATTGCATGATGGTCACTTACCTTTTTATTATTTATAACCGGAGCTGCATTACACTCCGTTGAGAATGGAATTGCATACTTCGCATGGATAATCTGTTTCAAAGTAGGAATCGTATCTTTCATATCCTCCGTAAGATATCTACTGTCTGTTCTAGGATAGGTAACTAGTTTCTTCTCATATAAGCTCTGTGTATAATCCAAGGTCTGCTTTGCTGAGAAGCCATACAACTTATTGGCTTCTCTCTGCAAAGTGGTAAGATCAAACAATTGAGGTGGCTTAACAACATTTCTGTTTCTCTTTACCTCAGATACGAAAGCAGTCCCCGCCTCTTTACATACCTTTCTGATCTTTTCTGCTTCTTCCTTGACTTTGATCCGTTCCCCGGAAGCTTCTACCTCTTCTGCTTGAATTGAAATCGTATAAAATCTTTCTGACTGAAATTCACGGATCTCTCTTTCTCTCTGAACAATCATGGCTAGTGTTGGTGTCATTACTCTGCCAACATGCAATGTCTGATTATAAATAGTAGAAAAAAGTCTGGTTCCATTCATACCAATAATCCAGTCCGCACGTTCTCTACAAAGAGCAGATTTATATAAAGCATCATAATCATGACCGGCTTTCAATGTCTCGAATCCTTCCCGGATTGCACTGTCTTCCATTGATGAAATCCATAATCTCTCAAAGGGCTTCTTGCATTTGCACTGCATATATACAAGACGAAAGATTAGCTCTCCTTCTCTTCCAGCATCTGTTGCGCATACAAGACTTTCTACGTCCTTCCTATCCATCAGCTTTTTAATAATACCAAATTGCTTTTTAGTGTTACTCGATATTTGGTATTTCCATTCCTCTGGAAGTATCGGCAAGTCCTCATATCGCCACCTTTTGTACTTCTCGTCATAGCTTTCAGGCATGGCCAGTTCAACCAGATGCCCGATACACCAACTGACAATATATCCGTTCCCTTCCACATAACCATCGTTTCTTTTGTTTGCTCCGATAACCTTTGCAATGGATTGTGCTACCGAAGGCTTCTCCGCTAATACTAGCTTCATTTGGTTTCTCCCTTCTGCTAGATTGCTATTTCTTCTTTTTTATTGGAAGCCATCTTTTTAGGTTTTGTTTTCCCGGCTTCCCTTATTTCTTCATTCAATTTCTTACGGACAGAGGGTTTCTCCGCTTTTGCTTCCTGTCCTTCTCTCTTCAATATGATTTTAGGTTCAGGTGTATCATCCATTTTATACGGAGGATTAATTTTGATAACTCCTTCATAAATGTGCTGTGCTCTTTTAGCACATATCTCTTTCAGTTGCTCATCAATCCCTGTGATAATATCAGAAGCTGTCTGTCTGATAGTATCCAGCGATTCCTTAAGCTCCGGAACGGTTTTATCCTTTGACCAGGTGGCAACATACGAGAAGCTGTAGCCAGAAGTATCTATTCCATAATGAGAACAAACTGTATATGCCACACTTTCAGCCTCGACTTCCTTACTTTCCCTTGACTTCATTCCATCCATCTTTTTCTGCACTTCTATATTATGAAGCATTGCATGAGCCATCTCATGAACGGCGGTTTTGACAGTCTGTACTTCACTCATTCCGTTTTGGACTGCGATTCGATTCTCTATGGTATGGTAGTTTCCCTTTGCCCCTGAAGCAATATCCTCAAATCCTATCGGAACAGGACTGTATCTTTTCATGGCTTCAAAAAAGGTAGCATATTCCTCTACGCTACCCATTAGTTCCACAATATTCAGTTCTGGTATTGGTTCTCCCTCTGTTTGAGATATATCAAATGTACTGACTGGTTTAAAAGCAACATAATTCATTTCCGCCTTTTCCTTTTCCGGTTCTCCATTCTGATTCAGAATAACTTTACCATCCGGACCGACCTTATCCTGTTCTCTTTCAAGCTTATATGGTGCAGGAGCAAGAATTCGAATTCCACGCTCACCCTTTTTCACAAACCTGCCCATCTCTTTCCACCCGGTATAAGACTGACACAAAGTAGCATCCGGTCGCTGCATCATGATTAACAGACTGTTGTTCACCGAATATCTCGGAAACTTTGCCATCGTTCGTAGATATTCCTGATACCTGCCATCGTTGAACACTTCTGCAACACCCTTTTCCAATCGCTCTGTTATATCAGCTAATTCCTTTTTTGTTGCTTCTGCAGCTTTCTTTGCATCAAATCCTTTCCTATTTGTCAATTGTTATCCCCCCTTAGTAACTTCTATTATCTCTGCTGTAATGAAAATGGTTCCTGGCAGATTCCTTTATTCACCATCTGTAATCTCATATTCATCTGACTCTTCCACAACCTCCGTTCCAATTTCATTCAGCTCCTCATCGTCCTCCATAAATCCATCAAAATCATCCTGGTCTTCGTATTTCTTTGGCTTCTTCTTTTTATCCTTGATTCTCGTATAGATAAAGAAACCTCCACCGGCAACCAGAATTACTAGCACAACAACTAGTGATATCGGATTTAAAGTCTGATTTGTGGATACTAAGGAATCCTCACTTGTGTTATCTTTTGTGGAAGCGCCCTTACCATCGTTTCCCGACACGCTATCCGTAGCTTCTACTGCGAGTTCTTGCTCCGTTTTCCGTAGTTCATATTCTTCAACTGCCTCCTTTTCCATAAGTGCCAGGAGGTCCGCTTCATCCACCTGATTTAAGAAGTGCACATTTTCATTTCCATTCTTGTCGCGGTCAATGATGATATAGAAATACTTCCCCGACTTCGAAGTGACTGTGATAAACTGTTTACCAACTCCTATTTGCTCTCCATAATCATCGACCAGCTTCATATTGCTATCCGGAGTAAGCGGACCATAACTTATTACATCCGTTTCATCCATATTTGATACATTTTCTACCACTTCTCCCTCAATCTCTGGTGGAGCATCATCCTCTTCTTCGACTTCAATAACGGAACCTTCTGTTCCGATATCAATAACCGGTCCTTCTATAATCTCTGTTTCCGGAATCTCTGTTTCTGGAATCTTTACTTCCTTTTCTGCTGCCATTGTCATCCTAGGAAAACTGATTCCACTATTCCCGTAGCAATTATGATTGTAAATACACGCTTCATTCCTTTTAGCATTCTATTCTTCTCCTTCTACTGGCTTCATTTGCTCAGTTCTCTGTTTGGTTGTCATCCCAAGTAAAGCTGCCAACTGCTCCGGTGTCATGTTTGCTGCATGCACCATATTATGAATAGCTGTGTTTTCCTCTTCACGACATTTGCGTTCAAGTTCTTTTACCTTGCTATCCCATTCTTTTCTCCTCTTTTGTGCTTTTTCTAAGTCTGTCTGATATTTTGATAATCTTTCTAACATAATTCCTGTCCTCCTTTAGTTTTCCGAAGGAAAATGCGAACTCCTTCCTTCTTTAGTCAAAAATATTTGGTTTATTTCCTCCTGTAACTAATAAAGCATCATATCGCTCCTTCTCTTCTGGCGATAGCCCACCATTAGCCACATAATAATTAATACTGGTATTCGTCAATGTTACATTCAGAATGTAATAGTTGTAAGCAACAGTAACGTAGTAAGTATACGGGACCAAATAACTAACCCCATTGTATACATAGGTGTAATACTCAGTTCTTTCTTCCTGTCGGTAGCGAACTTCCACTACTCGCTGTAATGTCAGTTTATACTGTTCATTGAAAATATCTGAAAGAACAGTCGTGACTCCTGCTTTCGTATACGCTTCCTGTTTTACTGTCAGAAAGGATGCCAGCTCATGTGCATTATGTCCGAAAGAAGCAATCGAGTAATTGTACTGATCATAACCGGAATATTCGTTCTCTATGTTGTTAATCCGGTTCTGTAAGTCCCTCTCTTTTTGTCGATAATCTTCTTCCACACCCAAGATATCTTCGTCTGTTGCAGTATAAGATGTTGATACTACAACACTACTGCCACCGGAAAAGGCCATGCTACAGGATGTAAGTGTGCAACTAAGAATTATCAGTAGCAGTGCACATACAATCACAATGATAAAAACCACTGGATGTGATACTGCCAACTTTGCACCTACTTCTGCTACCTTTTTGGCAATACTCTCCACTACCTTACCTATGACTCTCCCGCCTTTTTCTGCTGTCTTTGCACCTTTCTTGGCAGCCTCTCTTTTTGCTTTGGCGTATTTCTTTTTCAGAAGCTTTTTCTGAATTCTATGAGCTGCTTTTCCAGTCCCTTCGGCAAATTCCATCGTTCCATTTGCCGCCTGCACCCCGCAATTGTCTGAATTACGTGCCTCATTATGAATCTTTGCGGCTACCGGAGAGACATGCTTTGTATACAGTTTTCTCTTTCTGACAGTAGAAGCCTTTGGTTCATCCAAAAGCTTCTCCCTATGATATCTTCTTTTCTCCATTAGATTCCATTCCCATTCACTTCATTCAGCTTTGTTGTCATGATGCGATACAGCTCAAGATCCTTTGGAAACCTATCTGTAAATGGCAAGATTACATTTCCATAGAAGAGTAGTCCTTCTCCTTCCCCTGAGTGCGTTACGTAGGATAGCTGATGAGGACTGATGTTTAGCTGCTTAGCTAAGATTTGACGGTCCCCAGCCGCCTGATTGAGCATATAAATGAAATCACAGTTTTCAAATATATTCTCCGCTTCCGGAGAAGCAAGAAAATCCTTAACGTTCTGTGTGATAGAAGTCGGAATTCCACCCCACTTACGAAATCTCTTAAAGATTTCCACACTATACGCTGCTGTCTGTTCTTCTTTTAGAAGAAGATGAAACTCATCCATATAATAGCGTGTGGATTTTCCTTCGCTTCGGTTCTGTGTAACTCTACCCCAGACCTGATCCTGAACAACAAGCATTCCTATCTTTTTTAACTGCTTACCCAAATCCTTGATATCGTAACAGACAAATCGATTGTTGATATTTACATTTGTTCTATGGTTAAAGATGTTTAAGGAACCGGATACGTAGATTTCTAGTGCAGTTGCAACTCTCTGTGCTTCCGGCTCCGGCTGCTTCATCAGGGCGTTATATAAGTCTTCTAGTAATGGCATTCTTTCCGGAAGCGGATTGCGAAAATACTCGTTATAAATCTGATGAATACAACGGTCAACCACTGTCTTCTCTACTGGCTGTAATCCTTCTTTTCCACCCACAATCAACTCGCAAAGAGACAAAATAAAATCCGCCTTCAATGCTAGCGGATTGTCCTCTTCGGAGTAATTCATATTGATATCCATTGGGTTGATGTACTGTGTACTAGATGGACTGATTTTGATAACCTGACCACCAAATCGTTGAACTAGTGGTGCATATTCTGCCTCCGGATCACAAATAATGACATCATCATTTGTGGAAAGAAATGCATTTGCAATCTCTCTCTTTGCAGCAAATGATTTGCCTGAGCCTGGCGTTCCAAGAATCAAGCCATTTGGATTCTTTAACTTCTTTCTATCCACCATGATCAAGTTATTTGATACCGCATTCAATCCATAATATAAAGCTTCGCTACCGCTTTGGAACAACTCCTGTGTGGTAAATGGAATAAAAATCGCTGTACTGGATGTGGTAAGTCCTCTTTCTATCTCAATCAGGTTTTTTGCAAGTGGTAGAGAGCTCATCAGACCCTGCTCCTGCTGATAATCTAACGGTACCAATATACAATTGTGTTTCTGTGCAATAGAAGACGTCTGAAATACATTGTTCTCAAGCTCAGCTTCTGTTTTTCCGGTATTAAGAATCAGAAAAGTAATTAAAAACATTCTTTCATTTTGACTCTGTAGTTCTTTTAGGAGCGACTTTGCATCCTTCCCATAAGTGGCAAGGTCTGATGGAATGATATCCATATCGTATCCATTTCGAACAGCCTTCTTTTGTTCCTCTATTTTGGATCGGTCTAACTCCGTAATGGTATGCTTCACATTTTTAATCGCTGCATTCTGATCAATGGAATGAATATGCATGGTAACAATCTGGTTGGCATCGGTATCCAAGAAATCTGCCAACATCCTGTCACTGATATCTGATGCTGTAATCGAAAGAAATGACATGGCACCATACATTTTTCCCATTTGAAAGTTACGATTTTTCTTAAAGGTAAAGGAAGAGGGTGCGATAAAATCCTTCACACTAAGTCCGGTCTGTGGTAGCCATTTCCAATCAAAAGCAAATCTCGATTTTTCTCCCATATGGAACATTCCATACATGATTTCAAGTCTCTCTTTTCCATTTAATGATTCCGCCTGCGCTCCAATCTTCTTGAAATTCATTAGTAAACTGTTCTCGATATGTATCAGCCTCGGTTTTGCCTTTACAAGTGTCTCCGCTTCTATACCAAAGGTAATGTACTTCATTTTAATCAGTCCGTTGTTTCCTCTGGTAAGCTGTCTTCGAAGCATCTGCATGTATTCGGTCCTAACTGAATCAAACCCATCGTTTCTGGCTTCAATCGTGATCTTCTTTTCACAGGCCTCTTCATCTGCTGATAAGTTTACAAATGACAATTCAAAATGAATCGAGCTATCGAAAAAGTTTAAAAATGCACACCATTCTTCAAAGATAGCAGTCTGGTCCTCCTGCTGAGCCAACTGGTAATTGATATCGGAAAAGCATATTGACTTTGTGTAATAGTTTGTGGTCACTCGGCATATTCCATCCGGATACATTCTCTCAAAGGGAATAGAGTCTTGTGCCATACGTGGAACCTTACTGTTTCCCCTTGCTGCCTCGACAAGTTCTCTTACTCTTTTCTGCTCCTTTGAATTCAAGCCCGGCGGCAACTTTATTTCGCTTTTCTTGGACTTTGTATTTATCTTTTTTTGACTGAATAACAAGCTTTCTTACCTCCTCATTTAGTTTCTGTTGTTTCTCCAATAGTGAATAATAATTATTTGTTTTATAAGGTCGTACCTTCGGACGAATAAACTTCGCTTTGATAACATTCTTTAATATCGTTTCAAAGTTCTGTCCGTTTCTTTCAAACATTGCAAATAAGAAAAACGGCATACACACTATTATCATGCCAAGTGTGGCAAAGCTGATATTCGGACTGATGCTCTTTAATAAAAAGAACAACGGAACACCAACAAGTGCTGCCAGTCCAAAGCAGATAATCTGCCTCTTTGTTAAATTCAGAAATACCTTGGTTTTGACTTTCGTCAAATCCCTTGGTATCGACATATATGCAGACATAAGCTCTCCTTCCTAATGTGCACTAAAAATACTCTTTGCCAATGATCCGGTCTTAAAGAGTGTAAAACATAATAAAACGGTGTACCCGACAATTCCCCAAAGCGTCGCTATAATATCACTGCTGTATGCAACGGAGCTTATCAATACTGCATAGATAGCAACACAGATGAGAATTAAAAATCCCTGAAAAGCTAGTGCAAATAGAGAGCGGACATAATTCTGTCCAATCTGGGCCTGTTCCTTATTTCCAAAGGTCGCAAAAGGTATTGGTGCAAGACTTGTCATCAGATAAATCTCAATCATACGTCCATAAACGATAACAAATATAACCGCTGATAATGCCTGCATGGTAATACCGATCACGGAAGACTGTAAGAACAGTCCGAATAGTCCCCCAGTACTCATTGCTTCAACTGTTGTTCTCATAGCATCAAAGGCTGCTTCATCAAAAGCAGTACTATTTGTGATAATTCCCGCACTCCGTGTAACGACATAATGAGCCACATCAAAGATAGCCATCGTAATATTAAAGGTATTGCTGATTAGGGTAACTGCGATAAAGGTTTTGAATATCCATTTAAAGAATATCCAGGTCTCAAAGTTCGCCAGATTGTTATGTTCTATAATCAACTGAATAAGCTCATAACAAGCGATAAAGGTCAGTATTAATCCGGCGATCGGTATGATAACCGATTCCGATATCGTTCGAATCATTTGAAAGACTCCCGGCGAAAAATTCGCCGGGGTTGTTCCAACATCTGATGCTATACTTGCTACTTGATTATTTACAGAAGCAAGCATATTGCTTAGGTTATTCATGATACCGTCAATGAGCAAACCCCTTACCCAGTCATTCAAACTGTCTATAATCCAGCTCATAGACTTCTACCTTCCCTTTCTTAAAACAAACCGGAAAGAAGTGGAACAAGTGTAACTCCAATCATTGCCACACCTCCACCAGCCATAAGCTGTTTCATTCCCTGTGACTTTGCACCGGGGTTATCATTACCATAACCTTCTAAAAGGTTGATAGCTCCCCATACTCCAAGTCCTGCACCAAGTGCGATTACAAGTGTCTGTAGTGTACTGATTGCTGATTGAAAAAATGCCATAATATTTTCCTCCAAATAGATTATTTGCTCTTCTAGAGCATTAAAATAAGCCTCACCGGTTTCTGGGGGCTTTTGCGATACCGCTTATTGCGGTTTTTCTCCGTCTACAACAACTACGTCATATACATCCTCCATATTCAGTTTTAATTTGCGATGTAGGAATTTCTCCACATCAAAGTAATACTTTTTGTCGTAATCAGAAGTGTACTGATAATTTGGATGTTTCGTAATATCATACTTCTGAGACAAAAAAGGTCTGACTCCCCTTAGCTGTAAGATACATTTACCGCCATCCATAACAGCAAGTTCGTCCATCGACATTAACTCCTTACCGAGCTTTTGGTAGTTTAGCGTATGCGAACGCTCTCGTCCTCGGTTTTCTCCGGTGTTATAGGTATCGATGGTTTCTTTTCCAAGTGCCTGGCTAAGTTCCTTCAGCGTAGTAGGTTCAGAACCTCCTAAGAAGATCCTCGAATCCATGTTTCCAATGATGGTATCTGCATGATCTTTATAAATAGCCTTTAGCTGGCTCTGTGCTTGCAGTACCAAACATGCGGATATTTCACGGCTTCGTATCGTGGCAACCAGTTTCTCCAGATTTGGTATCTGTCCGATGTTTGCCGCCTCATCGATAAGACATCTGACATGTATCGGAAGTCTTCCTCCATATACATCATCTGCCTTCTCGCAAAGAAGATTAAAGAGCTGGGTGTATATCATACTGATCAGAAAATTGAAGGTTGCATCATTATCACTCATAATAAGGAATAATGCGGCCTTCCTGTCTCCCAAACAGTCAAGCTCCAACTCGTCATAAGCTGTAATCTCTCTAAGCTCCTCTATATCAAAAGGAGCAAGTCTTGCTCCGCAGCTTACTAGGATTGATTTTGCGGTTTTACCTGAAACGAAATGTCAAGGACTTTTTAG
>FZPS01000022.1_pt141 | contig 20792 bp, 16 predicted proteins | sample 1817821 | NCBI WGS metagenome assembly FZPS01 (sample SAMEA104158645, study PRJEB21678) | metagenome | place: Germany | collected 2015-04-21 | reverse complement strand
AAACGCCTACACCGTGAAGACCTCCGGAAACTTTATAGCTCCCTTTATCGAACTTTCCTCCGGCATGCAGTACCGTAAGAACGACCTCAAGAGCCGATTTTTTTTCTTTTTCGTGAAAATCTACCGGAATACCTCGTCCATCATCTTTAACGGTAATGGAATTATCTTCATTGATAATCACATGAATTTCCTTACAATAACCGGCAAGCGCTTCATCGATGGAGTTATCGACCACCTCATAAACCAGATGATGCAAACCTCTTTCGTTTACATCCCCAATATACATTGCAGGCCGTTTACGAACGGCCTCCAAACCTTCGAGCACTTGTATGTTTTGTGCAGAATACACCGTACTTACCGATTGTTTTTGTTTTTCAGTCATTTTATATCGCTAAAAATTAATACGTTAAATCCGTTCAAAATCAATTTATTTGACCTACAAATATACAAAAAAAACACCTAAACGACAAGTTTTTCGCCCCCTTTTGCATCCGTTTGTATTACCATTTGCATTACCTTGTATTACCATGATTTTTGACGCTTCCGTTCACAAAAAAACATTTCGTTTCCCTGAATTTCTTCCATATCGTTGCCAAAAATACCCAACTTGCAAGGAGGGCTCCGATGCCCGGTGCTATCGCATCGTCAATCCCACAATTTCTTTGCCAATCGCCAACACCACATCCCGGGTCGGTGCGTACAAGAACTTTTATCCCATATCCGCCAAAATGTATGCCCAATATACCAAAAAAGCCGAGCTCACATGGGCTCGGCTTCAATTATATGAAGTCAATCCAAAAAAAATTAGGCCAAACTATTTACATGAGCTGCCATCTTTGCTTTTAGATTAGCAGCTTTATTGCGATGTATTACATTTTTCTTGGCAAGCTTATCCACCATTGAACATACTCGAGGATACATCTGTAAGGCCTCCTCTTTTGAAGTCGTATTGCGCAGCTTGCGAACTGCGGTTCTTGTGGAACGAGCTGCATAACGATTGGATAATCGACGCGCTTTTGCTTGTCTGATTCTTTTTTCTGCAGATTTACTATTTGCCATATTTTTATTTTAGCTTCTTTTATTAAGTTCGAGTAGCCTATAGGGGAGTCGAACCCCTCTTTCAAGAATGAAAATCTTGCGTCCTAGCCGATAGACGAATAGGCCATGTATTTTTTTAATTTATATGCGCTATATATTGTGAAAAATCTCTGCTCAATTTGCGGGTGCAAATATAGAACCTTTTTCTCTAATAACAAAACATTCCATTCATTTTTTAGTATTGTAGAGTCAACCGGCAAGTGCATCTTCTCTCTTTCAACCGTCTAAAGCAGCAATTCACACAAACAAAGAACCACAGTGAGTAAACGAAAACTTGTCATAACCATAGTGTTCCGCTTCTAAAACGTCTCTACCGTGCGCTCTTTTACTATCAACAAAAATGAAATAAAATCATTGTGAAAGCAATGCTTTTATTGTGATAGCGAACAATTGTCTATTGTTGCAAACATGTTCCCAACTATGACGAACGACCTTTCACGCCTTGCGGCATGTTCGCTTTGCTCCATTTACCTTCTTCGTCATTCTGAACACCCGCTGTACTCCATTTGCTTTGCTTGTTCCAATTACCCCAACTGTCTCGTTCGTTCCGCTTGCCTCGTTCGTCTTCCCGTACATTTGCTTTGCTCCGCACGTTCCGCACGTTCCGTTCGCCCTCCCCTACGCCCCAACTGTCTCGTTCGTTCCCCACGCCCGGTTTGCTCGGTTCGTTCAGGATTTCCCGTTCGTCCCGGCTGTCCTGCTTGTCGAGCCAAAAACGCAACACCTCGGCCGGTTCGCTCTCCTCACGCAGGGGCGACCACAAGGCCGCCTTCACCCGTATGTCGAGCAAGATCAACGTACGACGGCGTTTTTCCGACAACACACTTTCAGCGGGATCAATCTTGCGATCGAACGCCGACATGTATACTTGCAACAGAGCCGCTGTTGTAATCAACTATCGGTAATATACTTGCGGTAGGACTAACATTGCAGTCGAATATCAACAACATGTTTGTAGTGAAACCAACGTTGTAGCTGGATATGGATAATATATTTGCAACGAAGCCACTGTTGCGGTCAATTATCGGGAACGTACTTGCAGTAGGAGCAACGTTGCGGTCGAATATGAGGGCAAGGTTGCGGCAAATACTGCGGTTTGGGCTTCGTTGCGATATCGAAATCGAGTATAAATGCGCGTTTTGCCTGTTTTTCGATAACATGCTTTAATGCTTACGGGCGCAGTGGTTAAATATGAATAACACAATTTAACTGCAACGGTGGTTGTGCTTAAATTTCAATAACATGTTTTAATAACTACGGTTGTGTTGGTTAAAGAATAATAATGAAATTGGAGCAAAAAATTGTTCCGAAACTAAATTTGATGTTGGGAGAGGAGGAGGAAATCTTTCATTTCCCTTTATTGTTGTTAAAGTCAGACAACACTTTAATAAATTCGTCCGACAAATAGTCCAAAACAGCCGACTTGAGATGTTCCGGCACATCGTAAAACGCTTCTGCAATGCTACCGGTTATTGCTGCAATGGTGTCACTATCACCACCGATAGAAATAGCCAGTCGGATTGCGCTTTCAAAATCGGTACTTTCAAGGAATGCAACAATGGCTTGCGGTACAGTGACTTGGCATGTTTCGTTAAACGTGTTGGTTTTGCGTATTGAATCGCAAGTCATGTCAAGATTATAACCATATTCACGTATTGCCAACTCTTTTATTTCGTGCTTTTGGCTTCCAAAACGGGCGTGATAAATGCAATCGGCCACACACATTGCACCCCGTATCCCTTCAGGGTGATCATGTGTGCATTCTGCCGATTGGCGTGCCTTATCCAATATCCGTTTCCTATCGTTGTAAAACCATGCACAAGGAGACGCCCGCATTGCAGAACCATTACCAAAGCTGTTGTAAGGCATTGGATTTGTGGAATGCAACCATGCTGCAAAAGAACCCCCATATCCACCTTTGGGCGTGGGATATTTCAAACACCAATGCCGCAACGATTGTCCAAAGGATATACCTTTCAACAAAGCATCGGCAACCGCCACGGTGCAAACGGTATCATCCGTAAAAGAACAATCCTTTGCAAATAATTGAAAGTCTGTACTTAAATGATTGTTGAACTCAAAGCGTGAACCAACAACATCACCTATTATCGCCCCTATCATAACTTGAATTTTTACGGTTTCCTTTTTCTTTGTATTTCACCATGATAAATGGTGCAAAAGTTTATTCCTCTTATGGTCCCAAGGTAATTCCAACAAACCACAAACAATTTTGCCGTCGGCAATCATTTTTTACGTGAATTGCTCTTTAGTCAACTTGGTGTTCCAAATGTTGTTCCGAATATCAAAAATATATGAAAATTGGAGTATTTCCAATTTTCTCCTATCCATATCGAAAATAAATTATACTTTTGCGACAATCGAAGATGCGGCAATTGAGTTGTCATAGCCTGTAACGGAGAAACAACGACAGTCCGCAACGGTTTGCAAATTAAAAAACGTATGGGGAGAAAATTACTACTTTTAAGCGGAATATTATTCATGTCCCAACTTTCCGTTGCCGGTGATCATGAAGATTCCATTCCGCTTTCGAATCATTTCATTCATCGATTGGGGGCAGAAGTGCGACCGGCATATATCATCCCGACAAATCGATTCCTGAAAGGAGAAAACAATCAATCGAAAGCGCTCAGAGTAGGGCTTTCTGCACATATGCGGTATGCTTTTAAATTTTCCCCCTCGTCATATGTCGACCGTATTTATGGAGGACCATATCAGGGAATAGGGCTGGCATACTACGATTTTGGGAACCGACAAGAAATTGGAAATCCCGTTGCATTGTATGTGTTGCAGGGAGGGAGCCTTGCTCGATTCGATCCCCGATTGGCACTCAATTATGAATGGAATTTCGGATTGTCGTCCGGATGGCATCCCTACGACCCCGATATCAATCCGAATAACGTTATCATCGGTTCAAAAATCAATGCCTACCTCAACACGAATTTATACCTGAATTGGGAGCTATCATCTCGAGTCGATCTCACATCGGGCATTACGCTTACCCATTTTTCGAACGGCAATACGCGTTTCCCCAATGCAGGACTGAATACGGCAGGGCTGAAAATGGCATTGGTATACAATTTCAACAGGGATGAATCGTTTCATTCGAAAAAAACACAACCGGAACCCATCCCCAATTTTCAACGCCACTTCAGTTACGACCTGATTGCATTCGGTTCGTGGCGCCGCAAAGGAGTAATCTTTAACGACAATGCTCTCGCTTCGCCAAAAACATATGAAGTAATGGGATTCAATTTCACCTCGTTCTACAACATCGGATACCGCCTGCGCACCGGCATCTCGGTAGACGGTGTTTACGACAGCAGCGCCAATATCTATACGGAAGATTATATTATTCCCGCCGATGGATCCGATCCCGGATATACTTTCTATAAACCGCCGCTTAAAAACCAATTGGCGTTGGGACTTTCTGCACGGGCAGAATACGTAATGCCCTATTTTTCGGTAAATATAGGATTGGGAGCCAACGTAATACACGGCGGAGGCGACCTGAAAGGGCTCTATCAGATATTGGCACTCAAAATAGAAACTTCCCGAAATACATTCGTCCACATCGGCTACAATTTGCAGAATTTCAAGGACCCAAATTACTTGATGCTGGGGTTTGGATACCGTTTTCATAACCAATACCCCACTTTTTACCGATAAAAATCAGGACGATGGAAACGAAATACAAATCGACACAGGAAAATTTTTTTTCCAAAAACAAATTCTTAACTTTGCGGTACAAAATAGGGATGAAGAAGAGTTCCGGTCTCGAAATATTAGACCGGAATTCTTTTTCTTACTTTTTTTCGAATTAAAAATCAACAAACAATTAAACCAATTTATTAAAAGGGGGATTTTACTATGGCAGTTACTTACATGACCGAAGAAGGTTTTCGGAAACTTAAAGAAGAATTGGCATACATGGAATCTGTACAAAGACCCGAAATATCCCGCCAAATTGCAGAGGCCAGGGATAAAGGAGACCTTTCTGAAAATGCCGAATACGATGCCGCCAAAGAAGCGCAAGGAATGCTAGAGGCAAAAATCGCACAAACAAAAACATTGATTGCGTCGGTGCGCCTGATAGACGAAAATTTGATCCGAACGGACACGGTGCAAATCATGAACAAGGTAACCATTCGCAATGTGAAGACGAAAAAAGAAATGACCTATACGTTGGTTTCGGAAAGCGAAGCCGATCTAAATAATGGAAAAATAGCGATAAACTCGCCCATCGCACAAGGATTGTTGGGAAAGAAAGTAGGCGATATTGCCGAAATCAAAGTCCCATCAGGAATGATGACGTTTGAAATATTAAATATATCCATTTAAAAATAATCGCCATGCCAACTATTTTCAGCAAAATTATCGCAGGAGAAATCCCGTCTTACAAAATTGCGGAAGACGATAAGTTTTTTGCCTTTCTGGATATCAACCCAATGGCTAAAGGCCATACGTTGGTGGTTCCAAAACAGGAAGTCGATTATATTTTTGATTTGGACGACGATATGTTGTCCGATATGATCGTTTTTGCAAAAAAAATAGCCAAAGCCATCGAAAAAGCCATCACGTGCAAACGCGTGGGAATGATGGTGATCGGACTGGAGGTGCCTCATGCGCACATTCATCTCATCCCTATCCAAAAAGAAAGCGATATGAGCCTGGCAAACCCGCGCTTGAAATTATCGGAAGAGGAGTTTCGAGAAATTGCGGAAGCTATCCGAGAAGCTTTTTTTTCGTCCGCCTCAGCTGATAAACAATAGTAAAGCCGGCAACCACAAAAGCAATGAAATCGGCTACCGAAAGACTAAGGAAAACACCATCTACTCCAAGAAATTCAGGAAAAACAAACAAAAGCGGGAGCAGGAAAATAAGCTGCCGGCTGAGCGAGAGGAAAATGGATATTTTCACTTTGCCTATCGACTGAAAAAAGTTGCTGATAACGATTTGTGCTCCGGCAAGGGGAAACATGGCAAGAGCTATGCGTAACCCCCTTGCCGAAATCGTTATCAGCTCGCGATTGGTTGTGAACATGCCGGCAATGAAATGAGGAAACAATTCCGCCACCAGAAATCCGGACGTCATTACCATTACTCCCCACAACAACGCATATTTGAGAACCTTAAAAGTACGACCGAATTCTTCCGCACCGTAGTTGTACCCGGCTATGGGCTGCATGCCCATAGTGATTCCCATAACAATCATGATAAACAGCGTGAGGATGCGGTTGATGATACCGTATGCTCCCACCGCCAAATCGCCTCCGTGTTTCATCAACCCGAAATTGATGAAGAAAACAGCCAATCCCAGACACAAATTCATAAGAAAAGGCGAAATGCCGATAGACAACATGCTTTTCGTCGTCTTAAACGAGAGACGGTGAAATCCTTTGGTGAAATGAATGTAACTTTTTTTATCGAGAAAATGCGACAAAACCCATACCAATCCGAGCAATTGGGATAATACCGTGGCCAAAGCCGCGCCTTTCATCCCCCATTTGAAAACGAAAATAAAAAGAGGGGCCAATATCACATTCAATCCTACGCTAAAAAAAGAAGACATCATGGCCTTGCGCGGATATCCGCTCACCCGCATAATGTTGTTGAGCGCAATGAAAACGAAAATGATGGGTGTGCCCCACAAGTAGACCGACATGAAATCGCGGGCATACGGCAGCAAAACATCGCTTGCCCCAAAAGCCCTTAGGATGGGATCGAGAAAACAATACGCGATACCCGCCAACAAAAAAGCATTTATGGCATTGAGAATGGTTACGTGTCCCAAAATACTTGCAGCCCCCTTTTCGTCTTTTTTCCCCAAACGAATAGAGGCAAGAGTGGCACCACCCACACCTATCAACGTGGAAAATGCCGACAGGATATTCATGATCGGGAAAGTAATGGCCATACCCGAGATGGCAAGCGCTCCAATTCCGTGTCCGATGAAAATACTGTCCACGATATGATAAAGGGAAACAATGACCATGCCGACAATGGCGGGAAGAGAATATTCGAGAAGCAGTTTTTTGATATCGTCCTCTCCCAGCGAATGTGGATTGCCGTTTATGTCTTCTCGAAGAATTTCAGTCACGATATCTTTTTCTTCTTGATCGCATTGATTTTACAAATTGAACAGCCGTTGCAGCGGGGAACATCTTTTTTTACAAAGAAAAACCGATAAATTTCGTACCCCAATTTTGCGGCTACGGCAATGCCGATAAGAATGACGATAATAAGTTGAATATTCATTTCTATATCCATAAATTTCCAATCCAATGCACCAGAAAAGCAACTATCCATGCCATTCCGGTGGAATATAAAACACTAAACAATGCCCATTTCCACGAGCCCGATTCTTCTTTTATGGTCGCAACGGTAGCGATACACGGGAAATAGATGAGCACAAAAAGCAAAAACCCAATTACAACAAGTGGGGTGAAGACCGGCGTTCCATCGGCATGTGTTTCGGTGAGCAGCCGTTGCTGAAGTGATGCCTGATTTTCGCCATCTCCTGCATACAAAACGCCCATCGTGCTGATGACAATCTCTTTGGCAGCCATCCCCGAAAGCAGGCTTACCGACATTTTCCAGTCGAATCCCAACGGACGCATAACGGGTTCGATGAATTTGCCGATTTGCCCGATATACGAATGTTCCTGCTGCTCGGCAGCACGATTAAGTGTTTCGATATGCGTCATTGAAGCCCCATAAGAGACATCCGTTGCTTTGTTTCGCGGAAAATATCCCAAAAACCAAATAATGATGGAGGCAATGAGAATAGGTCCACCAATTTTCTTCAAATATTGATACGCCCGCTCCCACATGTGGATCATTACCGATTTGAAGGTGGGCAAACGGTAGGGAGGCAATTCCATCACAAAAGGAGTGTCTTCTTCTTTGAAGAAGAACTTGCGAAACAGTCGGGCCGAAAGTATGGCCAGCAAAATGCCGGCCATGTACAATCCAAACAATACCAAACCGGCATGGCGACTAAAAAACGTTCCCGCAAAAAGAAGATATATTGGCAACCGTGCACTACACGACATGAAGGGAACAATCAGCATGGTAATCATGCGGCTGTTGCGGCTTTCGATTGTGCGGGTAGACAAAATGGCGGGAACGTTGCATCCAAAGCCCATGAGAAGGGGAATAAACGATTTGCCGTGCAGCCCCATCTTGTGCATCACCTTATCCATGATGAAAGCCGCCCGCGCCATATAACCCGAATCTTCCATAAAGGCGATGAACAGGTAGAGGATGACGATGTTGGGCAGAAAAACGATTACCCCTCCCACCCCGCCAATGATGCCATCGACAAGAAGGTCTTTCAACGGACCGTCGCCCATGTGCGAACGAACGAAATTGCCGGCTGTCTCCACCAACCATTCGATACCTTGCATAGGATATTCGCCCAGCCTGAACGTGGCTTCGAACATAAGCCACATAAACAGGAAAAAGATGGGCAAGCCGATGTATTTGTTTGTTACGATGGCATCCAGTATGCGGGTCGTATCGTGAATGTTGGTCTTCTCGGTAAACGTTTCTTTAAGTGCTCCTTCGATGAAGCCGTAGCGGGCATTGGTAAAAGCAGACTCGGCATCTTCGCGCAGCAGTTTCTCGATGTATGCCCGCTCCTTGTCGCGACGGGCACGAATTTCATCGCACTTCGGCAGTCTGTCAATCATTTCCTCTATCTCTTTATCGCCTTCGAGGAGTTTGATGCAGAGGTATCGCAACGGGAAATGCAGATGCGAGATATCCACATTGGCAAATTCACGCTCCATAAGTTCAATGGCTCTTTCGAGCACTCTCCCGTATGGGATTCGGGCAGGTTCTTTTTTATCTTCGCCTTCGTATTTTTTTATTGTCTCGTCAAGTAATTCGGGAATGCCTTCCCCTTTCTTGGCAACGGTTGGCACGATGGGAATACCGATCATTTTCGACAATGCGGGATAATCGAATTTACTGCCGCTTTGTTCCAACTCGTCATACATATTGAGTGCGATGACCATCGGCACTTCCATATCCATCAATTCCGTTGTCAAATACAAATTCCTTTCCAATGCCGACGCAGCCACTACGTTGATGATCACATCGGGTTGTTCCTCCATAAGATAGTTGCGAACGTAGCGTTCTTCGGGCGTATAGGCGGATAAGGAATAGGTTCCGGGCAAATCGACGAGTTCGATGGTGTAGTCCTTATGATACAACTTGCCGATTTTGGAATCGACGGTTACACCACCGTAATTGCCCACATGTTCGTGCGCACCGGAAGCAAGATTGAATAGGGATGTTTTGCCGCTGTTGGGGTTTCCTACGAGTGCAACTTTAATAATATGGTTTGATGATTCGCGACGAAAACGCCCCCTCTTTCTTCTCTGTCTTTTATTGCATTCGGGCAAAACATGTTCAAGTGCAACATCCAATTCCTTTTTATTTTTACCCGTTTGCCAAGGCCGAAAAGCCAAGGTGTCTTCTTTGAGCATGGATATTTCGATCATTACGGCTTCGCTCCGCCGCAACGAAACTTCATAACCCATGATCCGATATTTGATGGGGTCTTTGAGAGGGGCATTGAGAATGGCTTTCACTTCTTCGCCTCGCACAAAGCCCATCTCCAGAAGGCGTTTTCTGAACGCACCGCTGCCATGCACTTTCAAGATGTATGCTTTTTCGCCGGTAGGGAGTTCAGATAGACGCATATTCAATATAATTTTGCCAAATCGATATTTTTGATTTTCAAGATGCAAAGATGGGCATTTTTTGGCTAAGAAACGCTTTTTTAGTGCAAATTATTTATAATTGTTTTAAATAACAATCCTGCATAATTGTGCCGATTCTTATCGAGTACAGCAAGAAATCGAAAATTATCCTGTAAATTTGTGAGAAATAAAACAAAAAAAATGGACTGGGTTCAACTGCTATCGATCAAACGTTTTGGTCTTGAGAATTACCATAGTGAGAAAAAACAGGAGCGAACGGAATATCAACGCGATTATGACCGGTTGATTTTTTCGTCGCCCTTCCGTCGTCTGCAAAACAAAACACAGGTCTTTCCCTTGCCGGGAAGTATTTTTGTACACAACAGACTTACCCATAGCTTGGAAGTTTCAAGCGTTGGACGTTCGCTCGGCGAAATCGTTGGACGCAAACTGCGGGAAAAATATCCACAATCGCCGGCTCATTTCGAAGAAATTGCCTCCATTGTTTCGGCTGCCTGCCTGGCACACGATTTGGGCAATCCCCCATTCGGACACTCGGGCGAAAAGGCCATATCGTCTTTTTTTTCGGAAAGAGAAGGCCGCAAACTGCAACCCCAAGTAGAGAGCGAAGGGGGACGATGGAGCGACTTTACCTGCTTCGAAGGCAATGCCAATACCCTGCGTTTGCTCATGCATCGGTTTCATGGACGGCGCCGAGGCGGCTTTGCACTTACCTATTCAACGCTGGCATCCATCGTAAAATATCCTTTTTCATCGGAATTGAGCGAAGGAAAAAACAAATTCGGATTCTTTGCTTCGGAAGAAAACGAATACCGAATCATTGCTCGCGGATTGGGTATCACTTGCCTCAACGAAAATCCGGCCAAATTTGCACGCTACCCCTTGGTTTATTTGGTGGAAGCGGCCGACGACATTTGCTATCAAATCATGGATATCGAAGATGCGCACAAGCTCCATCTGGTGACTACCGAAAAAACCATTGAGCTGCTGCTTGGGTTTTTCGATGAAAGTCAACGTAGCCGGTATCAAAAAAACATTAAACGGGTGGGCGACGTAAACGAACAAATTGCCTACCTCCGGGCAAGTGTGATCGGAGTGCTTGTAGAGGAATGCGCCCGGGTATTTATGGAAAACGAAGAGGCAATTCTTGCCGGTGAAGAACAGAAAGCCCTTATCGAAAGTATCCCCGAAAAAGCAAAAAATGCCTACGAAACTTGTTCGAAATTTGCCACAACAACCATTTATCGGTCGAAAGACGTGCTGGATATCGAACTGGCAGGTTACCGCATTATCGGCTTCCTGTTGGAAAAATTCATTCATGCCGTGCAAACGCCGTCTCACGTTTACTCGCAACTTCTGTTGGGAAGGATACCCGATCAGTACGAAACCGATTCACCGTCGACGTATGGAAAAATCCAATCGATAATCGATTATGTCTCGGGGATGACCGATTTGTACGCCTTGGATCTGTACCGTAAAATAACCGGTATGGGGTTGCCGGAAATTTAATCCGGAAAATAATAAATCGATATTTTGAGAATAATTTCTCTTCTTTACGGTCCTTTTAAACTATTTTAGTTTTACAATGTTAATGTTATAAGCGCATCACCAACCGCATAAGGAAAAATCACCTTCTTTGCATTACATAACATATAATGCCTAACGCTCTAATAATGTATAACATTCTAATTTTTAAAAAATGGAAAACGAAGAATTTCAATCCGGACAACAACCTCCTATAATGCCGACTACATCTCCGGCAAAGGAATACGATGAATTGAAGCAGGCACCGGTCATGAAAGTAAAAGACTGGATCATCATCTATCTCATCATGCTTATTCCTATTGTAAACATCGTAATGCTGTTTATTTGGGCATTCGACAAAAATATCAATCCCAACAAATCAAACTGGGCAAAAGCGTCGCTTATCTGGAGTGCTATCGTTATAGTGCTTTACATCTTACTTATAGCCGCATTTGGAGCTTCCTTTTTCGCGTTAATGCAAAATACTGCAGGCGTATCGGTATATTGAAATAAAATGAAAAAAACGGCGGCAACCGGTGTACACCGATTTTAAAGAGGAATTTTTTTATTGCAATTTTTCTTTTAAAAACCGACCCGTGTACGATTTGTCGCAAGCGGCAACCTGCTCGGGGGTGCCTTCGCAAACAATGTATCCACCGGCTTTGCCACCTTCGGGGCCCAAATCGATAATATGATCGGCACACTTGATCACCTCTATGTTGTGCTCGATAATAATAATGGTGTGCCCTCTCTCAATCAGTGCATCAAAAGCTTTCAAGAGTGTTTTGATATCATGAAAATGCAACCCGGTGGTGGGTTCGTCGAAAATGAAAAGGGTAGGTTCGGCTTTTTCTTCGCCCAAATAATAGGCCAGTTTCACACGTTGATTTTCACCACCCGATAACGTAGCCGACGATTGCCCCAGTTTTATATAACCCAAACCGACGTCGTGAAGGGGTTGAAGACGTTTTACGATCTTCTTCTCGAAAGCACCTTTTCGTGCACCGAAAAATGCAATTGCTTGATCAACGGTCATCTCCAATACGTCGTAAATATTCATCCCCCGATACTCTACCTCGAGTACTTCGGACGAAAACCGTTTGCCGTGACATGCTTCGCACTTCAGCTTGATATCGGCCATAAACTGCATTTCCACCGTAATAGTCCCTTCGCCTTTACATTCTTCGCATCGCCCGCCTTCAACATTGAACGAAAAATAGGAAGGCGAAAAATTCATTTGTTTGGATAACGGCTGTGCAGCAAAAAGCTTGCGTATCTCGTCATATGCTTTGAGATAAGTTACCGGATTCGAACGCGACGATTTGCCGATAGGATTCTGATCAACGTACTCTACATGTTTTGCCAGTTTGATATCGCCCGCAAGCCCATTGAATTCGGCATGCTCCATTGCCGTTCCTTTGTAATGATGCTGCAAGGCGTTATAAAACACATCGTTCACGAGAGATGATTTGCCCGATCCACTCACGCCGGTCACCACCGTCATCGCATTGAGAGGAAACTTCACGTCGATATTCTTCAGATTATGCTGGCGTGCACCTTTCACTTCGATATAATTGTTCCATTTGCGGCGCGTTTTCGGTACTTCAATCTTTTCTTCACCCGTGAGGTACTTCACGGTATAACTATGGCTGTTGGTTTCAAGTTCCGACACCTTCCCCTGATATATGATTTCGCCCCCCAACGCTCCCGCTTTCGGTCCGATATCGATAATGTAATCCGCTGCACGGATAATCTCCTCGTCGTGCTCCACAACTACTACCGTGTTGCCAAGCTGCTGCAACTTCCTCAGCACCCGGATGAGCCGATGCGTGTCTCGCGAATGCAGTCCGATACTGGGTTCATCGAGAATATACAACGATCCCACCAGACTGTTGCCAAGCGACGAAGCAAGGTTGATGCGCTGACTCTCTCCCCCGGAAAGGGTATTGGACAGTCGGTTAAGGGTAAGATACCCCAGCCCCACATCAATCAAAAACTGCAACCGATTATGAATTTCAGCAAGCAGACGTTCGGCAATGACGGCATCGGTTTCACCGAGCTCCAATTGATTGAAAAATTCTTTAAGCTCGGCAATCGGCATCGTCACGAGTTCGGCAATCGATTTTCCACCCACTTTCACATACAACGCTTCGGGCTTCAATCGTGTACCCCTACACGTTGGACAAAGCGTTTTTCCACGATAACGCGCCAACATGACCCGGTATTGTATTTTATAGAGATTCTGTTCGAGCATCCGAAAAAAATCGTTGATGCCGTAAATTCCCAATTCGTGACGTCCGTTCCACAAGATGTCTTTTTCTTCGTCGGTCAAATCGTAATAGGCACGATAAACGGGAAAATCCACTTTGTAGGCATTGTTGACAAACTCCTTGCGCCACTCGCTCATTTTTTCGCCTCTCCAGCATTGCACACATTCTTCCTGAACCGATAAGCTTTTGTCGGGAATAACCAGATTCTCATCGATTCCGACAACCATGCCAAACCCTTCGCATTGGGGACAAGCTCCCACCGGACTATTGAAATTGAACATCAGCTCGGTAGGTTCTTCGAACTTTATGCCGTCGGCTTCAAAGCGATTGGAAAACGTATACGACTCTACCCCCTTCTCGCCCCAAAACCGCACTACGCACTCCCCTTCTCCTTCCAGAAAAGCCGTTTCCAACGAATCGGACAACCGGTTGATGGTGGCTTTGTCGGAAGAGCACGAAAGACGGTCGATCACCAGCATTACTTCTTCTGCAGGAGGAAGATTCTTTTGAGTAAGCAGCTCGTCGATACGGTAAAATTCTTCCCCAACATTAACCCGCGTGAACCCCTCCTTGATCAGGATATCCAACTGTTCGCGCAAATCGCGACCGTTGCGCAACACAACAGGGGAAAGGACCACCATGCGCGTGCCTTCGCGATATTCCAACATCTTGCGAATGACATCGCTCACGTAATGCCTTTTCACCTCTTTGCCCGAAACGGGAGAGATGGTTTTCCCGACACGTGCATAAAGCAGACGCAGATAATCGTAAATTTCGGTGGAAGTGCCGACCGTGGAACGCGGATTGCGGGTGTTTACCTTTTGTTCGATGGCAATAGCGGGAGGTATGCCTTTGATGTAATCGCACTCGGGCTTATTCATGCGACCAAGAAACTGACGTACATAAGCCGACAAGCTCTCTACATAACGCCGCTGCCCTTCGGCATACAACGTATCGAATGCCAGCGACGATTTGCCCGAACCCGAAAGTCCGGTAATAACGGTAAACGTATTTCGGGGAATGGTTACGTCAACGTTTTTCAAATTATTGACGCGTGCACCTTTTATTTCGATTTGTTTGAAATTGCTCATCACGTTTTAAATATGCAAAGATAATTACTTTAACAGCGACAAAAAAGTAAGGCCGACTCAATTAATCTAAATATTTTGACTATTTTTGCATTTGAACGAATTTTCATTCGTCATGAAGTTTGATATTGGTGCTTATTTTTAAAATCATTTATAAATCAAAGGAATAAAAGTGCAAACCCATCAAACGACATCGATTCTGACAAGCGATTTTACTTTGCCTCTACACGATCCAATTCTTGTTTTTCTTGTACTTTTATTGATTGTTTTACTTATCCCTTCCCTATTTAAAAGAATCAATCTACCCTCCATTATCGGTCTAATCATTGCCGGAATACTTGTTGGACCTTACGGCTTCAACATCCTTTCCGACGATGCCGGCATGGAAATGTTTTCCACAATCGGACTAATGTACATCATGTTTACGGCCGGACTGGAGCTGGATTTCAACGAATTTGTAGCCAATCGGAACAAAAGTCTTGTTTTTGGATTGTTCACTTTTACACTTCCCCTGTTGATCGGTTACCCCGTTTGCCATCACATACTCGGTTATGCTCCAATGCCTGCTTTTCTCACGGCAAGCATGTTTTCTACACATACCTTGGTTTCGTACCCTATTGTCAGTCGGATGGGGGTTTCAAAAAACCAGGCTATTGCCATCACGGTAGGAGGAACCATTTTTACCGATGCTGCCGTACTTATTATACTGGCAATCATCATGTCGGCCAACGACGGTGCATTAAATGGTGAGTTTTGGGCACAACTGATCGTTTCGTTAATCCTGTTTTCCATTGTTGTTTTCTTTTTTATTCCCAAACTGGCAAAGTGGTTCTTTCAAAAAGTGGAAGACGATAAATATTCACACTATATTTTTGTCCTATTCATTTTATTCGTCTGCGGTTTTCTGGCTCAACTGGGTGGGCTGGAACCCATCATCGGGGCGTTTGCTGCCGGATTGGCACTCAATCGACTCATTCCGCAAAGCTCAGCATTGATGAACCGTATCGATTTTTTTGGGAATGCCTTATTTATTCCCATTTTCCTTATCTCGGTAGGGATGATCGTAAATATAAAAGTGGTGCTAAACGGATGGAAAACCCTGATTGTGGCATTGACATTAACATGCGTAGCCCTCAGCGGAAAATGGCTAGCCGCATTCTTCACGCAAAAAACATGCAACTATTCGACATCGCAGCGTGGCATTATCTTTGGATTGAGCAGTTCGCATGCAGCAGCCACACTGGCAATTATCCTCGTTGGCTATCAAGCAGGGATTCTCGACGAGTATATTCTCAACGGAACCATCATCCTTATTCTCATTACCTGCATCGTTTCATCACTGGTTACTCAAAAATCAGCCAAAGAACTGGTTATGGAAGAGAAAGAAAAAGGCTATTTCACACCTGCTGCATTGGGTAGCTTTGCACAAGAAAAAATACTGGTACCGATAGCCAACCCGGATAACATCGGATACTTGGTAGACCTTGCCTTGCTGATCAAAGATCCCAAATCGGCCAATCCCGTTTCTTTACTGGGCGTGGTTCCCAATAACGTGGAAGCCGAAAAAAACATAATCGAATTCCGGCAAAAACTTCAAGAATTGGTAAGAGATGCTTCGGCCGCAGAAATGAATGTGGATATCATCACCACCATCGATTACAATATTCCCAATGGCATTGTACGCACAGCACGCGAAACTATGGCCGACATCGTTATTATGGGGTGGCCGGGTGAAAAGACGGGGTTCATTGAAAAATTGTTCGGCGATAAAGTAGATGCAACCATCAGAAATCTGGACAAGAATCTCTTTATTTGTTATCTCGAAAAGCCTTTGATCTCGAACAACCGCATCGTAGTTATTTCTCCGCCACTGGCAGAAAGAGAATACGGATTTGGCGTCTGGTTGCAGAAAATGGCAAAACTGGCGCAGGAACTTTCCATCCCAATCGTTCATCTTGGACATCCCGATACACAAAAAATAATAGCCGAGCAAAAAGACTTGAAAAATTTATTTATATTTATCCCCTTTACAGATTGGAACAACCCGATGGCATGTACGGAATATATTAAAGAGAATGATCTCATTGTTTTGGTTTCTGCACGTCGTGGATATATTTCCTATGTGATGGCGCTTGATCATTTGCCGACACAATTGGAATATACTTTCCCACAGTACAATCGCATCGTTATTTATCCGCAACAACATGCTCCTGATGTGCTGCTCAAAACAGATCATCCCATATTTTCACCATTCAAAATATACAAACAGAAGCGTTCATGAAATTCAAATCGATTTTTCGCAACTTAATACTCGTCACAGCAAGTTGTTTGCTCTGTGCTTGTGGATCGTCCAAACAAACATTGACCCGAAAGGCCGATCCTACTCCCAAACACGAATTTCGCGGTACTTGGATACAAACCGTAGGACAAACACGGTATCAAAAAATGAACAGTGCTGCCATGAAACACTACATTGCAGAAATGGTACGCAAATTGGATGAGGCAGGAATCAACGCCGTAATTTTCCAGATTCGCCCCGAAGCAGATGCTTTTTACAAATCGGATTTGGAGCCTTGGAGCCGATTCCTGACAGGAAGACAAGGTCAGGCACCCGACGATCCGGACTTTGATCCGCTGGCATTTATCATCGACGAATGCCACAAACGAGGCATGGAGCTCCATGCCTGGCTTAACCCCTACCGGGTGAAAACAAATATCAACAACGAGTTGGCTCCCAACCATATCTATTGGCAATATCCGGAAAGATTCATTCAATATGGCAATCAATTGTTTTTCGACCCCGGTTTGCCCGAAAACCGTGAATTTATTTGCCACGTGGTAAAAGATATCGTATCGCGATACGATGTGGATGCTATCCATATGGACGATTATTTCTACCCCTATCCGATTGCCGGGAAACTTTTCCCCGACGATGAAAGCTTTAATAAATACGCTGCTTTGCAAGGATTCTCGCAAAACCAACGGGAGGATTGGCGCAGAAACAATGTCAATTTACTTATACAGCAAATCAAATATACGATTGCCGCCACAAAACCGTGGGTGCGTTTCGGAATCAGCCCTTTTGGTATTTACCGCAACAAAAAAAACACACCCGACGGCTCGGGCAGCGAAACAAACGGACTGGAAAATTATGGCGATCTGTATGCCGATATCCTACTGTGGGTAAAAAAAGGATGGATAGACTATAATTTGCCGCAACTGTATTGGGAAATTGGCCACAAGAATGCCGATTATCTGACATTACTCAACTGGTGGAACGCCAACAGCTTTGATCGCCCACTCTATATCGGACAAGATTTGAAACGGAGTATCGATAAAAACGAACTCGACAAGAAAATACGCCTTTCGCGCGAGATGTCTTTTGTGAAAGGAAACTGTTACTGGTATGGTTATCTGATCATCGAAAATAGCGATGGAGTAGCCGATATCCTTAAAAATCGCATCCACCCGGCAAAATCGCTTATCCCACCATACACCCATATGCACAAAGGACGCCCCGATAAAGTAAAAAACCTTTCCGAGGTTTTTACCGAAGATATGCACTTTCTCACATGGGATCATAAAAAGCAACCGAACAATCCCAAGGCTGCACAGTATTTTGTGGTCTATCGGTTTCGTAAAGGCGAAAAAGTGGATATAGGCAAAGCCGAAAACATACGTGATGTTACGCCGGACAATTTCTATATTCTCCCCTACGAAGGAGGAAAAAACAATTATGTTTACGTGGTGACCGCACTGGATGCCTTTAAAAACGAATCAAAAGCAAAAAAAATAAAAGTAAAACAATAAGACGCATGGATTTTTTATCTTCGCCCCGAAACAACTGAAAATTTAGCGAATGAACACCTCACACACATATCCTATGATTGCCAAAACGATGGCAGAACTCGAAGATGTACTTGCGGAAGAACTCATCGGCATAGGCGCCGAAAATGTGGAAATCGGCACCCGCATGGTGTCTTTTACAGGCGACAAAGCTTTAATGTATAAAGCAAATATACATTGCCGCACTGCATTGAGAATATTGAAACCCATCCTTACCTTCAAAGCCGAAAATGCCGATGAGGTGTACGATGAAGTGAAAAAAATGAATTGGGACGAATACCTCTCGCTCGACAAAACTTTCGCTGTGGATTCGGTAGTTTATTCGCACGTTTTTACCCACTCCAAATTTGTCGCTTATCGGGTGAAAGATGCCATAGCCGACTATTTTATGGAAAAATACGGCAAACGACCCTCGGTAAGCGTCAGCAATCCCGATTTGGTGTTCAATATCCATATAACCCACAAAACCTGTACGCTCTCGCTCGACAGTTCGGGCGAATCGCTGCACAAACGCGGATATCGTGTGGCACAAACCGAAGCTCCGCTGAACGAAGTGCTGGCTGCCGGCATGATTCTGAAATCGGGATGGCGGGGCGAAAGCACCTTTATTGATCCGATGTGCGGATCGGGAACATTGTTGATTGAAGCGGCAATGATTGCCTTGGGTATCCCTCCGGGCATTCATCGAAAACATTTTGCCTTTGAAAACTGGAACGATTTCGACGAAGGTCTTTTCAGCGAGATTTACAATGATGATTCCGGAGCACGCGACTTTCCCTATCGCATCATCGGTTCCGACATCTCTCCCAAGGCTGTTGCCGTTGCCGAAAAGAACATTCGAAATGCCGGATTGAAAAACTATATCGATTTGGAAGTAAAATCGATACAGCAATACACTAAAGCACCGCAGCCGCCCGGTGTGCTGATGACAAATCCTCCGTATGGCGAACGTATCAAGGTGGACGATATCGAAGAACTGTATGCCACCATCGGAGAGCGGTTGAAGCATGTCTTCATCGGATACAGAGCCTATATCTTAAGTTACAAAAAAGAATGTTTCGATAAAATCGGACTAAAAGCCGGCAAACGGTTTCCATTGTTCAATGGCCAACTGGAATGCGAAATGCGAGAATATGAAATTTTTTCCGGTAAACGAAAAGAACAAAAGAAAAAATATATTCATAAATCAAAAAATGATAAAGCCTTCGGAAAAAAGATAAACCCAAAACGGTAGGACAAGGTTAAAATAATGTTTTCTATTCGAAAGTAATGGCAACATGCAACGGTTTTCTTAATCTTTCTTCTTAAGCAAATTGGTGATTTCCTCTTCGCCGAGTATTTTTACATTAGTGAATAGAAACTTGGTGTCGAGAAAATTCCCGTATTGATTGCATTCATCTATGGCAGCTTGAAGAATAGACTTTATATTTACATCAAAAGGAACGAGCATCAAAATGGTAAAATAATTGTCTTCGATTTCGAATTTCTCGATATCTACATCGGCTTGCTCCAATTGGAACCTGAATTCGCTTTCAATAATGTTTTTTTGTAAATCGGTAAAATTTTCTCTGTTTTGTGTAGTAAACAACGCAAAAAAACGAAGTTTTTTATCGTGCCCCCCCAATCCGGAAGAAATATACACCTGCTGTTTCCCCGAAAGATTGGAATTAAGGACAATACGACTGCTTACCAATGCCATTGCCGACCAGTTTTTCAACTCAGGTTCCAATGGGCTGCTGTGATAGGTTTCAATGGCACGATATGCCGTCACATCAGGGATAGATGCCAATAATGAAAGGCTTCTTTTTTTTCTTTCAACGGAGGCATCCGGCGAAAAAAGTATCGAGATTTCTTCGTCACAAACAAAAGGGGCATTTTCTCTTCTCAATCTTTCGAAATAACGAAAATACTCCATCTGTTCCTCAATTGGAACGAGCTCCTCCAAAATATGGAAAGAATCAATTCCTTGCTCATTCAACGTCTGACGCAATCTACCCAATATATCGTCTTGATCGTTCATCTCATACAAAGATAAGCATTTTTATATTTGTATGAAAAATAGGTGCCATAAAAGAAGCACGAGAAAACGAACTTCCTTAAATTTCATCAAATTGACAATTATTCGAACAGAAATACCTAAATTCGCATAATAAAAATCTCGATTTTTTTCACTGTTAGAGAAATAACAAAAAATGCTGATCAAAATTGTCAATCAAT
>FZPS01000059.1_pt243 | contig 20804 bp, 16 predicted proteins | sample 1817821 | NCBI WGS metagenome assembly FZPS01 (sample SAMEA104158645, study PRJEB21678) | metagenome | place: Germany | collected 2015-04-21 | reverse complement strand
TGAGAAGAAGTGGACGATGCCGATTCACAACTGGGGACTGATATTCAACCAGTTTTTGCTTATCTTTAGCGAAAGATTGAGCCGATAAAAGAAAAATCTTTCCAAACTCCCCGTTTTTTTGGGGGGGAGATTTGAAAAGATTTATATTGATAAAAGTCAAGCTTGCAGTTTAAAGCTTACACAAAGTTTGGGATAGTCCCATGTAAAAGTTCAGCATTTAAGCGAAAAATCTTGATTAAAACATCATTAGCAGACATTCGTCATTATCATACGTTCTTTCAAATCCCAAAGACATTTCTTTGATGTGTCTGTTGTATCTCCCCCCTCTCGTAAGGCATCCATTTCATTGTTTATTAGATTAGAGATAACCTTTTTACTTAATTTGATTTTTTTTCTTTTCATAATATACAGTTTATGTCAATCCTCTTTCTTTTTAAAGTTATTCAATTTTTAATTTTTGAAGAAAGTGTATCAATTCACCTTCAGTAGTTACGCCTTCAATTTTAAGGGTATAGCTACCAACTTGATCGGCAGCATAAAAATCGAAAGAAGTATTTATTCCTTCTTTAATTTTCAATGTTGGATTCCAATAGATAGTCGACCGTAAGTCCGGTGTTGGATTGTATCGGTTTTCGGGAGTATCGTATTGAGGGGAATAGAACTCCACCGGTTTTTGATAACTTAGCGGAGTGAGTTGGACGATATTAAAGTTCTTATCGTTTCTTCGATTTTGCGGTACGCCTTTCTTTGTTGTAATCATAATGGCTCCATTAGAAGCTGCAGGTCCAAATACTACAGAGCTCCCCGCAGTTCGATAGACAAAAATAGTTTCAATGTCATCCATAGTAAAGTAGTCAAGCTGCATATCTATAAGTGGGTTAGCTTCTTCATCAAAGTCGTCTATCCGTACACCATCAACATAAATAGCCATTGGGAGATTCTGACTTCTCCTTAAATAAGGACGTCCGTTTTCCATATAGACACCGGGTATATAATTCATAATATCAGAAACCTTAGTAACTCCCATCTCATCAAAGAAATCCTTAGAAAACTTATTGTCTGCAGTATGATAATAGATGGGGGTCGAAGCCAATTTCCTATTTCTGAGAACCTCAAATTCGGGTAAATGAATTGTACGCATCCCATTTTCGATTGTATATTTCTGGTTCGCTTCTCGGATATATGAAACCTGTTTGTCTCTTATTGAATTATCGTTATTGCCTTGAACAATCAAGGGTATATGAAAACTACTGGCAGGACTTCTATCTCTATCCAATACGATCTCCAAATGATTAGATCCACTTTCTGACAGGGCTTGTAATATATAACTGGTGCTGTCAGGAAACTCGAAATGGCGAAAGTAGAAACGGCCCTCTTCGTCTGTAGTAGTCGTATCCAAGTAACCCACCTCTTTAGAGAAAATACTAACAAGAGCATTCTTCTGTCCTTTGTGACGATAAGGTTTCACTACTTGTCCCGATATTTCTTGCCCTACCTCTAACTCTGCTTTTGTTGGCTCTTCGTATTCACCTTTTAGGAGTTTGCTAATGTCATATCTTCGCCAACCGTGAGTAAGCATAAGTAAATCTAGAGCCACATTAGCTTTTACGCTACCAGTCTCGAAATAGAAATTAGGATTCGGAATATATCCTCTTATCTCAGAGGTTAGCAGTAGAGAAGATAGGATTGACTCGTTACTGTTGGCATCTACATGTCTATCATCTGTTACCGAAACAGAAAGGTTTGCCTCGAATTTTTTCAATTTGTCTAGCGATTTCAAGGTTATAGAAACAGGTCCTCTTGTTGTAATTTGTAGAGGGGTTTCTACTTTGATCAATTCTTGCATATTGTTGTTAAAAACAAGCCTTTCGCTCCATATCTGTCCTGAAGGGTGCATAAGGATAAAGTGTAATACTCCTGTTGGGAGATCTACTTTTTTCAAAGCAATCTTATTTTCCAGTTTTAATTCTAACTTCTTTACATAAAAAGGAACTCCTCTGCAATGAGCAATCAAGTATAGAGAGTCATCCAGATGATTTGTACTAGTGGAAACAGAGAGATAGAATAGATCTCCATTGTTATTTATTTTCAGACCATGCCCTTCTGTTGCTAGAGGAACTGAAGTTCTCTTCTCTATTTCGTTTTTATTTTTAGTCAGAAGATAATAAGACTTCTCTTTCTCCGGACGAAACGAAAACAATCCCATTCCATCGTGATAGGTATTAACGTCCGTGATACTTTTTCCGGCATCATCAATCAGCTCACCTTTAACATTAATCGGCATTCCCTTTCCACTAATGGCTTTGAAAGCCACTGAATTTATTTCTCCAACAATTAGATTACCCCCTTCGGGGAAAAGGCTGACTTCATAGTCTTCATCCAAATTAGGAATGGGGATATATTTTTTATATCCGTTGTATTCAATCGACAAAACTTGATGTTTGGCTTTACTATTCAATTTGAGTGAAAAGCTTATATTCCCGTCTACTATCTTTTTGAATTGGGGTTGTTCGTTATTATAAGTTATGGAAAGGGTTTCATCGGTCTTCGCTTCATCTTTATTCTCTAGTTTTAGTTCTACATTAATCCTATTTTGAGATTGGTCATTAAACGCTGAGGTTATGTTTATCTTCTCTGATTGAGGATCGAAGATCAATACAGGCAGATGTGGCCAGTACTCCTCATTCCAGTTCTTCATATAATGAGTATATGCCCTAAGAATGTATGTTCCTTCTGACAGCTCTTCCGGTAAATCTAAATAACCATGATAGGATTCGTCATCCTTGCGAATTTTAACTCTTACAACTACCGTTTGCAAGGGGTCAAGCAGCTCTATATAAACATACTGACTCAGTTCGGAGGGAGTATGTAGTGCAGCATTTACCAAAAAAGCTTTTACCCATATACGCTCACCGGAGAGATATTTAGGCTTATCAATATGTAAATGGATTTTCTCTTGAGGAAAGAGTTGTAGTTGCCTAACGAAGCGATTAATTATGTTCTCCTCTTGAACCGATTGTGCACTCAAATCAAGCAATACAAAGAGAGTACAAAAGCATATAAATAAAAGCTTTCTTTGTGTCATCTTCATAACGGAATTAAACAAAAATATATTCATATTATCTGTTTCTCCCTATTAAGCTACGAATTCATTAAACTAAAACAAAAAAACGTTACTTTTTTACATTTTCTAAAGATTGTATAAATATTATATACTGGAGTCATTAACTTTATTTGGAGAATGAGTAACTCCAACATTAACAACCTATGTTACCATATCTTCTTTGTAATCCTATTTATAGAGTAAAAGATCATATCGTATAAATATAATAATAAAAAACCTGTTGTGCATTAATCATACAATAGAAATTTTCAAGTTGTCAGTGTTCCCATTTTCCTGTTTATTAATGAGTTGTATTACGGTAAGAGCCATTATTTTAGATAAGATTCTATTCTTACATCTATCGAAGGATTTCGCATAATTCCTGCGAATCATAAATTGATCGCATAACTGTGAGAATAAAGTTTCGATTCTTTTTCTTGCTTTGCGAAAGACAAAAGGTTGTTTTTATACACCGGTTGATTAACTCTCATGGGTACTTCCAATCTTATTTGCTTGGAAAAGAACAAATCTTGTTGGTAATTAATACTTAAATATCCCTTGTCGCCTAAGATTGTACTATTTTGATACATTAGTTTGATATCTTTTAGCTAATGGATGTCATGCACAGAGGTTTTAATAAGATCAAAGTCTGTAAAGACATCCTCTACTGTAATCACAAACATTGAAACCATTACTGAATTCAACAAAAAGAGTTGAATCAAACAATCCGGACTTTTGGATATGGAGGATTGGGAGGATATGTTGGTTATTACAGTAGTCCCGGTATAGGTAAATTCTATATGACTACAGTCAATAAAAATGAATTAGCTAAAATAACTACAAAAGAAGGAAAACTTATGTCATTAATTATCCTAATTAAGGGCAATCACTGTTCTGCATTTTAGAATGCAATAGCTGATTTCTTTCATTAAATTAACCACTATTATTAAAAGATAATCGACATTTAATAGATTAAAACCTATTTTTGTAGTAAATGATAACATAAGTAGAATAAGAATGATTAAAGCTGTTTTTTTAGATATCGACGGAACGTTAGTTAGTTTTAAGACACATACCATACCTGAATCAACCATAGAGGCATTACATAAAGCGAAGAATAAGGGGACTCATATCTTCATAGCCACAGGCAGACCTAAAGCCATAATCAATAATCTTGGCGCTTTAGGCGACGATTTAATTGATGGATTCATAACCATGAATGGTGCCTATTGCTTTACAGAAGAAAAAGTTTTATATAAAAACAACATACCTCACTCTGATGTGGAAAGTATAGCGAATGAGGCTGAACAAAGAGGTTTTGCCACTATTTTTGTGGGAGAACATGACGTGGTGGTTGCTCAGAAGAATAATTTAGTCGATGAGATTTTTCATAAACAACTCAATGTCGCTCCATTTCCTGAAGTATCAATAAATGAAGCCATAGACAAAGAAATTTATCAAATATCCCCTTTCATCACTGAAGAAGAGGAGTTTGAAATTCTGTCTCATCTGTCCAACATTGAACCCGGAAGATGGCATCCGGAATTTGTAGATATCACAGCAAAGGGTAATACGAAACAAAAAGGGATTGATATCATCATTGAACACTTTAACATTAACTTGGATGAAACAATGGCCATTGGAGACGGAGGAAATGATATAGCAATGATAAAGCATGCCCAAGTGGGTGTAGCTATGGGTAATGCGAAAGAGAATGTTCAACAAATTGCAGATTATGTAACCACTACAGTCGATGAGAATGGAATTTGGAATGCATTGAAGAAATTCGAGGTTATTTAGAATAGCTAAACAAAACCAACCGAAGTAGATGAAGTCAAACCCAAGCATAGACTTAAAGAACAAAGAGCTACAAGCCGTACTTAAACTGGTGAAACACACCAATCAGTCTATTTTCCTTACCGGAAAAGCCGGGACAGGTAAGTCTACTTTTTTAAAGTACATTTGTGAGCAAACAAATAAAAAACATATAGTACTTGCACCTACAGGCATTGCAGCCATTAATGCAGGTGGAAGTACCTTACATAGTTTCTTCCGACTTCCTTTTCATCCTATTCTACCCAACGATGCAAATCTAAGTTTACAGAAGGGACGGATTCACGAGTTTTTTAAATACAATAAAGATCAAAGGAAGCTACTGCAAAGAATAGAGTTAATCATCATAGATGAGATATCCATGGTTAGGGCCGACACCATTGATGTCATTGACCGTATTCTTCGGGTCTATTCAGAGAATCTAAGGGTACCCTTTGGCGGGAAACAAGTGTTACTCATTGGAGATGTATTCCAACTGGAGCCGGTGGTTACAGCCGATGATAAAGAGATACTCAACAGAGCTTATGACTCTCCATTTTTCTTTTCCGCTAAAGTTTTTCAGCAAATGGAGTTGGTTTCCATCGAACTTCAAAAAGTGTATCGGCAAAACGATCCTCACTTCATCCGGATATTAGATCATATACGCACCAATCAGGTCAGTGCTAAAGATTTACAATTACTAAACACCCGTTATGGTACCATTCGTGAAGAAGAAGATCAGGAGATGCACATCACCTTAGCTACACGGCGAAACACGGTGGATCGAATTAATCAGTTGAAATTAGAGAGTTTATCAGGTAAGAAAGAAATCTTCAAGGGCAAGATCTCGGGAGACTTTCCAATCAATAGTCTTCCTACTTCTGAAGAACTGACCTTAAAACCGGGAGCACAAATCATCTTCATCAAAAATGATGTAAACAAACAGTGGGTAAACGGTACTTTGGGGGTCATTAGCGGAATTGACAAAAAAGGGGTTCTCACCATCATAACGGAAGAAGGCATAGAAGTGGATGTAACTCCCAACTCTTGGCGTAACATTCGTTATAAATATAACGAAAAGAAGAATATCGTAGAGGAAGAAGAACTGGGTTCGTTTACCCAATTCCCCATCCGACTGGCATGGGCCATAACGGTTCACAAAAGTCAAGGATTAACTTTTTCAAAAGCCATCATCGATTTTACAGGAGGGGTATTCGCAGGAGGACAAACCTATGTTGCATTAAGCCGGTGTACCTCATTGGAAGGCATTTACCTTAAAAAACCAATAAGTAGAGCTGACATATTCGTCCATCCTGCCATTATAGAGTTTGCAAAGCAATTCAACGATGAACAAACGTTTACTAAAGCAATAGAGGAAGCAGAAGCGGACATCGCTTACATTGAGGCTATCCACGCCTTTGACGATGGAGATTTTGAAACCGCCTTAAATGCCTTTTTTAGAGCATTGCACGCCCGCAACGACTTAGAAAAACCTTTAATAAAACGATACATTCAACGCAAGCTGTATATCATCAACCGACTCAAGGAACAAAACAGAGCTTTAGAAAAACAGCTTCAAGAACAAAAGGAGAGACAACAACAGTTTGCCAAGGAATATTATATTTTGGGGAATGTCAGCATCACTGAAGCCAAAGATCCCAAAGCGGCCTTAGCCAATTATGATAAAGCAATTGAACTTTATCCGGACTACACGGATGCCTATATCAGAAAAGGAGTGACACTAATGAATATGGGAGAACATCAGCAAGCGTTATCTATTTTTAATGGCATCTTAAATAAGAGACCTCATTTATTCAAAGCAAGATACAACAGAGGTAAGCTCTGGATGAAGCTTAAAGTTTACGAAAATGCGGTACTGGATTTTGATAAAGCCACCTCATTAAACCCTCAACATTCCCAAGCTCATCAACTCTTTGGTGATGCCTTATACCAGACTGGAAAAGAAGACGAGGCGGAGATTCAATGGGAGAAGGCAATAAAGTTAAAAAAGAAAAAGAAGAGATAATAGAGTATACTTCTCTCTCATTTTTCGTAACAAATTCTCTACAAATTTGTTATAATTTACAGAGCCCTAGAATAAAAACATAATTTATATAAGAATCATGAAAAAAACATTTAAAATTATTGGAATCATTGTTGCAATCTTATTAGTGATTATGATTGTATTACCTTTTGCTTTTCAAGGCAAGATAAAAGACATTGTGAAAAGTGAAGGAAATAAAATGATTAATGGTTCCTTTGACTTCAACACCCTCAACATCAGCTTATTCAAGAACTTCCCCAAAGCCTCCATCTCTCTGAAGGACTTTTGGTTAAAAGGAAGTGGAGAGTTTGAGAATGACACACTGGTACAGGCTAAAGAGGTAACCGGAGTCATTGATTTATTCTCGCTCTTTGGTGACGAATATGACATTTCTAAAATTGAGATAAAAGATACTCATCTTAAAACCATAATCCTTCCGGACGGTAAAGTGAACTGGGACATCTTAAAAGAAGATGATAAGGCTGAAGAAATTGAAGAAGTGGCAGAGGAATCTTCCTTTAAGATTCAACTGAAGAAACTCAACTTAAAAAATATCCACATCATTTATGATGACCAGGCCGGTAATCAATGGGCCGGAATCTCTAATTTCAATGCAACTGCTTCGGGCAACTTATCCGATGACTTCACCACCATTAAATTTAAGGGAGATATTGAAAGCTTAAGTTACAGAATGGGAAATCTAATGGTTCTTAACAAGGGCAATATAGAGGCTCAAATGAATGTCGATGCAGATCTTAAAAACAACAAGTTTACATTAAAAGAGAATAAAATACGCTTAAATGCAATTCAAGCAGACTTAGATGGTTGGGTGGCTCTTCTTGACGATGCCACTGAAATGGATATTAAGCTTAACACCAACAAAGTAGGGTTTAAAGAGTTACTTTCCTTAATTCCCGCTATCTATACTACCGACTTCAAAAAACTGAAAACAGACGGAGAAGCTTCCCTAACCGCTTTTGCGAAGGGAAAACTGACAGAGGACTTGATGCCTCAGTTCAAAGCTGAGATTCAAGTTAGCAATGCTCAATTCCAATATCCTTCACTTCCTGCCGGCGTTGACCAAATCAATGTACACGCAATCGTTGAAAATCCCGGAGGAAATGCCGACTTGACTCAAATTGCCATTCAACCCCTTAGCTTTAGAATGGCAGGTAATCCTTTTAACCTAACGGCAAACATCAAAACTCCCGTCAGTGATGCTGCTTTTTCTGCTCAAGCCAAAGGAACTATCGACCTTGGAGTCATAGAACAAGTGTACCCTTTAGGAAATATGGATTTGAATGGAATCATCAATGCAGATTTGAACCTCACAGGCAGAATGTCGTATATTGAAAAGGAACAATTCGACAAGATTCAGGCTGCAGGAAACATTAAGCTTACAGATATGAAGCTTATGTTACCCGATCTTCCTGAAGTTAATATAAATCAATCCACATTGACCTTTACCCCTCAATACTTAAATTTAAGTGAGACTACTGCTCAGATAGGCAAAAGCGATGTAACACTGGATAGTCGTCTAGAAAACTATCTAAGCTACGTTTTCAAAGGAGAGAAAATTAAAGGAAACGTAAACCTAAGGTCTAACCTTCTCAACTTAAACGATTTCATCTCACCCGAAGACGAAGGTGAGGCACAAGAAGAAGATAGTGTGGCATTACAAGCTTTCGATGTTCCTAAGAACATTGACTTTACTATGACGGCTAACTTAAAAGAGGTGCTATTGAATAAAATGAAATTTGGTAATGTACAAGGGAATTTACGCATCAACAATCAAAAGATAGATATGAACAATCTATCCCTTAATGGTATGGGAGGAACAATAGGCATGAATGCCTCCTACTCTACTGCCGTAAGTCCTAATACACCCAAAGTGGAAGGAAGCTTTAACTTAACCAACTTAAGTTTTGCTGAAACCTATCAAGCATTAGATATGGTGAAACAATTAGCTCCTATCTTTGAAAACTTAAAGGGCTCATTTTCCGGAAACATAAACATTGAAACCCTATTAAATGAAGAGCTATCCCCCATCTTTGAATCCACACAGGGTAAGGGAGGTCTATCGACAAAGGATTTAAGCTTGAGCAATGTTGAGATAATAGATAAAATTGCAACCGCAATCAAGAAACCGGAACTCAAGAATATGCAAGTTCAAGATATGAACCTGGATTTTGAAATTGAAAATGGACGTTTATCAACCCAACCCTTCGATATTAAACTAGGAAGTTATGTGCTAAATTTATCAGGAAGTACGGGACTAGATCAAACAATCGATTATTCAGGTAAAGTCAAGCTACCCGATTCAGCAGGAAAAATAGGAGAATATACAACATTAGACCTAAAGATTGGGGGAACCTTCCAATCACCAAGCATTGGTATAGATGCTGAAAGTATGGCTAAGCAAGCTACTGAGAAATTAGTAGATAAAGCAAAAGATAAGTTAAGTGAGAAATTAGGGCTTAAAAAAGATTCTACCCAAGTCAATGATTCAACGGTAAAAGACACAGTTGAAACATCCGTAGAAAAACAAGTCACAGAGAAAGCCCTGGATCTCATAAAGAAAAAACTAAAAAAATAAGTACTATGATGTTAAAACTTTATGAAAAAAACAACAGTCCTGAAGAAATTCAGAAGGTAATTGACATCTTAAACGATGGAGGTTTAATTATTTACCCCACTGACACAAGGTATGCCATCGGCTGTCATGCGATGAAGGAAAGAGCCGTAGAAGAAATTTGTAAGATTAAAGGCATTGATGTACAAAAAAACAATCTCTCAATAATTTGCTATGACCTAAGCAGCGTAAGTCAGTTTGCAAAAATGGACAACTCTGTATTTAAACTGATGAAGCGTAACTTACCGGGTCCATTCACCTTCATATTGAACGGTACGAATAAGCTCCCTAAGATATTCAGAAATAGAAAAGAGATAGGCATCCGTATGCCGGATGAACCTGTTATACAAGAAATTGCAAGGGTATTAGATGAGCCTATCATGACAACGACCGTTCCATACGATCCTAGTGATGAAATTGAGTATGTCACTAACCCTGAATTAATTCATGAAAAGTTTGGACACTTAGTCGATTTAGTGATTGATGGTGGCGTTGGGCACGTATTAGAATCTACCATAGTAGATTATACGAACAACGACTTCAAAATAGTACGCCAAGGTGCAGGAGAATTAATACACTAACATTATAATGGCATTTAAATAAAACAAGGAGCCGTATTGCAATTAGCAAACGGCTCCTTGTTCATTTATTATACCCTACTGAAAAGATTCACCTAACAATTACATCTACGTTCTAATTGGCTTAACATTTTCTTCGGGTCCAATTCTTTCTCTTCTATATCTTTATAATATTTATAAGTTCCGACCTTAATTTCATGGGTAGCTACATCATCACAGACAATGATACCCCGTTTATGGAGTTGCAACATACTAATAGGCCACATATGAGTAATACTACCCTCTACCGCATGTTTTAATGCTCGTGCTTTACCATAGCCATTAACCAGAATCATCACCTCTTTAGCGGATAATACCGTACAAATTCCTACAGTAAGAGCAAGTTTGGGAACTTGAGTCATATCAAAATCGAAAAAACGGGAATTTGCAATTCGAGTATCTTTAGTCAGTGTTTTTACACGCGTCTCCGAACCTAAAGATGAACCCGGTTCATTGAAGGCAAAGTGTCCGTTCGGCCCTATACCTCCCATAAACAGATCTACTCCATATGATTGAAGTTTCTTTTCATAACGTGCACACTCTGCATCTAAATCCTCCGCATTACCATCCAAAAGATTGATGTTCTGCGGTTTAATATCAATATGGCTAAAAAAATTATCCCACATAAAAGAGTAATAACTTTCAGGATGTTCTTTAGGTAATCCCACATACTCATCCATATTAAAAGTTACCACATTTTGAAATGAGACTAAACCTTTCTTATTTAATTCAATTAGAATTTCATAGAATCCTAGTTGAGTTGAACCTGTTGCTAAACCTAGAACAAAAGGTTCTTCTGCTGTAGGTTGAGCATTTCTAATTTTTAGAGCAACATAATAAGCAGCCCATTCGGACATATGCCGATAATCGGGTTCGATAATAACTCTCATTGATTTTTGCTTTTATTTTGAACAACGTTGTTCGTCTATTTTCTATCTTTCTTAAGCCGATCTGCCATTTGGCGGGCCAGTACCCTACAAGCCTCTTCAGACTCTTCTTTTAATGAGTGTTTTACTTCAACAGGATCTCCTATCACTTCCAACTTCGCTTCTTCAGCAAAAGCCAACATTAGTTTATTGGCACCTCCTGCCCAGCTGAATGACCCGAAACAACCAAAATAGCGATCTTTTATCAGCCTATTCTTTATTTTGGATAATAGCATTTCCACATCGGGATATATGCAGTTATTATAAGTTGGAGCTCCAATAATAAGACCCTTATATCTAAAGATGTCGGTCAAAATGTAAGAAGCATTGTTATTTGCATTATGTATACGTACATTCTTGATACCTTGTAATGTCAATTCCTCAGCTATAATTTCAGCCATATCCTCTGTGTTTCCATACATTGAGCCATAAGCTATAACTACTCCTTCAGTCGCTTCATATTTACTTAAACGATCGTAAGTAGCTATTACTTTCTCTACGTTATCCCCTGTCCAAACCGGGCCATGTGTTGAACAGATTATTTTAATGGGTAAATTCCCTATTTTCTTAAATGCATTTTGAACCTGTGATCCATATCTCCCCACAATAGTTGAATAATAGCGTTCCATCTCTCCAAAAAAATGAGATGTGTCCAAGCGACTATCTAAAAAACTACCATCAATAGTACCATAACAGCCAAAACCATCTCCGGAAAAAATGGCACCTTCTGTTTCATCAAAAGTCATCATAGTTTCGGGCCAATGTACCATAGGAGTCATATAAAAACGTAAGGTATGATGACCTAATTCCAATGAGTCCTTATCTTTCACCAATTGCAAGTGATCTGACACCCCATAGAAACCTTCAAGCATACCAAAAGTTAATTTATTTCCTACAATCGTAATATCAGGATACATCTTTTTTAACAAACCAATAGCTCCTGAATGATCGGGCTCCATATGATTAATGATTAAATAATCGATGGTTCTATCACCTATGATATTTTTTATCTTCTTCAAGAATTTCTCAAAAAAAGCTACATCAACAGTATCTATCAGAGCTATTTTTTCATCTTCGATTAAATACGAATTATAAGACACACCATAAGGAAGAGGCCAAAGGCCTTCAAATAGAGATTTATTTCTATCATTAACCCCTACATAATGTATCTTACCTGCAATTTTAGTTCTATCTTTCATTTATATTGATTTTTACAAATAATTAAATTAATTAGTGTATAGCTGGCCTTGATATGCCTCTTTCTCTTTCATTTTTTTCATCAACATCATTGTAAACTCATAGTTTCTTATTCCCCAGTCAGGAGCAAGGATCAATTCCTGAGGTGATTGAGAAATAAACCGTTCAACGACCATATCGGGGCGTAAACGCTTTAAATATTCTATAACAAGATCTAAATAAACCTCAAGAGTAGAGATATGAAAATCTTGTGGAGAAGCAATATATTCTTTTTCCATTCGTGTCCCTTTAATGATTTGCAACTGATGTAGTTTCAATATATTCAAAGGCAGTTTGGAGAGTATTTCCGGTTGAGAGAGTATAATATCTTCTGTTTCCCCAGGCAAACCCAAAATGACATGTCCTCCCGTCAATATACCATATTGAGAGGTTTGCTGAACCGCATTGATAACAGCATCGAAAGAATGTCCTCTGTTAACTCTTTGCAATGTTTTATCGGATGTAGTTTCTATCCCATATTCTACAAGGACAAATTGATTTTTGCTTAATTCTCCGAGATAAGCCAACAATTCATCGGAAACACAATCAGGACGAGTTCCTATGACTAAACCAACAACGTCTCTTACGGATAAAGCTTCCTCATATTTCGCCTTTAAGATTTCAAAAGAGTCGTAAGTATTAGTATACGATTGAAAATAGGCGAGGTATTTCATAGAAGGATACTTGTGTGCAAAAAAGCATTTCCCTTCTTCCAGTTGTTGAGTTATTGTTTTGTTTGTTTTACAGTAGGCAGGACTGAAAGTTTGGTTATTACAATAGGTACATCCCCCAAGGCCTACAGTCCCGTCCCTATTTGGACAAGTAAATCCTGCATTGATAGAGATCTTCTGAACTTTATAGGAAAAAAATCGCTTCAGAAAAGAAGGAAAATCATTATATACTTTTTTACCACTCATCTTCTCGATAATCAAAAAGCAAAGATACGATATAAATTTAAAATTCTATTGAACTAAAGACACTTATACTACACGTATTAACATAAAAAAGAAACGAATTCCAAAGGAATCATAATCAAGCAGAAGATACAACTCATATCCTAAAAAACAGTCCATTCGTTTGTAACTAAAACAAATAAGAAACAAAAAATAGATTTAGCAATACTTTTTATGACAGGCCCCCCTTCTTTGACTACTAATAAAAATGTCAGAGTTTATTGGTTAAAGCAAAAGCTAAAGAATAAGAGTCCTCTAGCTCAGGAATGCAAACATTTTTTCGTATTTTTGTCTGATAGAAAATTAAATAAATCCACTCTATATGAAAAGATTAAATCTATTCTTTGTCAGCCTATTTGTTTCCTTTACTGCTTTAATGGCACAGGAAGGTAGTAAACAACTACAGTTAGAAGAAATCACATCCGGTTATTTTAAGCCCGAAACCTTTCAAAAGGTCATCCCGGTTCCTAATAGTGAGTTCTATACACAAATGAACGAAGAGGGAACACAAATCACAAAATACTCTTTTGAAACCGGAGAACCCATAGAAGTGCTTTTCGATGTAAATACAGCAAGAGACTGCACTTTTAAACATTTTGACAGCTATAGCTTCTCTCCTGATGGCACAAAATTATTAATTGCTACAGAAACTCAACCCATATACAGAAGATCATATAAAGCGGTTCATTATCTCTATACTATTAAACGGAATCTATTAGAACCCTTATCTGATGGAGGGCCTCAACAAGCACCCGTATTCTCTCCTGATAGCTATCTAGTGGCTTTTGTAAGAGACAATAATATATTCTTGGTAAAACTATTATACAACAACAGTGAATCTCAAGTTACTCAAGATGGAGAATACAACAAAATCATCAATGGAATTCCCGATTGGGTATATGAAGAGGAATTTGCATTCAATTCAGCTTTGACTTTTAGCTCAGACAGTCAACTTTTAGCTTTCATTAAATTTGACGAATCTGAAGTACAACCGTACACCTTCCCTCTGTATGCGGGACAAGAGCCTCAGTATAAAAACTTTGAACTCTATCCCGGATTTTATACCTATAAATACCCTAAAGCTGGACAAGCCAATGCAAAAGTCAGCGTTCATTCTTTCGACATCAAATCCAGAGTGACTCGAAAAATTGAAGTTCCATTGGACAAAGATGGATACATACCTAGAATCCGATTTACAGAACAGGAAAATCAACTGGCTGTCTTTACCCTTAATCGCCATCAAAACCAGTTGGATTTATATATGGCTGATGCACGATCTACTATATGCAAACTGATACTACGCGATGAAAGTCCGCAATATATCAATCCGGAAACACTGGATCAAATCCATTTTTACCCCAACAACTTTAGCTTTATAAGTGAGAAAGACGGATTTAAACACCTTTATTGGTATAATACACAAGGAACTCTTATAAAACAGGTTACTCAAGGAGAATTTGAAGTAAAGAACTTTTTAGGATGGGATTCTAAAGAAAATAGTTTTTATTACGAAAGCAATGAGGGAAATCCTTTACGTACAGCCATCTATAAAATAGATGCAAAAAACAGAAAAACACGCTTAACCCAACAAGAAGGAACCCATCGGGCTATTTTTAGCAACTCCATGAAATACTTCATTGATACGTATTCCAATTTGAATGAGCCCGGAATCATTACTTTAAACGACAATAAGGGTAAACTGATAAAAACATTAATAGATAACGGTGACCTAAAAACAAAGATGGCACAATATAATCTTCCACAAAAAGAGTTCTTCAGTTTTACTACTTCACAAGGAACTTTATTAAACGGATGGATGATTAAACCGACAAACTTTTCTGCAACAAAAAAATATCCTGTAATACAGTACCAATATAGCGGACCGGGTAGCCAGGAGGTAATAGATCGTTGGGCCGTTGGAGGTGATAGGCAGGGAATTGGTTGGGAATCCTATATGGCAAGTCAAGGCTTTCTTGTTGTATGTGTTGATGGAAGAGGCACAGGAGGACGAGGAGCAGCATTTGAGAAGTCCACTTATCTTAATTTAGGAGTTAAAGAAGCAGAAGATCAAGCAGCAACAGCCCATTATCTAAGTACATTACCTTATGTTGACGGTAATCGTATAGGCATATGGGGATGGAGTTACGGCGGCTATACCACATTAATGAGTATGAGTGTTGCAAATTCTCCATTTAAAGCTGGTGTAGCTGTAGCTCCTGTAACAGATTGGAAATATTATGATACCATTTATGGTGAACGTTTTATGCGTACTCCTCAAGAAAACTTTGAAGGTTATAAGTCTTCTTCTACATTTACAAGAATTCCGAACCTACAAGGAGAACTTTTATTAGTACACGGTATGGCCGATGATAATGTACATTTTCAGAATACAGTGGAATATAGTGAAGCCTTGGTTCAAGCCAATAAATCATTTAAGATGCAGGTGTATGCCAATAGAAATCATGGAATTTATGGAGGAAATACACGCCTTCACCTGTTTTCTCAACTCACTGACTTCTTCTTAAAAAATCTGTAATACACAGCAATGAAAAAAAAAGTGCGTAAGCCATCGTGGCTTAAAATTGATATTTCAAGTAACAACAGATATAGCGAGACAAAAAAAATAGTAGATACTCACTGCCTACATACCATTTGTACCAGTGGTAGATGCCCAAATCTGGGTGAATGCTGGAGTAAAGGGACTGCCACATTTATGATTGGGGGTGATATTTGCACACGAAGCTGTAAATTCTGCAACACTAAGAGTGGGAAACCTCTCCCTTTAAAGGAAGAAGAACCAAACAATATAGCTAAATCCATTAAGTTAATGGGCATAAATCACGCGGTCATTACATCTGTTGATCGTGATGACCTTCCCGATTATGGAGCCAACCATTGGGTTGAAACCATAAAAGCTATTAAAGAGAAAACTCCCTTAACAACCATTGAGGTATTGATACCCGACTTTCAGGGAGACGAGAAGTGCATTGATTCAATTATTAAAGCAGCACCTCATATAATCTCTCACAATATGGAAACGGTTAAACGTATCACACCCATTGTGAGAAGTGTGGCAAAATATGAAACGAGCCTAAAGGTCATAGAACAAATCGCCTCCTCAGGCATACCGGCGAAATCAGGGATCATGGTCGGTTTAGGAGAAACCTTTGAGGAAGTAAAATCTTTAATGGATGATTTAATATCTGTTGATTGTTCAATACTTACAATAGGACAATACTTGCAACCTTCAAAGAAACATTATCCGGTTTTTGAATATATTACTCCTGAACAATTCAAAGAATATAAAGAGATAGCTTTACAAAAAGGGTTTAAAAGTGTTGAAAGTGGGCCCTTAGTTCGTTCATCTTATCATGCAGAACGACATATTTCACTTATCAAGTAAACTAAAATAGAGTTTTTTTGTTTTTATTGATAGAATTTAGAACTAAACCTGTCATGAAGCAGAAAAAACCTCTTTCAAGTAAATATAATATGTCATTAGGGTTATTACCGGCAATAATAACCATGATATTAGGGCAATTTATTTGTCAAGAGGTTGCTATTTATATAGGCTTAGGAGCAGCGATTCTTCAATTATACATTTACTATGGTAGAAAAGAAAAAAAAGCCAACTTTATTTTAGATATTACTTCTATTATTTTATTGGCTTTAGCAATAGCCACCCTCTTCCATAAAAAATATTGTCCACAAGGGCTGGTTTCCATTACAATTGAAGTAAGTATAATCATTCCCCTATTTATTGTTTTTTTACATAAAAAGAAATTCATCAACTATTTACTACAGAGAAAAAAGGTTGAAAATAGACACCATTTCCTCCAAGGTGCAGAAGCTTCCATTGTTTCATCCCGAGTAATCTTCATATTAGGAGGGGTTCATTTCGTGATATTTACGATACTCATACTTTTGAAGAAAATGTATGATCCTCCTATTTTTTGGATTCTGTTTAATTTAGCTCCGATTCTGGTCTTTGCTTTCAGCATATTACTGAATCAGGCAGCCATTAATTACTTCAATAAAACAATGACTGTCTCTGAACATTATCCAATAGTAAATAAGCAAGGGGATGTTATAGGAAGAGCTTCAAGAGAGGATTTATTGAATAATAACGGACAGCATATTTTTCCGGTCATACGTATTGCCATTATTGCAAATAATGAAATATTACTATGCAAAAGATCTCATAAATCTTTAATAGAAAAGGAAAAAGTAGATGTACCCTTAGAGAGCTTTTTATATTATAACGAAACTATAAACAAGGGGGTAGAGCGTATAATAAAAGAGAACTTATTAAAGATCAATGAAAAGACACAACCTCTTTATCATTTTACTTACCTCTTCCAATCGGAAGGAATCAATCAACTAGTTTACTTCTTCTCTCTTGATGTAGATAAGAAGCAAGTTGCCGATTGTTTCAGAAAAAGAGATGCTAAATTCTGGACACTGAATGCCATCCGGCATAAAATTGCAACGCCTTTCTTTTCCTCCTTGTTACAAGAGGAGTTTGAGCATATAGATCAAGTTATTTATACAAGAGAAAAATACAAGGAATCTTAGCCAATTGAGGGGGACTTTTCTTCCACTCTTGTATAGTTTTCGTTAAGATAGATTCATCTTCACAAGTGATATTGGCAGCAATACATAGTTTAGTCTGCTCTTTACAATTCTTCAACAAATCGTCTACCATCTGTTGATTCCTATAGGGAGTTTCTATAAATATTTGAGTTTCATCATCTGTATAAACTCTTCTCTCTAAATCTTTTATTTTTTGAACCCTTTGCTCTCCTTGTATAGGTAGATATCCATGGAAAGAAAAACTCTGTCCATTGAATCCGGAAGCCATTACAGATAAAAGAATGGAAGAAGGACCCACCAAGGGAACTACTTTGATTTTTTTTTCGTGAGCTATTGCTACTACATCCGATCCGGGATCGGCAACAGCCGGACAACCGGCTTCTGACATTAATCCAATAGATTCTCCTCTTAGTAAAGGAGCCAGAAAATTATAAAACTCATGTTTTGGTGTTCGCTTATTTAACACATAAAAATTCAGGTCATCAATTTCAATTGAACGTTCTAGTTTCTTTAAAAAGCGACGTGCGGTCCGTACATCTTCAACAATAAAATGTCTGAGTTGTAAGACGATTGATTTATTATAGCTAGGTAGTACGCGATCAATGGGGGTATTTCCTAAGGGAACAGGAATTAAATATAAAGCTGGAGAAAGCATTAATTTCAAAGTTTTTTATTGGGGATTAAATTTCGATTTCTCAAGGAAAAGTACATTATTTTCACATTCCAATAACTCTTTCCAAGTTGTGTTTTTGTTATTCTTCACATATTCTTTAGTAATCTGGTATCCCATCCAAATACCAAGCAATAGAGGGCTCTCCCCACGGTAAGACCCTGTAGGGATAGGACGAATATATTCACGAATCAACATCGGGTCAGTAGACTCTAATAAACGATTTCGCAACATGAAATTCCACAATGAAGATTTATTTTTATTACACCATTTCTGCTCTTCTTTTGTGTAACCTAGCATGTCCTCGAACTTCTGGTTTACCAACAGTTCATCAACAATATAATAAAGTCTTCCATAATAAACCATAACATCTAAAAGACTTGCTCCATATAAGGAAAGAGGATATTCACCGACTAAATAAAAAATAAAGACATCAGACAACATCTGTTCCGGATTCATCATCCGAGTTTGATAATCGTAATAATAACGTTGATATAAAGGGTAATCCTGTCCCATATATTTATCTAAACTAATTCCTAATAAACTATCCATTACAATGATAGATTCATTAAGAGCTGAAATCTGAGTGTAGACTTTGGGAACTCTTAACCCTTCAATGTTTTTTTCTAATTGATAAAACCCTTTGGCTAACTCCTTTTCTAAATAGGTCAGGTCTGGAAATTTATTAGCCACATCATTTAGCAATTGAACAAGAGTTGAATCAGAATAATATTGTTTTAACTTTATTGGAATACTATCATCATTAAAAGTACCTAAAGCCAAAACATCTTCAAATAGAATTTTAGTAATCGGCAAATAATTAGTACTCATCTTTTGTAAGGCAGATAGACTGTTAAACTGTATGTATTCTGTTAACAGTCTATCATATCTTATTAACATAAAATCTTTTTCTTCATTGTCGGACATATCATTATTAGTTCTTGATATAAAATTACAAGAACTAATAAATAAAAAGGACAACAATACGAAAATGAATTTTATGTTTCTTTTTTTCATCTATCCATAAATTATTTTCCCATCTGCATCTTTATACTCATCAAGACCTTTTTCATAAGTTTCCATGGCTCTTAAGCTCATACCTACACTCGAAAATCCTCCATCATGAAACAAGTTCTGCATCGTTACTTTACGTGTTAAATCAGAAAACATCACTACACAGTAATCAGCGCACTCATCTGCAGATGCATTTCCTAACGGAGACATTCTATTGGCAAAATCCAATAATTTATCCATTCCTTTAACTCCAGAACCTGCGGTAGTCAAAGTGGGAGATTGAGAAATGGTATTGATTCGCACATTACTTTCTCTTCCATAAATGTAACCAAAACTCCTCGCAATAGATTCAAGCAACGCTTTGGCATCTGCCATATCATTATATCCAAAAAAAGTTCTTTGCGCTGCAGTATAGGTCAATGCAATGACCGATCCATTTTCTGCTATTGCATTTATTCTCTTTGCTGTTTGCAACATCTTATGGAAAGAAATAGCTGATATATCTAATGTTTGATTCAAAAAATCATAACTTAAATCATCATATGTTTTCTTCTTCCTTACATTAGGAGACATTCCTATTGAATGAAGAACAAAATCAATTGGTCCACCCAGAACCTCCATGGATTGTTTGAAAACATTCTCAAGATCCTTTACATCGGTAGCATCCGCCGGTATGATTTCACTATTTAACTTCTCTCCTAATTGTGATAATTCTCCCATACGTATTGCTATAGGAGTATTTGTTAAAGTTATTTTTGCTCCTTCTTCAACCGCTCTTTCTGCAGTTTTCCAAGCAATTGACTGTTCGTTCAAAGCTCCAAAAATAACTCCTCTTTTTCCTTTCAATAAATTGTAACTCATATCTTTTTAAAAGTTAAATTAAAATACAAAGATAACGGTTTTAGATTGGATATAAATGGAACTCATCAAACTTTAATGCAAGAAAATACAAAAAGAAGAGTTTTTATTACAAAATAGAAAGTCTATTCTGTTAAATTTACTAACCTAATTTACTTTTATTACTTGTTTGGCAAATTAAGAATAGTAATTCAAATTATTAATAGATCTCTTTCCCTAAGAAGTTAGGGATCATTAGATTTATTGTAAGGTAATCAGATTTCTAAATATACTTATTTTTTGATTAAAGTCGCTTTGAATTAAAACTATTGAAAATCAATTTATTTATTCTTATATTATAAAGAAA
>FZPS01000018.1_pt326 | contig 20823 bp, 17 predicted proteins | sample 1817821 | NCBI WGS metagenome assembly FZPS01 (sample SAMEA104158645, study PRJEB21678) | metagenome | place: Germany | collected 2015-04-21 | reverse complement strand
GGAATATATCTGATATCAACTTCCTTATTTTCCACATTATTGATTTTTTAGGTACAAGCTGTTTACAAATTCGGTCAGTTTATGTTATACTGAAAAAAACATTTAATGATTGAACACAGGCTGAATGATTTTCAAGCACCATAAGGGGGCTATTGGCATTATCAGAACGCCGAATTCAATTAAGAAGCGGGGGAACCAATTACAGGGGTGAATCTCAAATGAGTAGGGTTACTCTTCAACCCGAACCCGTCAGCTAACCTCGCAGGCGTCGCAAGAGGAGATTTAAAGGTTTATACATAAGTATATTATTTTTTGCATTCAAAAAACCATGGATCTCCCATAGTTTTTTTGTTTTCTTATTACATTTACATATGTGATTGCATACAGCAATCACAAGCGAAACAATTATATCTGAATCATTTACAACATATTTCAGCTGATTCAGCTGAATTCAGTGCAGCATCCATTAAAAACAGCTTAAGATAAACAGCCGGCAGCCCTTATGTGAACTTGATCATATGCACCGACTTTAACTTGTTTGCTGATTATGTAAACTTGGCTTCAGGCTGCCTTTGCCTGCCGTTTTTATTGAATAACTTTGAAATCATTTTGTTTTCAGGAGGTATGGAATTGAACGAAGTTATTCTCGAAGTAAATAACCTGGGCATTGATTTTTGTATCGAAGACCGGGTAATACCTGCTGTCGACGGAGTTGGTTTCTCACTTTTAAAAGGAGAGACTTTGGGCATAGTCGGGGAATCGGGATGCGGAAAAAGCGTCACTGCCCTTTCTATAATGAGGCTTTTGCAGATGCCCCCTGCCAGGATATCGAAAGGTGAGATCCTCTTTAAAGGAGAGAACCTGCTGAGCAAAAGCGATGAAGAAATGCGGCGGATTCGCGGCAGGGACATATCAATGATCTTTCAGGAGCCCATGACTTCCTTAAATCCCGTGTTTACCATCGGGCAGCAGATTTCAGAAATCTTTATGCAGCATCAGGATCTGCCAAAAAAAGAGGCACTCTCCAGGTCCGCAGAAATGCTCAGGATGGTCAGAATCCCAATGCCCGAAAAAGCCTTGAAGCAGTATCCCCATCAACTTAGCGGCGGGATGAGGCAGAGGGTTATGATTGCCATGGCTCTTGCATGCCAGCCTGAGCTGGTAATTGCCGATGAACCTACAACCGCCCTGGATGTTACCGTCGAGGCCCAAATCCTGGATTTGATACATGAGCTGAAAGACAGGATAAACACTGCAGTCATTTTCATAAGCCACGATCTGGGAATAGTTGCAGAGGTTGCCGACAGGGTTGCTGTTATGTATTCAGGCAGAATAGTTGAATACGGAGATGTATCTACCGTTTTTAACGAACCGAAACATCCTTATACAAAAGGCCTGCTGGATGCCATACCTGATATTGGGATGAGCAGAAATAAGAGGCTCAGGGAGATCAGGGGAGTGGTGCCATATCCTGACGAGATTAAAAACGGCTGCAGATTCAAGACCCGTTGTGATTACGTAAGGAATAAATGCATCAGCAAAGAACCACCTCTCCTGCAGCTTGGAACCGGCCTTGTACGCTGCTGGAATTGCTTATGAGCTCAGGCAGCAATGAACTTTTAGTCGGAGGTATGATTGTGTCAGCAAAAATATTGGAAGTAAAAGATTTAAAAAAGCATTTTCCCGTAAAAAGGAATTTGTTTGGAAAAACCATTGAATCAGTAAAGGCAGTGGATGGGATTGATTTTTACATTAAACCCGGGGAGGTATTGGGCCTGGTTGGAGAAAGCGGGTGCGGCAAATCCACCACAGGACGCACAATCCTGCGGCTGCTGGAGCCGACAGGCGGCAAAGTGCTTTTTGAAGGCCGGGATATTACAAAATACAAAAAAAAGCAGCTCAGATCCGTTTACAGGGATATGCAGCTGATTTTTCAGGATCCTTTTGCCTCTTTGAACCCCAGAAAGAAGGCAGGAAGTGCAATAGAAGAGGTCCTCTATGTACACAAAATGAAAGACACAGCCGAGCGAAAGGACAGGGCATTGGAACTGTTTGAAATGGTGGGCTTAAGGCAGGATGATATGGATAAGTATCCTCACGAATTCAGCGGCGGCCAGCGTCAGAGGATAGTGATTGCCCGGGCTCTTGCCGTTAATCCCAAATTGATAGTATGCGATGAACCGGTATCCGCCCTGGATGTGTCCATCCAGGCGCAAATCATAAATCTCCTGTCCGATCTTAAAAACCGTCTGGGGCTCTCATATTTGTTCATATCCCATGATCTGAGAGTTGTAAAGTACATGAGCGATCGCGTGGCAGTAATGTATCTGGGAAAGATTGCTGAGATCGCTGCGGGCGAAGAACTGTTTAAAAACCCGATACATCCTTATTCCAAAGCTCTCTTATCCTCTATTGCCGGCATCAGGCCCGGTCAGAAAAGAAAAAAGATAGCACTTGAGGGAGAGGTTCCGAGTCCGGTTAACCCCCCTTCCGGCTGCAGGTTCAGAACAAGGTGCAGGTATGCAGTAAAGCAGTGCAGTGAAGTTGAACCGCAGCTAAAATGCCTGGGAGGTGAGCACTTTGTAAGGTGTCATTTATGCTGATCTTTTTCCTTAACTCATATAACCGAACTGCAGATATGTACTAATCTGAAAACCAAAAATAAATTTACAGGGGTGATGAAAATGAAGGGTAACAAAATCAGAAAAATCTTGGTGGTTATACTGGCAGTTCTTATGTTGGTCAGCAGTGCAGCAGGATGTTCACAGAAAGCCGGTTCAGGAGCCAAAGAAAAGGTTCTGGCAATCGGTTATGATCAGGATTCAGACATTATGGATACCATGAAAACGGCCTGGTATTCCGATGCACTGATCTACATTCACGACAGACTGGTAACCAGGGACTACGAATTCGGCTACCAGCCGGGACTGGCCCAACAATGGGATGTCTCCGATGACGGAAAGACATGGATCTTTCATTTAAGAAAAGACGTTAAGTTTCACGATGGCAAGGAGTTTACTGCCGAGGATGTTAAGTGGACCATTGATACCATCAAGGATCCCGATACTGCTTCTCCCTTCAGCGGAGATCTGGATGCCATAAAGGAAGTTAATATAGTAGATAAGCATACGGTGGAAATGGTTTTAAACTATCCGTTTCCCAACCTCCTCTATAATCTTTCCGCTACCGCATCGGGAATCCATCCTGCCAACGCCTATGAGAAATATGGGGATGATTACGGCAGAAAGGTTGTAATAGGCACAGGGCCCTATAAGCTGGAGGAATGGATACCCGGAGACAAAACGGTTCTGGTGAAAAATAACGACTACAACTGGGGACCGGACTGGATGTCCAACAAGGGTCCTGCCCTGATTGACAAAATAGTACTTAAGATCATACCGGATGAAAACTCCAGATTAATGGAGCTGGAGGTGGGGGGCATTCATATCCTGAGAAACGTCCCCGAATCCAGTGTTGAAAAACTGGACAATAATCCGGACATTACCGTACACAAGAGGCCTGCAACAAAGCTGGGATACCTGGCCTATGCAACAGACAAGGAACCCTTCACGGATGTAAGGGTGAGAAGGGCCATAAACCATGCCCTCAATAGGGAAGAGATCATACAGTTTGTGCTCAGGGGAATAGGAGAGGTTGCATACGGTTACCTTCCGCCTGCTCTAAAAGATGAGTACCTTCAGGAGAGTAAGGATCTGGCCTATGAATATAATCCGGAAAAGGCAAGGCAGCTTCTGGCTGAAGCAGGCTACCCCGACGGACTGGAGCTTACCCTTTCAGCGGATAACTCTTCCAAGAGCAGTAAACTGGCAGAGATCATACAGAACCAGCTTAAGGCTGTCAATATAAATGCGAAAATCCAGTTGTATGATTCCGCCGGCTATGCGGATATGCTCAGGGAAGGAAAGCAGGAATTGTTTATAAGGGAATACAGCTGGTCCAATGCCGATATTATTGACTGGTTCCTGCTGTCCAGCCGTTTCCCCTATCCCAACCATTCAAGGTGGGTTGATGACAAATCCGATGAGTTGATAACATATGCTGCTCAAAGGCCTACCTGGGATGAAAGAGCCGAGGCTTATAAGGATGTCCAGCGATATCTGATCGAACAGGCCGTATGGGCTCCCGTATATATTCCCATGCATATGATTGCCGTGCGCAAGGAAGTAAAGAACTTTAAATTCCACCCATGGATGCTCCAGTATAGCGATGGTTTTGATCTTGAAGTTGAATAGGATGTGCTGAATATATGCTGAAATATATTGCCAAGAGAATAATTCTGATGATTCCGGTCCTTATACTGATGACACTTATTGTCTTTGCCATATTTTATTTTGCGCCCGGAGATCCTGTCTCCCGGATTGCAGGACCTAATGTTACGCAGGAGGTCTATGAAAGCATACAAAGGAAATATGGCCTGGACCAGCCCTTTATTGTTCAGTATCACAGGTTTATAAGAAGCGTTGCGGAAGGGGATTTGGGTATTTCCATTCTGCAGCACAGGCCGGTAATAGAAATGATTAAGGAAAGACTGCCGGTTACACTGCAGATTGGACTCCTGGGTTTTGTAATAACCTTTGTTATTGCTGTTCCCGCAGGGGTTATAGCAGCTGTAAAAAAGAATACTGCCTTTGATTACCTCTGTATGTCAGGCACCCTGCTGGGGATAGCAATCCCCACATTTTGGCTTGGCATGCTGCTCTTATATGTTTTTGCCTATAAATTAAGGTGGTTTCCCATTTCGGGGGACGGCAGCCTCAGGCAGCTGATCCTGCCGGGATTTGCCATCGGCCTTACAAATGCTGCCATTACTGCAAGGATGGTGCGCTCCAGCATGCTGGATGTTCTTAAGCAGGATTATGTGCGAACTGCAAGAAGCAAGGGGCTTTATGAAAAAGCAGTGGTTTACAGACATGCACTTAAAAATGCACTGATCCCGATTATAACGCTTATGGGGCTGAGACTGGGCTGGATACTGGGCGGTTCCGTTGCCCTGGAGATAATCTTCAGCATTCCGGGGCTGGGGAGACTGATGGTGGATTCAATACTCTCCAGAGACTTTCCTGTTGTGCAAGGGGCAATGATGGTCCTGACTTCATCAATTATTCTGGCAAATGTACTGGCTGATATATTGTATGCTGTAGTGGACCCGCGAATTAAATACGGTTGATTTTGCTGATGGAGAAGGTGATAGAAGTTGTCGATGTATCAAAGCAGGGACGTGGAAGTCAAAGTTGATGGCATATGGCTTGAAAGAGAAGCAGCAAGGGAAAGGAAAGAGGAAAAGGAAAGGGCATTCCTTGGTTTTTTCAGAAAACTTTTTAAACACAAGGGTGCGGTTATAGGAGCAGTAATAATTTTTATATTTGTATTCATGGCTGTTCTGGCACCCTGGCTGTCCCCTTACAGCTATGACAGTCCGGATATCTCCTCCGTACTGCAGGCTCCCAGCTTGAATCATGTATTCGGAACCGATGAGTTCGGCAGGGATATATTCAGCAGAATAGTTCATGGCTCTCGTATATCCCTTGAGGTAGCTTTTATAGCAGTGGGCTTTTCACTGGTAATAGGCACAGTACTTGGAGCCATAGCAGGATACTACGGCGGAGTAGTGGATTATGTCATATCTTCCATTACCGATATAGCCTGGTCCTTTCCCACAACCCTTTTGGCCATAGCCTTTATTGCTGCCATGGGCTCAGGGCTTCAAAATGTCATAATCGCCATAGCTCTGGCCAGCTGGGCAGGATACTGCCGGGTGGTGAGAGGCCAGTTTTTATCCCTCAAACAGCGGGAGTTTATTGAAGCTGCCCGCATACTGGGAATGAGCGATGCCAGAATTATCTTCAGGCATATTCTTCCCAATGCACTTACCCCTGTAGTCGTAATGGCCACCCTGGAACTGCCTAAAGCCATTGTGATTGAAGCTTCCCTGAGTTTTTTGGGACTTGGAGCCCAGCCTCCTCAGCCCAGCTGGGGGGTCATCCTGGACAGCGGCAAGGGACTGCTTGGTCAGGCGCCCTGGGTTTCCTTTTTTCCGGGCCTTATGATAATGCTGGTAGTGCTGGGATTTAATCTTTTCGGTGATGCATTAAGGGATGTTTTGGATCCTAATTCCTGATACATTCAGGGGCAGCGATTCGGTCCTAAGGCAAGCCGGCAGGCAGCTCTGCTTTCCACTGCCGGTATTTGCTGACTGAATCGCTTTCTTATGCTGCTTTACAGTTCTGCCTTACTGCTGTATCATATAGAGTGGAAAGGTATAAAGGAGAATAGGTCATGGACATATCTCATCTGCCCATAGGAAAAAACATTATGCACTACCGCAAGAAAAAGGGAATAAGCCTGGACGAGCTGGCAAGGCGTTCCGGGGTGTCCAAATCCATGCTGTCACAGATAGAGCAGGAAAAAACCAACCCTACGGTTATAACCGTCTGGAAAATTTCCCGCGTGCTGGATACAAGCATAGAAGAGCTGGTTGAGGCAGGAAGTGATTTCCCCATCGAAGTGCTGCGCCGCTCTGAGGCACCTCTTTTTTATTCCGAGGATCATTCCTGCACGATACAGGTGAATTCACCAATACATATGATGGACAACTTAGAGCTTTATACCCTTACCTTTCAGCCCCGGGGCGGGCTTCATTCCAAGCCTCACTATCCAAAGGCAGCCGAGTTTCTTACAGTAATCTCCGGCAGGGTTAAGGTAATTGCCGGTGAGTTCAGTGCTGTTTTAAATGAAGGTGATACAGCCCGTTATCGGGCGGATCGGGATCACTCCATCATCAATCTGGATGACAGTGAAACTACGGCTTACCTGGTTGTGATGTTCCCCTGACCGTAAAGGTTTTGGGCCATACATACATATAATTACAAGGAGGACACTGGCATGAAATATCCCCTTAATTATCCTGAATTCCCCGATTACAGAACCCGTATTTTTCATCTGATGGAGTATGTCAGGCTTAAGTATGAATACGGCGCTGACAGGGAGGAGCTGAAGGCTCTGCTGAATGAATCGGAAAAATATTTGGAAGCCCTTACTGAAAAAGTGCTGGCACTGAAAGATGATCCGGAGCTGACCGCCAGAGAACCCGATAATTTGGATGAAATCCGTGCACTCAGGCCGGAGGGTCCCCGGAAAATGTGGAAGCATTTTGACGAAGAAAAATATGCAGAACGTCTGAAAGGCGCTTTTATGGGCAGGTTGGCCGGCTGTACTCTTGGTGCCCCCGTCGAATTCTGGCCAATGGAATCCATGAAGAATTGGGCTGAATACATAGGTGATGACTTTCCCCCGACAGACTATTGGTCCAAAGTTAAGAATCCAAATGAAAAACGATACCTGATAAGCGATTTTGTAAGCTATACCCGGGATGGGATAAAGGGAGTACCGGTTGACGATGACGTAACCTATACCCTGCTGGGTCTGCTTATAGCTGAGGAATACGGGCTGGATTTTACCGTGGAAGATGTGGGAGCTGCCTGGCTTAAGTATCTGCCCCTGGCTTACACGGCAGAGGAGATTACATTAAGAAACCTGAAGGAAGGCATTCCCGCTGAAAAGGCAGCTGAAAAAGGCAATCCCTTCGTACAGTGGATTGGTGCGGATATCCGCTCTGACCCCTGGGGATACCTTGCTCCGGGCTATCCCGAGAAGGCTGCCGAAATGGCATATCGGGACGCTTCCTTAAGCCACAGGAGAAACGGAATATATGGAGAGATGTTTTTCAGCGCAGCCATTGCCGCTGCCTTTGAAACCGGCGATCCCGTGGAAGCCCTGCATATAGGCCTGACGGAAATTCCTGAAAAGTGCATGCTGGCGGAAGACGTCCGCTGGGCATTAAAGGAAGGGGCAAAAATAAATAATTATCTTGATGCCCGGAAAGCAGTACAGGATCGGTTCGGAGACATGAGCGGAGTACATACCAATCTGAATGCCTGCCTGACCATTTTCGGAGTGATGATCGGCAGGGAGGATTTTACCAGGGTCATAGGCGAGACCGTCGCCATGGGCTATGACAATGACTGCACAGCCGCTACTGCCGGCAGCCTGGCCGGTGCGGCATACGGAATCGGCAATATTCCGGAACACTGGTATAAACCCTTTAACAATACCGTCTTATCATATATGAACGGTGTGCCGGAATTCCGAATCGATGATGTTCTCAAGAGATTTGCAGTACAGGCAAAAAAAGTATTTGAATAAAGCACTGTATTTGACAAGACAGATATGAACTTCAGAAATATGGACACATACAGAGAGGCGGCAGTAATACTTCAGACTGCCGCCTCTGCCTCTTCTGATGCAGCTGATTTACGGGCAAGATAGTATATAACCAGCACACCTGCCAGCATAAATACCGCTGTCAGCAGCAAAACCAGCTGCTTGTTCCCCATTACGGTGCTGCCCACCCGCAGCTCAAGGCCGTCCGTCATAGTGATGAACTGCCTGCCCAGGGAAGCACCGAGAAAACCTGCAAAATTGTTCATGGCAGCGTAAAACCCCAGAAGATTGGTCTGATTTTCTTCCGGCATATTGACATAGGGAAGGTTGGAGAATACCAGATTGATGCCCGGAGAGATCAAAAAAGAATAGATCATGGACAGGGGATAAAGCAGCAGGCTCTTCTCGGTAACAAAGGCCAGACCTATATAGTGGGCAATAAACAGACTGATGCACAGATACAGGGCCCGGTACCATGAAGTAGTGTCCACCCTCTTTCTCCAAATGGGCATGGCCAGGAGCATGGCAGGCACACTGAGCATATTTACCGTATTGATAAAGGAATAGGAAATATTAAGCTCCCTGAGCAGGTAAACACTGTAGAAAGAACCGGGTATGTTGGCGGAAAAAGCCCACATACATGCTATAACCACAGTAATGAGGTATTTCTTTTCCCTGAAGGGACTGAGCAGCACATCCCTCACTCTGACATTTCTGGCTGCAACCGGATATTCCCGTATTTTCGACATATAGTATATATCCAATACCGAAAGTACCAGGGCAAGCCCGCGAAGCAGCAGCAGGCCGGTCAGCTCATAGCCTTTGTACTTGAAGGCATCCACCACCCGGCTGGACAGCAGAACCACCGTAAATACTATGATGCTGTTGGTAATCTGAATAAAGGAAAAATAGCGGGAGCGCATCTCGTTGGGAACGCTTTTTATATGCCAGACCTGGTATCCGGGAGCCAGCATTGCATTTGTCACATTGACCAGCAATACCACTACCAGAATCATGGCCAGCTTCAGGGCATCCGCAGCGGAAAACAGCGGAATAACGCTTATAAGTACAATGTTCATGAAATGGACGATAACCCGCCCGGTCAGCAGTATCCTTTTCCGTTCCCGGAACTTATCCAGCAGCAGGGGAGAAAAAACCTGCAGCATATTCCCAAACATTACTGTCATAGTTACCAGCCCGATATAGGAATCGCTGGCATTCATAAGAAGCAGTAAACCGGTCAAAAAGTTTCCGCCTATAAGATTGGCCGAAACTCCCCCGCTGTAAGTTGCCAGCAGTATATATCTGCGGTTTCGCGCATACTCTTCTCTTCGCCCGAAGAGCATGGCAACTTCAGTACGCCAGCCTGCTAAAAATCTCACGCATGACACCTTCCTTCCAATAAAGGAAAAACAAGCATTTCAGCAAGAAAAAGGAGACACAATCCCATCCGGATATATATAGACGATTGTATCTCCATTAAACCTGAAAATTCCACCGGTACAAACTTAGAAAACAAAAATCACAGAAGCTCCGCTTCTACAGAACTGAAAAGTCACTCCTGTATAAGGGCTGCATATTCAATGGAAGCAACCTTGCCATCTTCAATGACAAACAAGAGTTCCGACTGTCCTTTTGTATATTTATATAAATTGGATTCTTCCGTATAGTTGTCTCCGTATGTCTTCACTACTTCATCCACATCAGCATAAAGGTAAACCCCTTCTTTTGTGGATACGCTGTCATCCAGGAAAATAACCGACAGGACGTAGTCCACACCGTTCAGCTCATAGGTGCGTATTTCGAATCCGCCGTAAGCATAAATCTTTTCCAGACCCGGCAGCGCGCAGCTTTCTGCCTCAAAATAGCCCACCGGCTCCCCCAGACGGGCCAGAATGGGTTCTGTCTCATCATGCATGGCTATGGTTACCCCGTTTGCCTCAAATACAAATCCCTTATCGGCAGGCTCGGAATTGCCCTGCTCTTCCTGGCCGCTTTTTGCAGGATCACTCACTGAGCCATTGGGTTTGTCTGCCGGATTATTGCATCCGGCCAGCAAAAACAGCAGTGCTGCAATTATTATAATAAATCTCTTCATTTCTTCCGCTCCTCTCAGTCGGAGACTTAAGTCAGCTCAGCCTTCCACTTACTGGTTGCCGCCGGCTATGCTCCTCAGATATCCGTATTTTTCTATTTCATTGTGCTGGTTTTCGGCCATCTGGTAGTAGAAGTCCACCTTATCCTGCCAGATCAGCCTGTACTTCTCGTCCTGTCTGTGATCCTCCAGATCAAATTTTTCTTTAAGGATATTCCCGAAATAAGCTGAAAGCTTTTCAGCACCGGACAGGTTCAGGTGAAGGCCGCTGTCATAGGTGTCTGTTGTATACAAATCTATTCCCATTTCATCCATCCGCTCAAGGAAGTTAATATAAAGCAGGTCATGCTCTTCAGCATATTCCTTTATCTGGGCATCCCATTCATCATACCAGTGCGGGTATATGGTAGGAGCCTTCATAAGAACCAGCTCTATATCATTTTCCTCAGCCAGCTCAACCATTTTATCCAGATAGTGCCAGGCGTTTTCCCCAAGATTGTAATCGGGCAGCTTCCTGGGCGTGGGTATGGAAGTAACAGGCTTGACATCCACCCTCATATAGTAGCCGTTATGAAATATCTTGTCTTTTTTGAACATATATTTAAAGTCCTCATGGGTCAGCTCGCTCCATCTGGAATGGTAGCGAAGCAGCGGGAACAGGTATTCTATCATATGTTCGTCTTCCGTCATGGAGGCCCGGATGGCTCTTATCTTGGACATGGACAGCCTCATACCGTCCAGTGTCAGCCGGTTGTATTCCTCTTTCTGAGGCTCGTTATATTTCATGGCAAGCACATTGAATACGAAAACTTTGGGCTTTTCGTATTTGAGGGTTTCCTCCATCAAATAGTAGGACTGCCAGATAAGCTGCTGGGCACTTCCCCGGATATAGCTGGTTATTCCATACTTTTCCCACAGGGTTACCGGAGAGATGTTTCCGTAGACTTCGCAATCCCCGATAAAAATCACGTCATGCCCGGCATTCTCCTGATAATATTCCTCTATCAGGGAGCCTTCCACAATAGCTGTAACATACTTGGGCATGAGCAGCTTCTGCAGCAGAAACAAGGTTAATATGAGACAACATATAGTTGTAAGTTTCAATAGAGTTCTCTTATGCGTCATAGCGTCCTCCTAGAACTGATTGTAGATAAACTGACTGGAATCATAACCTACGCCATAAGCACCCAGCACTATAATGACAATTATCATGCCATAGTACAAAGCATAACGTACCATATGAGGCTTTGCCGCAAGTTTGGCCCTTACACTGCCGGTTCTTTGGATTAAGCTTACAGTAACCAGCACTACAAGCCCCATCAGGAGAACAAGATAGTCGGCCAGGCTGAGCCCCAGATTCAGCAGCGATCCGTTAAAGAGCTCATGATAGTTGAATACTGTAAACATGGACCAGAAGGCTCTGAATGTTGTAGGTACATCCACATAACAATCAAACATTCTTATACTGCTCATTAATAAAACCGTACGGACAACCTGAAACAGGCGGAAGCCAAACTTATGCTTCACATCAAATTTATTGTGAAACCATGTATAAAAGGGCTGAAGCTCCTGGGAGAGAATAATTACGAAGCAGTTGGCCATACCCCACATGAAGAAGTTCCAGGAAGCGCCGTGCCAGATGCCGGTGGCAGCCCACACAACAATGGAAGAAATATATATGGGTATCCGCCTTCCTATTGCTTCGCCCAGGGTCTTTCTGCACCACTTGGTAAAATTAAGCATGGGCTTCCATACAGAAATAGGATAGAAGAGATACTCTCTGAACCAGGAACCCAGGGATATATGCCATCTTCGCCAGTACTCGGTAATATTCTTGGAGAAATAGGGCCTGTTGAAATTCTCCTTCAACTTGATGCCCAATACCTGCCCGATTCCAATGGTTATGTCTATACCGCCTGTAAAGTCGGCATAGAGCTGAAATGCATAAAACAGCATTCCCACCAGGGCAAAGGCCCCCTGATAGGTTTCGGGATCCTGAATTAAGGTCTTGACTGCAACCAGCATCCGATCTGCAAGAACTACCTTTTTGAAAAATCCCCATAAAATTCTCTGCAGCCCGAAGCTTACATTCCTATAGTCAAAGTCATGCTCCTTATAGAGGGTCTCTGACAGATCATCGAACCTGCTTATGGGTCCCTGCACCAGCTGGGGGAAGAAAGACACAAAGAGGGCCAGTTTGAAAATATTCTTTTCCGGGGGATATTTCCCTCTGTATACATCTATCATGTAGCCCATGGTCTGGAAGGTGTAGAAAGAAATACCCATAGGCAGTGCCAGTTTAAGAAAACTAATTTGGCTGCCGCTGCCAAAAGCCTGCAGCAGATAGTTGACATTTGCTATACCAAAATTGGCATACTTGATAACTGCCAGTATTCCGAAGTTCAGCAGCAAACAGTATAAAAGCCACTTCCACTGCCTTGACTTAATGGCAGCCTTATACTCCTTCCTGTCTTCCCGGGACAGGCGCCCCTTATTCTCAGCCAGGTAGGCTGCCTGCTCTTCGTGCAGGCTGTGTATCCTGTTTCCTGCGATATAGGCGGACACCGTGGTAGTCAGAATATATATCAGGAACTTGGGCCCGGAGAAGAAGTAAAAGATGTAGTTAGCCGCCAAAAGCAGCATCCACTGAAACCTCTTGGGAATCAGGTAGTATACAAGAAACAATATAAGCAAAAATGCTATAAACTCATAAGAAGTAAAAAGCATGGCTGTCACCTGCTATTCATCATCAGATAAACGTGTTATCAATGCATATAAGGCCTTGGCCGAGTTAAAATTTTCCGGAATGATTTCTTCCGCAGGAATAGCAATGTCATACTCTGCGTTTATCTCCGATATAACCGTAATAATATCAAATGAATCCAGTATTTTATCATCAATCAGGGTTTCACAGTTTTCAAAATCCACATCTGGATGCAATTCTTCCAGTATTTCCAATAAAGCTTCCATCTTGTTCATTCTCCTTTATGCTTATGTTAATTATTAATATTGCAGACATCTTATTATAACATCTTACTGCTATACATCACTACTATATTACATGTTAATTAGTGCCTGCAACTCCTTGTTGTTAAGTGGTTATTAAACATCGGTACTGCTCTTTAAGCTGCTTGCCGCATAACTTTATGGATGCAGCTGCCAGAACATCCAAAACATCTATATAGCCTGCACCCAGCTTATGATCCCTCTTTACCAGGGACAGCTCGGTACATCCCAGTATTATCACTTCCGCTCCCATATTTCTCATCTCCTGAAAGGCAGCATTCAGCTTTTCTTTCTGAACAGGACGTCCTGCTTTTATGTCCTTGTATATGACATCCATAATATCCTGCTGCCTTTCTGCGGAAGGCAGGATGCTGCTGATGCCGGCAGCCTTCAATTCCTTCTGAAAGAGGCCGCTGGCAATGGTTCCGTCCGTGGCGGCAATCCCGGCAGTCTTCACATGGTTTCTCTTCAGCTGCCCGGCGGTTTCCCTTAAAACATGAATTATGGGTGCATAAATTGATTCCGCCAGGGTATCATAAAAGTAGTGGGCAGTCACGCAGGGAATTGCAATGCAGTCAACACCCAGCCCTGCAAGCTGCCTGCCTATTTCAATCATGGGCACAACCGGGTTTTCCTTCGTATGCCCCAATATATAACCAGTTCTGTCGGGAATGGACGGAGCATTGTACACTATCATCTCCAGGTGATCCTGATCCCGCTGCGCGTCCGTCATGCCGACCACCAATTCCATGAAATATGCCGTTGCCATCGGTCCCAATCCGCCGATTACCCCCAGGCCCATCTGTATATCAGCTCTTTTCCGTATAGTATAATTTTACTCCAATGGGGTTGCAGGGTATTTATCGCTGTCCCATACATGGCTGTTGCCATATTTGTCGGAGTATGCCTTAAGGTCGGCATCGGTCATCATAAAGAATTCGCCGCCGGTTTTGCGCGGAGTCGTATCATAATGGTACCATCCTTCACCCAGGTTGACCATACTCCAATAATGACCGCCGCCGGTCTTAACAATATCCAGATTCTCAATGCCGGCTCTGTTCAGCAGGGCCTTGGTTATGCCGAAGTATACATAACAGTCACCTTTTTTCTTATCAAAGCCGTCATAGGCAGCCTGCAGCCAGTCTGTGTTGTTTTCATAATCATTGTCGTATCTGATATTGGATCTGACCCATACGTAAATAGCCCTGGCCTTTTTTCTGGGTGTCATATCCTCTGTAAATATGGATTCCAGAACCTGATCCGCCAGCTGGTAAACCTCATCCTCATGAGGATGGACAACCGGCGGTTCATTGACAATGATCTCAATTGTCTTGGTTGCAGCATTGCCTGCAGAATCTGTTGCCGTATAGGTAACCGTATAGGTGCCGGGCTCCCTTAAGTTTACCTGGCTGCTGTCTATTTCCAGTTTCACATTATCGTCCATGTTGTCTGTAACGGTAACATGACTTCTATAGGAAACCTTGTCCCCGACAAAAACCTCCAATCGATCCCCGCCCTCTATTACGGGAGGTTCAGTATCCGTAATAACAGGATCCTGCGGTTCATCTGTTTCTCCCGGTTCCTCACTTTCAACAGGAGCTTCTGTGGCCGGTGGAGGAGTGTTTTCCGTTTCATGCTTGTCACCTGTCATATCCAGTATGGCAGCATATAAATTATCACGAAAAGCAACAAGGCCAATAATAATTATAATGGTTGTAAGAAAAGCAAAAAATCTTTTTCTGACAGCCCTCTTTCTTTTTTGACTCTTCCTTCTGTCCGTTCTCATAATACATCCCTTCATATACTTTTATTCAATTTCACATCAAGCCACAGCGGAAGTATGCCGGTTACTTATATAAATACCCGGAGACCTCCAAAAAAGTTTTCACCTGTCACATATTTTTGATATATGCTTTCGCTGCATATAATAATGCTCCGGAGTATCTGCGTAAATATCTGCGTAAACATCTGCATATCTTCTTTCATTATATAGCTGTATAGTCGGTCTCCTTATTGCTATTATTGCCTGATACTATTCACATTAATTCAGACTGATTGAAGGAATCAGCCATTATGGCATAACCGGGCACTACCGGGCACTATTATCTACATCTATGACACAGTATAAACTATAAATGTTTCAAAACTATGAATAAATATTGCGGATTTACAAAAGGCAATGTTAATAAAGCGGAGCATTTAATAATACTCCGCCTGCCCTGCCTTTATGATTTATCAGCCTATAACTGAACCTCTCTTCCCTTTTCGGAAGATTCATAGATCTTATCCATAAGGAGAGAGCTTGCAATTACATTGTCAATGTTTGCACGTTCCTTTCTGCCCTCCTGCGCACTTTTTACAAAGGCATCTATCTCATCGTAGTACATATCAGCCATGGTAAAGGTAGGTGTGGTTTCATACAATACACCGTCCTTCGATGTCCATATGGTGAAATTGCCGCCATAATTAAGCTTGATTCCTGCTTTGTCACCCAGGAATTCGATAAAGGTGGCGCTTTCATTTATGTTTTGAGCCCATGCGCCGTTCAGGGTTATGGTGGGACCCTCTGTGCGAATCATGCCTGTAACAAAATCCTCAACATCAAAGGTGCCGCTGTAATCCGGGGGCCCTGCCCACATGCCGGTATACACGTACTCTTCCATATTCTTGGCCATTTCACTGTATGCCGCGGCAGATACCGCCTTAAGCTCAGGCGAACCAATACAGTACATGATAAGGTCCAGATAATGCACGCCCCAGTCTATGAGAACGCCGCCCCCTGCCAGTGATTTTGTGGTAAAGGGACCGCCCAGGCCTGGAATGGAACGATAGGCACGGAATGAACAATAGATGTGGTACAGTTTGCCCAGTTCCCCGCCCTGGATCAGATCTTTAACCTTGTTGACAGCGGTATGATAACGATTTACCACGCCAATATTCAGTATGCGGTTATTGTCATCTGCTGCCTTTTTCATGGCAGCTGCCTCCTGATAGTTCATTGCAGCCGGCTTCTCGCATAGAACATGCTTTCCTGCATTAAGGCAGTCAATGCTTATAGGTGCATGCAGGTAATTGGGTACACAAACAGAAACCAATTCCACTTCAGGATCGGCAATGGCTTCCTTATAATCTGTAATGGCATATTCAGCATCGAACTTTTCCTTGAAGGCCTGCGCCCTTTCCGGAATAATGTCTACCGCATATTTAATCTCAGTGAGTGGATTTGAGTGATAGGCAGGCCCGTGTGCGCCGTTGGCTATGGCACCGTTCCCAATCACTGCAACCTTTATCTTCTTCATATAAATTCCCTCCAGACAGTTTCTGCATTTCATTCATTTAATTATAAATAATAATCAGTAAATTATTATGTTTTCCTCAATTATACCAAGATTTTGCCGTTTAGTACATGCCATTTGCTTATAAAGATCTTTTTGCATGTTGACTCTACTTAAAATGCCAAACAGCAAAAGACAATACCTGTTGCAGTGCCAATTTATAAAGTCCTGTTAAACTTTTACATGATTTGTGATATACTAACACAAGCAATAATAGGGTTTTTACTATCTTAACAGTCTACGGCGGTCACTATCTTGCTTACGGGCAAGACATCACTTCTATTGGGGGTTTGTGTAATGAAAATTTTTCAAAAATGCGCGGATTTCACCATAGTCGATGAAATTAAAGAACAGGGGATATACCCATACTTCCACAAACTGGAGTCCCGGCAGGATGTGGAGGTCATAATGGAAGGCAAGCGCAGGATTATGCTGGGTTCCAACAATTATCTCGGACTCACCGTCCACCCGGAAGTTATGGAAGCGGCTGCAAAAGCCATTGAAAAATACGGCACCGGCTGCTCCGGTTCCCGGTTTCTGAACGGCACCCTGGACATGCACATACAGCTGGAAGAGGAGTTGGCGGAATTTGTCGGCAAGGAAGCGGCATGTACATTTCCCTCAGGCTTCCAGACAAACCTCGGCATTATAAGTTCCGTTGTGGGCCGGCATGACTATATTTTAAGCGACAGGGAAAACCATGCCAGCATATATGACGGCTGCAGACTCAGTTTCGGCGAAACCATCCGGTACAAGCACGAAGATATGGAAGACCTGGAGCGCTGCCTTGCAAAGCTCCCGCCGGACGCCGGCAAACTTATAATAACAGACGGCGTATTCAGCATGAGCGGAGATATCTGCAATCTGCCGAAAATTGTGGAGCTGGCAAAGAAATACAACGCCGCCGTAATGGTGGATGACGCCCATGGTTTTGGTGTCCTCGGCAAGGGCGGACGGGGTACGGCAGACCACTTTGGCCTGACAGATGAAACAGACATAATAATGAGCACTTTCAGCAAATCCCTGGCAAGTCTCGGCGGCTTTATGGCGGCGGACAAGTATATTGTTGAATATGTCAGGCACAACTCAAGACCCTTTATATTTGCCGCTTCAGTACCGCCCGCATCATGCGCTGCCGCCCTGGCCGCACTGCGGGTTATCAAAAAGAATCCCGGACTCGTTTCCAGGCTCTCGGATTTGGCCCTCTATATGAGAAAGGGGCTTAAGGAACGAGGGATTCCGGTCAGAGAATCCAAATACACAACGCCTATTATCCCATTCTATACATATGATTTTGAGACTACCCTCATTAAGGCAAAAGAGATTTATGAAGCAGGTGTTTACCTTAATCCGGTTCTTCCGCCGGCAGCACCTGCCGGTAAATGCCTGCTCAGAATCAGCCTCATGGCCACACATACATATGAGCTGCTGGACGAAGCGATGGATATTATCCACTCGGTAATAAACAAAAAATGAAAAGACGGCATTGCTTCGGCATATAGCATATAAAAGAATCCCGATAGGTTTGAGATTAGGGGAGGATTCGATATAGTCTCTTTCAATGGAATTATTAGTAACTATGTACTAAGATAAGCTCGCCCGCGATTTCCCCTGAATCCCTTAAATTAAGCAAAGAAAAACAGGAGTTCATCTTGTCATAAGAAAATTCCTGTTTTTCTTTTTACTGCTGCCTTGTTAATTACCTTGTTTCTGACCTGTTTGCATTTTACCTTTCAACTTGTTTTAACAGCTTTCCGGAAATAAGCTGCTAATATAGGTCAGACTGCTTAAGCACGTGCTCCATATGTATCATTCATATCCACACTATTGATGTCAATTCCAAGGGCTTTTGCCACTCCCTCACCATAAGCCGGATCAGCCAGATAGCAATGACGGATATGACGCTTTTGCACCAGTTCTGTTGTGCCTTGCATATTGCGGGCGGTATTTTCGAACAACCTTTGCTGTTCTTCTTTGGTCATAAGACGGAAGAGCTTTCCTGGCTGTTCATAATAGTTGTCGTCATCCTCCCGGAAGTCGTAGTTGCCTGCCGGTCCATCACCATCATAAGGGGGCTCCGCCAGTTCATTCTGATCCCTCCACATACCATATGAGTTGGGATTGTAGTGCAGGAAGCTGCCATAGTTGCCATCCACCCGCATGGCACCATCACGATGGAAGTGATTGGTTTCTACCTTCGGACGGTTAACCGGTATCTGGTGATGATTAACTCCCAGGCGATAACGCTGGGCATCACCATAGGCAAATAAACGACCCTGCAGCATGCGATCCGGAGAATAGCCAATGCCTGGCACCACGTCGGCAGGATTGAAGGCTGCCTGTTCAACATCGGCAAAATAGTTATCCGGATTTCTGTTCAGCTCAAAGTAACCAACTTCAATGAGCGGGAAATCTTTCTTGTACCAGACCTTAGTCAGATCAAAGGGATTGTCGGGATGGTTTCTTGCCTCTTCCTCGGTCATAACCTGGATGTACATGGTCCATCTTGGATAATCGCCCCGTTCAATTGCTTCGTAAAGATCCCGCTGATGGGATTCACGATCATAAGCAACAACTTCTGCAGCCTCCTGGTCTGTAAGATTTTCGATGCCCTGCTGAGTAACAAAGTGGAACTTCACCCATACCCTTTCATTATCCTTGTTAATCAATGAGAAGGTGTGTGAGCCAAAGCCATGCATATGACGATAGCTCTTTGGAATGCCTCTGTCACTCATGGTGATGGTTACCTGATGCAGGGCTTCCGGTATCATGCTCCAGAAATCCCAGTTGTTCTGCGGGGAACGCATATTGGTGCGGGGATCTCTCTTTACAGCATGGTTCAGGTCGGGAAAGAGCATGGGGTCTCTGAAGAAAAAGACGGGGGTATTGTTTCCAACGAGATCCCAGTTTCCTTCATTGGTGTAGAATTTTATTGCGAAACCTCTAATATCCCTTTCCGCATCTGCTGCACCTCTCTCACCTGCTACTGTTGAGAAACGTACAAATACATCTGTTTGTTTTCCGATTTCAGAGAAAAGATCTGCCTTGGTGTACTTAGTGATGTCATGGGTGACGGTAAAGGTTCCAAAAGCTCCGGAACCCTTTGCGTGCATTCGCCGCTCTGGTATCACTTCGCGGTTGAAATGACTCATTTTCTCAAGATACCAGGTATCATCCAGCATTGCTCCGCCTCTTTTTCCAGCGGTTTTGATGTTTTCATTGTGTGCAACAGGTCGGCCGTTTACCGCAGTCAGCGGCTTCTTCGGGCTCTTGTCCCGCCCATCGTTTGGTTGATTTTTCTTATCCATTTAATCCCCCCTGATTTTATATTTGAGCGAATTTCATATTCTACAATTTAGCAAAACAGCAGGTTGTATATAACAAAAGAACTGTTTTACCCCTGAAAAATTGAAATCGCTTACTGTTTTATGAAAAGCCCTGCACGTGTTGAAGTTTTCAGCAGCATCCAAAAACCACACGAAGAGGTGATACTAATTTATATTCGACAATAATGTCTGTTTTCTCTTGAAGAATTATCTGTTGCTATATAGGTACCCAGATTTAGATATTTTGACACAAATAATGAAAATACTTATTTCCAAAAAGCAAAAAACGCATGAAACCTTGATTCCATGCGTTTTTCTGGCGTGCCCGAAGGGATTCGAACCCACGACCTCTTGATTCGTAGTCAAAGCGCCGCCCCTATTTCAAGCGGTTTACAAGCCTTTTTGATGGCTACCGGATGGCTACACACACAGGTTCTTGACTAATTTCTTTCACTTGCATCTGCTAATAAAAATCAACATAGCATCTAATCTGCCTACTAATGGTTCCTTTTATCGCTAAGCTCAGTTGAAATAATTATTCTCTTTACTTTTCAGAATGTTATTCCCACGCATTTATTCTTCCTGTTTATTTGTTGAGTACTTCATAGCAGGTTCTTCAATATCAAATCCACCTTTAAGAATAAAATCCTGGAGTAGGTTATGAACTTTTATGTTGACCTTATATGGTGCCATCTTTGTGTTTTCCAGTTCTTCAAAATACTTTTTCGCTTTGTCTTTGTCTAAGGAAGCCTTCAAATCATCGAAGCGGCCATACTCATTGATACTTGCCTCAGATACATTTATGGACATGAGATTACGG
>FZPS01000154.1_pt112 | contig 20824 bp, 18 predicted proteins | sample 1817821 | NCBI WGS metagenome assembly FZPS01 (sample SAMEA104158645, study PRJEB21678) | metagenome | place: Germany | collected 2015-04-21 | reverse complement strand
GAGTGAATTAAAACCAGCCCATAACAGCGTGTATGTGGCAATAGCGGGTTAAGTGGTAAATCGAAGGTCTGTGCATCTAACAAACATTGTGCTAAACGGAGAGGAAAGTACTTCTAATCCGCTACTGCACATACACGCAAAACGTTATGGTGCATTTTAAAAGACGAAATAGCGGATAAAGACAGACACGAGAACCACCAAGAATTTTTCTTGACAGTTCTTGACCTTCATTCAACAGCTGACAATTTCGTGTTGACTTTTCCGACAGTCATAAAAAGTCGGTAGACAAATTATTAATCAAACAAACAATTTAAAATAAAAAAAATGAAATCAATTAAACAACTTTCGTTCATCGGACTGACAATAATGTTGGTTCTATCATCTTGCTCAATTGAAGAACGTATTTATATGTCTGGTTATCATATTTACTGGAAAAATAGCAATCGTAGTTCTAATAAGCAAGAATTAGTAAAAGACAATACGAGAAAACAGACAGAGAAAAATCAAGTTGGTACAGTTGACCAATCAGAAAATGAAACTAACACGGTTGATAAATCACCGATAGTAATTGATGATAACATAAATGCATCAGCTGAAAATGAGCAATTTTTTTTACCAGAAAAAGAAAAAATTAATTTGTTCTCAAGTCAAAAAGTAAAGACAGCTGACGAAGAAATAAAAATTAATTCTTCAATAAAATCTGAATTAAAAAAAGAAGTTAAAACTATTTCCAAAAGTACAGACGATGAACCAAAAATGAGTGGAATGGCTATAGCTGGATTTATTTGTGGTATATTGGGACTTCTACTAGTGCTCATAACTGGTTGGCCATTTCTTTTAGGAACATTAGGCACAATTTTCAGTGCAATCGGTCTTGGACAAACTTCAAAAGGTAAAAAAGGAATAGGATTTGCAATAGCCGGTTTAATTACTAGTTTATTAGCAATTGTAATATTTTGGATTTACGTTGCTATAATTGGATTACTCTTACTTTAGCAGACAAGGAAAAACGCACCATAACAGCGGTTTTGCAAAAAAGCGGGTTCAGTGGTTAATTGAACATTCTACATCATATCAACATTTGTGGTTTATTGACAATTTAGAGCTTCGAATTCCGCTTCTTCGCAAAGCCGCAAACCGTTGTGTGTAATTTGTCAGTCATTATAAACCACTAAATATTTAAGCTTTAAAAGACTCAGATTAACAAAGGCAATAATAAGCAAAGTTCAGAAAGGAATCGAAATTATAAAAGAAAATATTAGTTAGAAAATGCTGAAATCGCAAACAAACGGAATTATTATGAAGGTATTTTTGCTTTCATTAACTGTTCTATTCTCAATATGTTTGAAAGCCCAAAATAATATAGGAATAAAATATTTTGGACTTAGTATTCATCCTAAAGGCGAACATGAAAATTCTTTTTTGATGCCAAATAAACTTGATAAGAATGGTTACCTAGTGATGAATTTTGGAGCTGTTGTTTCATACGAATATTTTATTGTCGAGGAAAGAGTTTCGTTAAAAATAGCTCAAGCACTATACTCAGATTGTGCTGCAAGGTTAGGAGGTTTTACGCACATTGGTATAAGGGGCAGGATTCTAAAAAAAGGAAAACATACGATAAGTGGAGGAATCGGTCCAACAATAGTTTATCGTAGAAATTGGTTAGAGCTAGATGGGTATATAAATCAAAATCGTTTTAAAGGAGACGAAGATGATAAATGGCAATATTTGTTTTTGTGGTATGGTGGTGAATTTGAATACAAATATGCAATAAATAATAAAGTAGATGTAACTAGTAGTTTTGTCCCAGGATATCCTGATTTAATGAGTTTGTCATTTGGAATTAGTATAAAATTATAAAATAAACTACACACAACAATGTATATACAAAATAGGCGAAATAGCAGTAAATTCAAGGGTTGTAGCCCGCTTCAAAATCGTAACGGTTTGATAGGTTTGAAGCCCGCAATCGCCTACTTTGCATATACTAACCGTTAGGCGGCAATGAAAAGGGTCCTACAACAGACAGTAATGATTAATTAAAAATAAAAGGATAACAATATGTCAAAACTTAACGTTGACCAAAAAACAATCTGGTTACTTTTTTCAGACAAGAAAGCTGACTTTCTTATTCCAGATTATCAACGGCCATATGCTTGGGAAGAAGAACAATGTCAAACTCTTTGGGATGATATTTTTGCTTTCGCTTTTCCTGATAATAACAGTGACAAATTCAACAGCGATGATGAATACTTCCTAGGTTCAATAGTAATTTTCGAAAATGACAAAGGTAAAAAAGAAGTTATTGATGGACAACAACGTCTTACAACTTTAATGTTGTTGCTACGAGCTTTTTACGCAAAGTTTGGAAATATGAAAGATGAGCACTCAATTAGGACTAGTGAGAGAATTGCACAATGTATATGGAAAACTAATGAGTTCGGACAACCTAACCTTGACGAATTGAAAATTAATTCAGAAGTAGCTACAGATAATGACAAAGAAGAGTTTTTACAAATCCTTAAAACAGGTAAAATGGATAAAGTCCAAAAGAGCAACTATGCGAAGAACTATCGTTTTTTTCAAGAAAAAATAGAAAATTTTTTAAGTGAATATCCATCCTATTTTGCTTATCTACCTACCAGAATTTTAAATAATTGCATACTTTTACCAGTTGAGGCCGAATCTCAAGACACTGCTTTAAGTATTTTTTCTACACTCAATGATAGAGGATTACCATTGTCAGACGCTGACATTTTTAAGGCACAATTTTACAAGTATTACTCAGATAAAAACCAAAAAGACACATTCATTGAACAATGGAAAGAACTGGAAGAAATTACAACTAGCATTTTCAAGCCATTGAATGGAACACCAATGGATGAACTCTTTACAAGATATATGTATTTTCTTCGTGCAAAACAAGGTATAAAATCAAGTACCACAGAAGCACTACGCAAGTTTTATGAAAAGAATAATTATTCCATTCTAAAACAAGACGAAACTCTATCTAATCTTAAAATTCTTGCTGATTTTTGGAATAATGTCTATACCCAAAATCCCGACGAATTTTCACCTAATATTTTAAGAAAATTGTTTATCCTTAATTATGCCCCCAATGGAATGTGGACTTATTTTTTGTCAGTGTATTTTTTGCATAATAAAAATGGAAATAATCAATTAGATGAAAAACCATTAGAAGATTTTCTTGATAAAACAATCGCTTTTATTTGGGCATATGCTTTTACAAATCCTGGGGTAAACGCTCTTAGAACACCTATTTATGCTGAAATGATAAATATAGTAAACAATAAATCTGTCACCTTCGATGAACATAAATTTGATGAAAATACATTACGTACAACAATCAATAACTTTGAATTTAATAATTTAAGACCTATTACAAGGTCAATGCTAACCTGGTGGGCATTTAAAGATGAAAATCAAGAAATTCCAAAAATCAATATCAACTTTGATATCGAACATATTTTTTCAAAAAAACGTCAAGAAAACGAAAATACACTTAGTAACACAAAACTTATAGAATCCCTTGGAAACAAATCCTTACTTGAAAAAACGATAAATATCAGGGCTTCTGATTATAGATTTAGTGATAAAATTAAATACTACAAAGGCTTTATTAATGATAAAGATAAGAAAATAGAAGGAACAATGATTTCTGAACTAATTCAATTGGCAAATACTAAAACCGACTTTACAGAAGAAGATATTATTGAGAGAAACGAAAAAATAGTGAATGAGTTTATTAATTTTTTAAAGCAGAAGAAGTTATTAAAACAATAATCACTGCCGCTAACAGCGGCTATACGCCATTAAAACGGCGCATAGCCGCAAAACGTTATGGGCAAGTTTAAAAAACGACACAGCGGTATGACACAAACAAGAGAACCACCAATTTTTGACTCGTCTTGAAATTTAAGACAATCAACAAGACAAGTAAGTAAACTAACAGTGGAGTTCAGAAACCACTTAAAAAAACGGGGCGGAATCCGAAAAGCCATATGAGTAGGGATATTAAAAAATTAATTTATGAAAAAGGCAAGAATCTTTTTATTTTTAGGTGTAGCTGTAATGATGGTATCATGTGCTAAAGTTTATTATAGTCCTGATGCATTTTCTATTGCTAAAAATCATAATATTATTGCTATTGTTCCTCCTACAGTATCTATTCAGCCTTCTAAAAAAATGGATGGAGCTACATTAATAGAGCAACAAAAATCAGAATCTATCAATTTCCAAAAAGAAATTTATTCATGGCTTTTAAAAAGAAAAAGCAAAGGACAAATTACTCAAGAAATACAAGATGTAGAAACCACAAATGCTCTTTTGAAAAAAGTTGGATATCCTGAAACACCACTTACTACTGCTGAAATATGTCAAGCACTTGGAGTAGATGGTCTCATCGTATCTAGTTTTTCATTGTCAAAACCAATGTCAGAAGCTGGTGCTGTCGCTCTTGGCGTTTTAACAGGTACATTTGGTAATACTAATCAAGTAACAGCAAAACTAAGTATTAATGATTGCAGCAGCAAGAAATTAATATTCAATTATGATCATACATTTTCTGGCAGTGTGGGTAGTAATTATGCTTCATTAGTAGATGGATTGATGAGAAATGCTAGTAAAAAAATGCCTTATATGAAATAAAAAAATTTCAATAAAGATTTTATTAATTCATAAGCTAAGGAGAGATTTATTTTAATAAATCTCTCCTTTTTTATATTCGGTTAAATAATTATTAAAAAAATTATAATCAAATAATAGTTTCGAACTAATCGAATCGAACATTTTATTAATCACTTATTTATTTGATTGTATAAAATTTATTAAATTAGACATTTAATGTTATAATTAAATTGTTGTTATGAATGTATCAGAAATAACTATTTTCGCTAATGAATCTAATTTTATTACTTAAAAAATTTTTTATAATATCTTTCTTTGCCAGCTATGCAAAGAAAGAAAGAAAGAAAAATTTCCGCTCGGGAAATGATTTTATAAAACTACGCAATCACCTCTTGGGGTTTACAAACTCGCTCGCTAAAGCTCGCTCAAACAGTGTAAACCCTTCTATCCTACGCTGCTTGCTTGTTTTATGGCAAATCATTTCCCAATGCGGGCGGGACACATCTAAAGATGTGTTTTTTTAGGAGCCAAATAGCTCGCCGTAGGTGAGGTATTGCAAATGCTGCACTACAACATCTTCTGCATTAATTACGAAAGAGGCGGTAAATAATGCACCCCAAGTGGATATATAATATACTATTTTAAGTAAAATATTTTTATATTCATAATATTACTATTTTAATTTTTAATTTTTTAATTTTTTTAGTTAATTTTTCTTTCCATCCAATATAATTTTTTTCATCGTCTAAATATTCATCTATTACTTTATTATATCTGTAAACACTTTCTAATATATTTTGATTTAAATATTGTGGCAAAATAAATACATATCTAAAACCGTATTTCATTGTAATCCTTTGTAATCTTTTTTCATTACCTACGAGTCCTCCTATTTTGTATAATTTCACATCTCCATCTATTATATCTCGTCTAGCATCATTTTCGTTGAATATTAAATCCCACTTGGGTATCTTTTTACCAAAGTAAAATTTCCCTCTTATTGTATCTTTATCATGTAAATCTATAATAGTATCATTATCATATAACAAAATATATCTTAAATGAAGTCTCACATATGGCAATGAGTCAGGTATTATTATTTTAAATTTACCATCAAAATCTGAGATTCCTGATGTTATTAAAGAATCATTATAATATACTCCTATAGAAGCAAATACTAATAAACTATCAGTTATTATTGAATGTGCTGTGCCTTCTATTACTTTTTGTCCATAAATATTAGAAATTGTTAAACAAAAAATAAAAATTATTAAAAGAATTTTAAACTTATTCATTTATATTTATTTTTGGCAAATTTTTTATTAATTCGTTAATGTCTTTTTGATTAGGCATATCATTGGTTAGATATGAACCTATTCCATCATTAGCTTTATCTCTATTAAAAAATAAAGTATGAAATACTTCATGTATTCTATTTCTAAGATCGTCATATTTTTTATTCATCATTATTAAATTGTTGTCTTGAGTTATGCCTCCTATAGTTTCATAATTACCTGTTTCCTTATTATATCTAGTTTTAAATAGATTAAAAGTATTTTTATCTCCTCTTTTAAAGCAATTACCTATAGGTATGTCTCCATAAAACTCATTTTTTGCTTTTTCTTCTAAATTAAAAGGTTCACCACCTTCTTTAAATTGCAAGTCAAAATTAACTTTATATCCAGAATATTCACCCTCTGTAATTTGATAATTTTGATTATTTAGGAAGTCATTTATCTCAGTTTGCATACTTTTAACTTCTTCTGGTGTGTATGCTGTATTTTGAATACTTTGTAATTGTTCATTTGTATATGATGTATGTTCTGAAGAAGAAAATGATGGTACAGTTTGAACATAATAAACAGCTTTTATAGTTATTGTTTTATTCTCATTATCTACAACAGCTACGCCATCATTACCATTAGGGTCTCTCATAATTACCGGATTATTATAACAGTAAATATATGGCGATAGCGATGGATACTTATCGCTCATCGGATCTACACTCAACCACCCACTCAGCTCACTATCATAGTAACGTGCTCCGAAGTTGGTGTAGCTGGTCTCGTTGTCTAGCTCCTTGGCGGTGAACATAAAAATATTTTTGTTAGGTAAAATTAATGAATATTTTCAATTAAATTTTTATTTATTAAATCTTTCAAATGTATCTATGCCAAATTTACCTTTTAAAATTAATTTATCATTTTTAATTTCACATAAGCTTGTGTCTGTATAATTATAATCATAATAAATTATTAATGTTTCACCTTTTAATTTATACTGATACCATTCATTTGCATCTACGTAAAACATAGAATCTTTTACAATTTTAAAGGTAGCATTTATGTCTTCAGGATAATACCAAATACCTAACAGTTGATTAATATCTATGTTAATCTTATTATTTAATCTATTTGTATCTTCTTTAGATGAAGCTGCTGAATAAATATGGCTTGTTGAACTACTATCATTCAATGTTTCATATTTTGATTCATTTTTTGTATTTTTACAAAAAACAAAAATGAAGACAAATAATAATAAAAATACTATATTTTTTTTCATAATCTTATTTTTTTATTGTGGAATTTCTAAATGTAATGCTGGATCTTTTGGGGGATATAATAACTTACTAACTCTAGAATCATTCAAAATTGCATTTTTAAATTCATTTTGATATTTAATTGAAGATGGTGCTATGTCTAAAACATTTATTTTATTAGGATCACCACAATGTTTAGATACATTTGATGGACCCAATCTATATATTTCATCAGTCATAGCTTCTTGATCAGGATAATAGTCAAGCACCTGCTGGCCTGGAGCTTTATATAAACTTTTTTGGTCTTCCATCCCATGTATATCTACATTATTTTTCATTATTCTTGCTTGATCTTCTGGTGTCCTAGTACCACTGGTTATTAGTATAGAATTATTTTTTGATTTGTTCATAGCATCAACTAATATAGCTCTTGTGTAATATGATATTTTACTTTGATCCACATTTTTAGTATACTTTATTTCTAATTCATTAAAAGTATATCCTCCAGAACGAGATATATTCGCAATTTTATCAAGATATCCTTTATTATATGTCCCCTTATTTATTCCATTAATTATTAATCTATCAAAATTATCGTTTGTTTTCTTAATTTCTATTAACCCATCAGAATGTATAAAATAATCATCTATCCACATCCCATTCGGATCCACCAACACCACTGGATTATCCGCACTATAACAATATGGCGATAGCGATGGATACTTATCGCTCATAGGATCTACACTCAGCCACCCACTCAGCTCGCTATCATAGTAGCGTGCTCCGAAGTATGTGTAGCTGGTCTCGTTGTCTAGCTCCTTGGCGGTGAATTTGTACCTACTATCAAACTCTTCAGTGTTTCGCTGGGAGACGAAGAGCTCGCCGTAGGGGAGATACTGCAAATGCTGCACTGCTGCACCTTCTGCATTAGTTACGAAAGAGGCAGAGCCGAGATGGTCGGAGTGGTAGTGGATTTTCATTTATAAATTTTTGTTAGGTAAAATTAATGAATATTTTGGAATAAATTTATTTACTTTTTATCCTTTGCTAGTTTGCATAAATTATATGATCTCAAAATATATTATATTCATTTTAAATATTATATTTTCTCATATTTAAATATTTCTAAATTAGGTATTCAATATAAAATTACAAAAAAATCAAATTCGTTCAATAATATGGTGATTATTAATCTATTAAAAAAAATTATTATTAGAGTAAAATTCATTACTCCACGGTTCTAATTTCTCAAACTTCTACCTTCCCCATATACTAAATTGAGTTCAAACATATAAAATGCGAAATACTAAATTCTAAATAAAAAGCCAATGAAATAAACACAATATGTTTGATATTTTTATTATTGTGATTTGTTTCAGACTTGCACTGAGATCATTGAAGTTAATTCATATTTATAAGTTAAAACTTGTAATGAGCATTATGTTTTAAATATTTAAAACATATGTTAGATATTATAATAATAAATTATTTTTGTAAAAAAAAATGTCTGATAAACTTTATATAGCTGGCACACGTGCTGTATTAGAAGCCCTCGAGAGTAATGTAGCCATAAATAAAATTTTTATAATTAAGCAAAAACAAGAGTATAGAGAAATTTATAAACATATTTTTTCAGAAGCTAAAAAGCTAGGTATCCCTGTACAATATGTACCTATAGAAAAATTGAATCAATTATACAAAGGCAATCATCAAGGAATTATAGCAGAGACTTCTCCGGTACAATACTATGAATTGACAAGTTTTTTAGAAGATTTAAAAAATGAAAAACCTTTACTTTTATTATTAGATCGTATAACAGATGTTAGAAATTTCGGAGCTATAGCTCGCACTTCTTTAGCTGCAGGTGTTGATGGTATCATAATACCTCAGAGTGGTAATGTAAAAATCACTGATGATGCTATCAAAGCATCTGCTGGTGCTTTATTTAAAATACCTGTTATTCGTGTTATACACCTAAAGGATGCTATTTATCAATTAAAAACATATAATTATTCTATTTTCGCTGCTACAGAAAAAGCTAAAAAAACTATTTATGAAGCAGATTTTAAAAAACCTATTGCTCTAATACTAGGTAATGAAGAAAAAGGCATTCAACCAACATTATTAAAACTTTGTGATGATATTATAAAAATACCAATCATCGGCAATATCGATTCTCTCAATGTATCTGTAAGTGCAGGAATAATTATTTATGAAATCTTAAGACAAAGATTTTTATAATTATTTTTAAATAAGTTTAATTTGTTTACCTGCATATGATTATTCACAAAAAATCATCATAAAGGCATATTGTCATTCTCCATCATTTAGAATTTATGTAAAACTTCAAAAAATATTTTTAAAATAAAAAATATTTGTTTATTCATTAAAAATATATATTTTTGTAACTGATATATTTATTATTTTATGATTGATGATGAGGTAATCATTTCTACCAACAAGCGTAATTTTACGACAAAAGCCATATATACATATATATATTGATAAATCACATCTTTTTAATTATATAAAGAAACGTCCCCCATAGCTTTTTGATTGTTAATAAAAAAGAAAATATACAAATTTCTTTAATAAAGTTTGATAACGTGGAGTCTAGAAACCACTAAAAAAACGGGGCGGTTCCCGAAAAGCCATATGAGTAGGGGAAAAAATAAAAACAAAAAAATATGAAAAGAGTAAATTTTATTTTACTATTAGCAAGTGCAGTATTAATGATATTCATTAGCTCCTGCACAATGCAAAAGAGGTTATATACCTCTGGATACCATATAGAATTTAAAAATGGTAACCCCACTACTGTAAAGAAAAATGTCGATAATGATGAGGTGAAAAACAATAAAAATGCCAGCTCAATAGCTACTGCAACGACTATAAAAGAATCTAAATCTCAAACTAATGATATAAATGATGTTATAATAAATGACGCTATTATAAATAATCCTACTTCTACAAATACAAATGAAAATATTGTAGCATCTACTACTAATGATCCTGTAGTTTATACGTCTCAAAAAACAAGTTCATGGTATAACGCTTCAGCTGTCCCTAAAACTAATATTAATACTGACAAAAAAGCTAATGTGAAACAAACTAATACAAACAATGAAAATGCAAATGCTCAAGCTACTAAATCTGCTGGTAAAAGCTGGATAGCTGCACTATTACTTTGTATATTTTTAGGTACATTAGGTATTCACCGCTTCTATCTTGGCTACACATGGCAGGGTATAGTTCAATTGCTTACTCTAGGTGGTCTTGGTATCTGGACACTAATAGATCTTATTAGAATTATTACTAGAGATCTACAACCAAAGAGTGGGCACTATACTGATTAAAATAATGATTTATTTTAGTTAATAATAATAAACCAGAGGTGTCACCTCTGGTTTATTATTATTTTTTAACAATTTTTTGTGTATTATCTCTATCCATTTACATCATTATTGAATAACAATAGGTTTTTATAAAACTAAAATTTTTGATTTTTTTCGAAATCTATTTGGGATAAAATCTTACTTATCTACTATCATATGACCAATGAGCTTAATCTATAAAAATAATTTTATTCATTAAGAGTAAAGCTTTTTTTTTAAAAAAATACTTAAATTTTTAATTTTTAAAAATCGATTTATACAAAAACACAAGAACAATTAAAAAAATCATAAACAAACCTAAGATAATTAACCAATTCTTTTGATTATAGATAATAAAAACTGAGGCACTGATGATAACTGCTGCCATGATGATACTAAGTGATACTAGAAGAACAGAGTTTTTAATAGATTTTGTTATTTTATCCTGTGTATCTTTATCTATTTTTATTTTTATACCATCCAGATCTTTTATTTTATTTACAAAATTAAAAACATCGTTAGGTAAATTTTCTAATATATCTACTGATTGAGCTAAGGTTTTTTTAGATTTATTGAAAATATAAGAAGGAGATAATTTTCTTAAAAAATCTTCTTTTATAAAAGATTCAATAGTGGAATAAATATCAAAATAAGGGTCTAATTGCTTGCCAGTATTTTCTACTGTGCCAATAGCCTTTAGCATAAGCGTTAGGTTAGCAGGTAAAGATAGATTATATTTATATATAGTTCTAAATAATTCTTGAGATATTTCTCTTAGATCAAAATATTTCAGTGGCATACCAAAATATTTATCTATCATATCGTATAGATCTCTTCTGAAAGCAACTTCATTAAATTTATGATCATCGTGTTTAATAATATTTAATTTTTTAAAACAAGTGATAACAGCGTCCATGTCTTCATCAATGAAAGCATTTAATAGATTCAATAATATTTTTCTAGTATTTGTATCTATGGCTCCTACCATACCCACATCTATCATTACTATAGTAGCTGGTGGTTTTACTAATACATTAGCTGGATGCGGATCAGCATGAAAAAAACCATCTACAAAAATTTGTTTTAAAGCTATTCTAGCACCACGTTCAGCAATTTTCTTTTTATCGTATTTATCACTTGAGCAAGCAAATAATTCTTTTATCTTAATAGCATCGATATATTCCATAGTCAAAATTTCAGTATTAGTATATTCCCAAAATACTTTTGGCAATTTTACATAATCTACATTTTTGAAATTTTCACTAAATCTCTCATAATTAAGCCCTTCTAACACAAAATTTATCTCTTTTGTAAGAGAACGTTTTATTTCATTTACTATCAATGGTGGTTGAAAAATCCAATCATCTCTGACTATTATTTTAGATAAATTAGCCAAATCAGTTAAAATATTTAAATCAGTTTTAATTATTTCCTTTACATTGGGTTTTTGTACTTTAATAGCTACCCAATCACCATTTTTTAACTGTGCTTTATATACTTGGCTGAGAGATGCAGAAGCAAAAGGTGTGCTTTCTATTAAAATGAAAATATCATTTATAGATTTTCCAAAATTTTTAAGAAAAATTTCATCTATTTGCACCTCTTCAGAGCAGCAAACTTGATCTTGTAGTTTTTCTAGTTCTTTTATATAATCTAATGGCAAAAGATCCGGCCTGACACTGAGTATTTGCCCCAATTTTATAAAAGTAGGACCAAGCTCTTCTAAAGCTAATCTCAATCGCTCAGGACGTGATAAATGAATAGATGCTTTTTTAGTTTTTTTTAGAGAAATTTTCTTCTTAGGAGGTCTATAAAAACCATATTTAATAAGTACTCTAATGATTTCTCTACTGCGACGTAGCTTATGTTTACTCTTTTTTCGAAAAAAAAACTCATTAATAGCCAAACCTCTATGTTTTAGTTGAGATTATTGTTCTTTATTAAGTTCATTTAGAATTGCATCGATTTTTTTATTTAACTCATCTATATCATCTTTTGTAGGTATATTTAGCTTTTTAATAGCAGCATCCACAGCCGATTGTATTTTTTCATCTAAATTTGACTTTAGTTTTTCACCTTCTTCTACCAATTCTTTTATAAATTCTGGTTTGTCTTTTTCTTTAAGCTCTCCTCGCTCTATCAATTGATTAGCTATCTCTTCTGCTTTATCTTGCACTGAAGCTATTGCTCCTAAACCCATATAATAGGTTTTTTTTACTAATTCTTTTATATTCATTTTTTGTAATTATTTTTACAAAATTAATAAATATTTCGGGGTTTACATAATTTTTTTATATATTAATCTAAATAATAATTTCAACATTAAATCTCAAAAATTAATAATGTAATTGCACACCATATTTAAAAAATTTTATTAATTTTACATTAAAAAAAAAGATTAAAATAAGATATGAGAATAAAAAAAATAATATCATTTTTTTTGATAATAATAAGTTTGAATTTGTATAGTCAAAAGGTTTTAATACCTATGGACAATGCTCAGACTAATCATTTAAAAGCTTATGGACTTGTATACTTTATGCTTCAGAATGAATTCGAGGTAGAGTGGCTACTAAACTATAGGGGGGGGAGTTTTTTGATGCCATATGGTAAGCCATTAATTCAAGAATGTGTTTTAAGAGGGGTCAATTATGAAGTGATTACTATACCTCAAGCTACAGCTATTTACGAATATATATCTGATCCGTCAATCAATTGTGATATTATTAAATTAACAAAAGCGCCTCGCATAGCTGTATATGCACCACCCACAAATTTGCCTTGGGATGATGCTGTCACTTTAGTTTTAACTTATGCAGAGATACCTTACGATCAGATTTATGACAAAGAAGTTTTGCAAGGTATTTTGCCAATGTACGATTGGTTACATATACATCACGAAGATTTTACAGGGCAATATGGCAAATTTTGGGCTCAATATAGAAACACTGAATGGTACCAAAAAGATCAACAATATGCCGAACAATTAGCAAGATCTCTTGGTTTTTCAAAAGTTTCTCAATTAAAATTAGCTGTTGCCAAGAAAATAAGAGATTATATAGCAGGAGGTGGCTATTTATTTGCTATGTGTAGTGCACCTGAAAGTATGGATATAGCATTAGCTGCAGAAGGAGTAGATATTTGTGATATACCTTTTGATGGTGATCCGCCCGATCCTCGTGCACAAGAAAAATTAGATTATTCAAAAACCTTAGCTTTTACTGATTTTAAAATTTATACAAATCCCTACATTTATGCTAAATCTGATATTGATGTAACTATGACACGTCCACAAATAAGGGAAGAGGATGATTATTTTGCATTATTCGAATTTTCTGCTAAATGGGACCCTATCCCTACTATGCTATGTCAGAATCATAAAAGAATAATCAAAGGTTTCATGGGACAGTCAACTGCTTTTAATAAAAATAAAATTAAAAAAGATGTATTGATAATGGGAGAAAACAAATCTCTCAATGAAGCTAAATATATTCATGGCGAATATGGGAGGGGTACTTTTACTTTTTATGGTGGACATGACCCCGAAGATTATCGCCATTTTGTTTATGATCCACCTACTGATCTTAACCTTTTTAAAAATTCTCCTGGTTACCGATTAATACTTAATAATGTACTTTTCCCTGCAGCACAAAGAAAAAAATTAAAAACATAATAAAAAGCATAAATAACATGCTATAATTTGCAAAAAATTAATTGGCAACCAAAATAACTTTGTAGATACAAATATGATATCTGATTTTTTTATATATATTTGTTAATAAAAAAATAAAATATGGTATGAAACTAAATGATATTATTAAAATAATCGAAGCATCCTATCCACTCTATATTCAAGAGCCATATGATAATTCGGGACTTATAATAGGTGATAAAGAGGCAAACATTAATGGAATATTGATTGCCCTGGATTTGAATAATGATGTAATAAAAGAAGCTATAAAAAATAATTGCAACCTTATAATAACTCATCATCCCTTCATTTTTAATAATATAAAAAAATTAGAAGCTGGCGATGAACTTTTTGATAAGCTTAATTTAATTTTTAAAAATGAAATAAATGTTTACTCCTCTCATACCCCTATGGACAAATCTTTTAATGGAATAAATATAGCTTTAGCAGAAAGATTAAATTTAAAAAATATTCAAATACTATATCCTGAAAATAATTTACTTTGTAAGTTAGTTACTTTTTGTCCACTTAATTATGCTGACAAGGTAAGAGAATCTTTATTTAATGCGGGAGCTGGAGTTATAGGTAATTATGATTGTTGTAGCTACAATGTGCAAGGTTTAGGCAGTTTCAGAGCAGGTGACGATACAAATCCTTTTGTGGGTAAAAAGGGAGAAATACATTATGAACCAGAAACAAGAATAGAGACTATATTTCCTAAATGGCTCACAAATGATATTATCTCTGCATTATTATATAGTCATCCTTACGAAGAGGTGGCATATGATATTTATCAATTAGAAAATACGCATCCTAAAGTTGGTTTGGGGGCCGTTGGAAACTTGAATAACGAAATGGAAGTATATGATTTTTTAACTTTTGTAAAAGATATTTTTAAATTACCTACACTCAGATATAGCTATGTAGAGAATATAAAAAAAATACATAAAGTTGCATTATGTAGTGGATCAGGTGCAGATATTTTGCCTATTGCTATTAATCAAAAGGCAGATGCTTATCTAACAGCTGATATCAAATATCATGATTTTCAAAAAGCTCATAATAAAATTTTGTTGTTAGATATTGGACATTATGAATCAGAAATTATTTTTGTAGAAAAGATGTATGATTATTTATCAAAAAAAATTCCTAACTTTGCAATTCAAAAATCAGAAAATTCATATTCATTTATTAATTTTTTTTAATATAAATACTTATGGCAAAGCAACAAGAAAATAAAAAAAATGAAAAAACCTCAAAAGATACTAAAAAAAAGGTAGATGAGGTTAAAAAAGATCAAAATACTAAAACAAACGAAAATAAAAATATAAAAGATAATAAAAAAACTACAAAAACTAAATCTAGTACAACATCAAAAAGTACAACTAAAACTACTAAACCAAAAGAAACTAAAACTACTAAAAAAGAAAATTTAACAAAAACAAATGAAAAAGAAATCACTAAACAACAAGATGATATTTTAGCTACATCTATAAAGGTAATTGAAGATGAAGGATCTGAAACACTAGAGCAGATAATTATAGATAAACTAAAAGCACTTTATAGATTACAATACATACATTCACAGCTCGACAAAATAAGAATTATTCGTGGTGAATTACCAGCCGAAGTACAAGATATGGAAGATGAAATAGAAGGCTTGAAAACTAGAATGGGAAAAATAAAAGATGAGATACAAAAATTGGAAGAAAATATTAAATACCATAAAATAAAGATTTCTGAGCTAAGTGAGAATATTAAACATAGAAAAGAGCAACAATATCAAGTACGCAATAATAAAGAATATGAAGCATTAACAAAAGAAATTGAAAATTTAGAATTAGATATACAATTAGCTGAGAAACGAATTAGAGAAAATCAAGAAAAAATAAATCAAAAAAAAGAACAATTAAAGGAAGCACAGTCATTAATAGATGAAAAAATTGCTATTTTGAGTGATAAAAAAGCTGAATTAGACGAAATAATTAAAGAAACTGAAGAAGAAGAAAAACGCCTTAATACTATTCTCAAAAAAGCAATGAAAGATGTAGACGAACGTTACCTAAAAGCTTATACTCGCATTCGTAATGGAGTATCTAATGGATTGGCAGTCGTCGGAATAGTAAGAAATGCTTGTGGAGGTTGTTTTAATAATATCCCACCACAACGTCAATTAGAAATTAAATTACATAAAAAAATACTTATCTGCGAATATTGCGGACGAATACTTGTAGATGACCAGATAATCAAAGAAGTAGAAAATGAATTTGTTAATAAATAATTTAAACTTCTTGTTTTATTTATAAAATTTTTTTAGTTTATTTTTTTATTGTAATTTTGCAAAAAAATTTAAAAGGAGAGATGGGTGAGTGGCTGAAACCAGCAGTTTGCTAAACTGCGATACTCGCAAGGGTATCGGGGGTTCGAATCCCCCTCTCTCCGCTATTATATTTCATTAAAATTCATGAATAAAAATCTAAATCAAAAATCTCAAAAACTAAGGATAGCTAATCAGTGAGAAGACAGGAGGCTATAACATATGCTAGTTAGAATTTGAAATTTTTATAAAATTTAAAATTTCTTTTTGTTTGTTAACTACAATTTTTTAATGTTTTTATTAATTACATTAACAACATGATATAAAAATATTCACAAAATCATAAAAATACTATGTATTTTTGTAAAAATAATTAATCATGGCTAAAAAATATAATAGATGGTTTATAAAATTAATAAATCATTTTAAACTCACACATCAGTTAGAAGATTTCGAAACCATATATAAAGAAATATCACAAGGTGTAGTATTCAGAGGGACAAATCTATGGATTTTAGCTTGTTCGATAATAGTATGTTCGGTAGGGTTAAACATGAATAGCACAGCAGTAGTAATAGGAGCCATGTTAATATCACCGCTATTAGGCCCTATTAATGGTATAGGATATAGTATTGCAATTTACGATTTAAAATTATTTAGAAAAGCACTCAATAATTTTTTATTTGCTGTTACAACAGCTCTGATAGCTGCCACTTTATATTTTTTGATCACTCCTATATCAACAGCACAAACAGAATTACTAGCGCGTACTAGTCCTACTATTTATGATGTATTAATTGCTCTCTTTGGTGGTATAGCAGGCATAATAGCTATGAGTACAAAAAATAAAGGCACAGTGATACCAGGAGTGGCAATAGCTACAGCTCTGATGCCACCTCTCTGTACAGCAGGCTACGGATTAGCTACCCTACAACCCAATTTTATATTTGGTGCTCTGTATCTTTTTACTATTAATGCAGTATTTATAGCTCTTGCATCATTACTTATTTCTAAATTATTAAAAATACCTATTCATGATGATGTGCCATCTGCTAGAATCAAAGTCATTAGTAGATACGTTAGTGCTATTATCATATTAACGCTAATCCCGAGTATCTATCTGGGACATCTTCTAGTACAAAAAGAAAAATTTATTGAAAAAACCAACAAATATGTTAATAATGTTAGAGTAATAAATGATAAGTATCTTTTAGATTATTCAATAGATCCACGAAAAAAAATAATTAATCTCGTATATGGTGGCACTACACTTAGTGAAAATGATAAAAAATTAATAACTCAAAGAGCCAAAGATTTTGATTTAAAAGCAGATATAAATATAGAGCAAGGATTTGCTATTGATCAGAGAGAATATCAAGAAAAAGAAAATCTCCTGCTTCGTATTAGTGGATTAGAAGCTGAATTAAATAAACGTAAAAACCAGCTAGATAGCATTAAAAATAGACCTCTTTTAGCACAAGCATTATTAAATGAACTAACTATAATCAATGATACCATCTCATCTTGTGCTATAGCTGATACATATATATTCAAAACTAATAATATTACTGACACAACCACAATAGTAATTATTGGAACTAAATATGAAAATATTTCGTCTGCGGGACAAAATAAAATAATTAATTGGTTAAAAGCCAGACTAAATAGTACAAAAATTCAAGTATTTTTTATAAAATCTTATCACTAACCCAATAATTAAATTATTTTAACAGCTATTACATTTAATTTACAGATAAAACCATGAATAAGACAAAAAAATTAATCTTAGGGTACGACTACGATGATTTAGTAAACGAATTGAAATATTTACCAGATACTCGCCATTATAATATCAAACAAATATATCAATGGATTTATAAGAAACACGTAAATGATTTTAAACTAATGACTGATTTACCTAATGAGCTAAGAACAAAACTAAATGATAAATATACATTGACTTTAGCTCCACCAGAGCAAGTCAGTTTAGCTCAAGATGGTACAAAAAAATATTTATTTAAATTTGATAATGATAAATATGTTGAGACAACCGTAATAAAGGAGGATAAACGCACCACTGTATGTCTATCTTCGCAATCTGGATGCAAATATGGATGTAAGTTTTGCGCTACAGGTAAAATGGGGTTTCATGGCGATCTCTCTACAGGTGAAATCCTTTGGCAACTGTTAGCTATAGATGAGATAGACAAATTCACTAATATTGTTTTTATGGGAATGGGGGAACCATTAGATAATGCTGAATCAGTATTTAAGGTTATTAAGCTGCTAATAGATCCTAATGGTTGGGGGTTAAGCAATCAAAGATTAACTTTATCTACAATTGGAATACCGGACATGCTCATACATTGCATAGAAAAAACCAAAATAAATATTGCATGGAGTCTCCACAGTCCTTTTGATGATGAGAGACATCAGTTGATGCCTGTACAAAATATTTATCCTTTGCAAACTATCATTGACATCTTATATGAATATAAATATTATTTTAGCCCCCACAGGAAATTGACAATCGAATATCTAATGCTTAAAGATATAAATATTTCTAAAGCTCACGCAGATGCATTAGCCAAAATAGCAAATTTAATAAATGCAAGAGTTAATTTAATACCTTACAATCCACATTTACACAATGAATTTTTAACTCCTAATTATAATGAAATGATAAATTTTCAAGAAAAATTAAAAAATAAAGGGGTAATAACCACTATACGCAAATCTAAGGGTAATGAAATACTAGCAGCCTGTGGTAACTTGTATACAAATAAAAAGAAAATACATTGATAAAAATCTTTTTTTTAAAAAAATAATTTACATTTGCAAATAAAAAAATACAAAATATAGAAATATGGAAAAAGATTTAATTAGATTAGGAATTTTTTATGATGGGAATTATTTATTACATGTAAGTAACTTTTATAATTATTTTCATGAGAGAAAGTCTAGAATTAGTTTGCATGGCCTACATAAATATATTAGATATTATGTATCAAATTTAGAAAACTTAGATAGTAGATTTATAACCATAATAGAAAGTCACTATTTCAAATCCAGACTAAGTGTAAAAGAAATGGGAAACAAACCAAATCAACTTTTCTTTGATCGCTTATTTGATGATGTCTTAATGATGGAAAACGTGATAGCTCATTATCATCCTGTACGAAATATCCAAGGAATTAAAATGGAAAAAGAAATAGGTATCAATTTGGCTTTACACGCATATGATATAGCTAACAGCGGTAAAATAGATATTCTTGTCTTAGTAGCTTGTGATGGAGATTACGTTTCTCTAATTAAAAAGATACATAGTTTGGGGATTAAAGTTTTACTTGTCTCATGGGATTTTGAATATACTGATGATCAAAATTACTCAAGATTAACAAAAACCTCCCAAGATCTAATAGAAGAAACCACCTATCATTTAGCTTTAAATGAAGTAATTGATAATCCTAATAATAAGGATAACCCATTTGTAGAAGGTTTATTTGTTTCTAAATCTGATCGACGTTACGATTATTCTACTTATGAAAATGATTTTACTAATAATGATGATATGTCAAATATAGAAAGTGATAAAATAACTCATGAAAGTACTATTTTGTCTCTAAAAAATGGTTATGGTTTTATAAAATATCCACCTAATAATTTGTTTTTTCATTATCAATCAGTGCAAGATACAGATTTTAATGAATTGCAAGTAGGAGATGAAGTAACCTTCGAAATAGCTAAAAAAGAAAATGGAGAAGAATTAGCAATCAATGTGAAATCTAAAAAAAATATTTCAATTGATAATTTAGAGTTTTGAACATTACTATTTTGAAATTAATTAGACAAAAACTAGTTCTTGTTTGCGATTTTTTGATTGATTATCCATCTTATTATCATTTTTTAAAGATTAACTAAGCGACATATAATAGGCAAAATAAAACTATTTCAAATCAGGAGGTAAATGAAAATATTTAATCTGTTAAAATTTATACAGGATTAATATCAGAAAATTTATTAAATTTGCAAAAAATAAAAAATTATGAAAGAAATTGTAGATAACTTGGAAGAATACTTATCTATGAGCAAACAAGAGAACTTAGAATTTCTAGACCAGCTCTATCACCTAATGAACCAAATCAACGCTGATGCGGTAGACTATCAAGGGCTCAAGATCCACCATGCACCACCATTATGTCCAGATTGTCAGAGCAATCGCATAGTAAAAAATGGATTCCAAGGCGGACAAC
>FZPS01000034.1_pt112 | contig 20829 bp, 13 predicted proteins | sample 1817821 | NCBI WGS metagenome assembly FZPS01 (sample SAMEA104158645, study PRJEB21678) | metagenome | place: Germany | collected 2015-04-21 | reverse complement strand
CTTGAAATACTCACTCACGAAGAAGGAGCTCCTTCTAAAATGGCTAATAGGCCATGGATGCAGTTGCTTGCCATACCCTATGTGATAAGCGGGATGTTTCAATGCTTTCGATTGCTTCGTCAACAAAAATTCGATTGCCTGCATGTGCACTGGCCATTCCCTCATGCTTTAATCAGTTTTATACCCTCCAAGATTTTTAAAGTGCCTGTGATCCTTAACTTTCACGGTGCAGAATTACTTTTGGTCAAAAAACACCCTTGGGTTCGATTCCCTCTTCGATTTGCCATAAAACACAGCCAAGCCACTCTTGCAAATAGTAGTTTTACGGCTAAGAAAATCCACGACATAAAAGCAACACCAGTGATTTTAAGCCCTTATGGGACCACTTTAAGCTCATCTCACCTCTTGGAATCAAAACCCAAACTAAGCTCCCCTTTTAAGGTTTTATTTGTAGGCCGACATATCGAACGAAAGGGCTTGACTTATTTAATTCAAGCTGCTGCTATGCTAGATCCAGAGCAATACTCCATTCGAATAGTGGGTGGTGGAGATTTAACAGCTGAATTACAAAAGCAAGCTCAAAGCTTAGAGCTTTCTCATGTTCATTTTTTGGGGAAACTTTCTAAAGAAGATTTAACTAAAGAATATCTAAATGCCAATGCCTTTGTTTTGCCTGCTATAGTCGATAGTAAAGGAGACACCGAAGGACTTGGTGTGGTTTTAATTGAGGCCATTGAATATAATCTCCCTGTTATTGCATCCAATGTAGGTGGGATCCCCGATGTGATTGTGGATCAAAAAACAGGCTTATTGGTCCAAGAAAAAAATGCAAGTGCCTTAAAACTGGCTATCGAAAGTTTAGCTACCAACCAAAACTTGCAAAATCACCTCACAAAAAACGCCTATGAACATGTTCAAAAACACTTTTCATGGGATATTATTGTGCAAAAACAAATAGAACTTTATCAAAACTTATCTACCAAGGACTAATCTTTTTTTTAATTTTAAGTGACTTTTACACCAAAGGATTAAAATGCTATTGTCTCGATACCAAGAGATGCCTTTTACGGAGCTTAAAACAAAAAAACGAAAACCCTCTAATACGCTCCAACTCGTTGTTATGGTTTATTTGTTCGTTATTTTTTTAGGTTTTTTATTCCTTTCTTTGCCTATTGCACAAAAACAGCCCGTTTCTTTTATTGACACTCTTTTTACCGCTTGTTCTGCCGCTTGTGTGACAGGACTAAGTGTGGTGAATATTGCAGAATCCTACACTCATTTTGGGCACTGGGTCTTGTTGTTATTAATGCAAATTGGTGGACTTGGGATTATTACTCTATCCACTTCACTCATTTTACTGGCTGGGATGCGTCCTAGTTTTAACCAACAATCTGTGTTTTTGTCTTCTTTTAGCACCCAAGACAATATAGACACCAAAAAACTTCTAAAAGCTATTATCCCCTTTACTTTGACTCTACAAGCTATAGGGCTTGTCGTTTATTTTTCTCAATTTAATGTCCCGTCTCTTTATGACCGTTTTTTTTATGCTTTATTTCAATCGATCAGTTCATTTTGTAATGTCGGGTTTAGCTTGCTGCCCAATTCTTTGATTTCTTATCGAGGCAATTTTGCTATTAATTTTATTACAGCCATTTTGGTGATCTCCGGAGCATTTGGTTTTTTGGCTGCGACCGAACTTCGACACGCTTTTTCATATAAAAAGAAAAAATGGAAGAAAATTTCTTTGCACACTAAAATTGCTGCCTCTGGCACTTTAATTCTTATATTGCTTGGCCTTTTGGTTTTTGGTAGCATAGAATTTTCTAAAAGTCTTGCCAATTTGCCCCTCCATGAAAAACTTTATTCTGTTTTTTTTCTGTCCACTATTTCTAAAACTTCTGGATTGAACTCCATAGATTTGTCTTCTTTGACACTAAGTTCTAGCTTTTTTATGATTTTTTTAATGACCATAGGGGCAAACCCTGGGAGTGCTGGCGGAGGGATTAAAACCACGACCACCGCTATTATTGTGCTTTTGGGCATCAATCGACTTTTAGGGAGACAAAAAACCCAAGTTTTTGGAAAAAACATTCCAGAATCCACAGTGGATAAGGCTACCCATGTCTTTATTGTGAGTATTGCTGTTTTAATCCTCGCGTCTTTTGTGTTGTTGATTACAGAAGCAAGGGCTGGTACTGTAAATTCTAATCCCTCATTATTTTTAAAAATTATCTTTGAAGTAGCTAGTGCCTATAGTACTTGTGGCTTGTCTTTAGATTTTACACCACAACTTTCAAATGCAGGGCGTATTGTCATTGTGCTTATTATGTTTATTGGTCGTCTTGGGCCTCTTTTTTTAATTTCAGCTGTATCCCGCCACCACAGCAACTCGGGTGTTTACTTTGCCGAAGAAGATGTGATGGTGGGCTAAAAGGAGTATTATGTCTGTAAAACAATTGGTAGTCATAGGAATTGGGAACTCTGGTTATTTTTTGGCTAGACACTTGACCGCACTTGGCCACGATGTTTTAGCCATAGACTCTAATGTCGAAACGATTCAAGACATCAATCCACTAGTTTCACAAGCAGTTGTTGCAGACACCACTCGAAAGAACCAATTGGCCGCTCTTTCGTTAAACAAAGTGGACGCAGTGATTGTGTGTATTGGAGATAATTTAGAAGCTTCTTTATTGACTATTTTAAACCTAAAAGAATTGGGGATCAAAAACATTATAGCCAAAAGCTCTAATTCTGCCCACACCACTCTTTTAGAAAACATGGGGGTCACAGATATATTTCACCCCGAACACGATATGGCCATTTCTTTGGCAGAAAAAATCAATCGCCCTAACATGTTAGATTACTTGCCTTTTATGGAGGGTTACTCCATTATAGAGCTCACTTGTCCTCAAAAATTTATTGGAAAAACTCTTAAAGAGTTGGCCTTAACTAAAACTCATGGGGTTCAAATCATTGCTATTCGTGATCCTCTACAAAAAGAGCCTAAAATAGGTGACTTAGCCGATTATTTGTTACAAGAGTTCGATGTTTTATTTATTATAGGTCCCAATAAAGCATTAGATTCCATTAAAGATTAACACAACGATCACATTCTCGAATAAATTAGTTTAATTTCATCTATTTGATTTAATGCTAAATCTAAAACTTCTTTAGAACTTGCTAAATAAACTTTTATGGTGTAAGGCGACTTTGAAAATTGCAAACTTCGCACATAAAAAATCAACTCTTTTTTTCCTGCCTTTTTTTCTTCAGGGTCTAAGACATTTGCCGCAATCATCGTATTTGTTGTTTTGGCATACCGAATCACTTGCATTAAATCTGTCTTTTCTAACTTTCTATAGGTTTCTCCGTATTTGGTGTCTTCCATAGATGCCGCCAGAGTTTCTACATCCAATAAGTTTTTTAACTCATAATCTGGTTCAGATGCATTATACCACTCTAATTCAAATTTTTCTTCTATCAGTTTTTCTTGAATAGCTTCTTCTTCATTATCTTCTGCGATTAAATTAGTTTCGAAACCGTAACTAGAAAGAATTTTCAGAATTTCCTTTTCGTATTTACTATCAATGATAAAACCATAATTCGGAATTTCTTCTTCGACATAGTCTTTAAAAGAAGAAAAATTGCTTAAATTTTTGAATAAGTCTGAATCTGTTACTTTTAACAAACGGACATTTTTTATCTGAGTAGAAAAATAACTGTGTGCCCACTCATTCAATGCATCCGAAACATTGTTAGGCAAATTAATCCATCGCAAAAACTCTTCTAGCTCTGGAGCAGTCAAATCGGTTTTAAGTCCATCTAAATAAGTGACTCGTTCAAACACACTTGTCAAATGCAAATCGTCGTTTTGAACTTCACTCAATAAGGCTAAAAAGTATAAAACTCTTGGAGGATTTTTAGAGCTAAAAATAACCTCAAAATTAGGCAAAACTTTTAAATCTCCAAATGTCGAAGGGGCAACCACTTCTTTTAGCCAGTCATCTCCCATTTCAGAAATAGAAACTCCATATATTTTATCTTTTAAAACATGAAATTGTACTAAACCTAAAAGCCATAATTCTCTTAAAGGCCTAGGCAAACAATCCCAACTCATATGATTTTTGTCTTCTGGAAGCCTAAACGATGGATCTAATGTCCAGAATAGTGAAGCGGCATCCATAATTTTAAGTGGCTTTTTAAATTCACTCAGTAATCGCCTCAAATGACTTTCATTTCCAAAAAATCGTTTTTTTGTCCACCAAGAAATCATTTCTTGTCGTAGTCGAAAACCATTTTTTTTCAAAAAAACAATGGCCTTGGAAGAAGGTTTTAGGTGAGAATCCATTTGAACCAACCAATGAGATTCTGACAAGAAATAAAGTAAAAGCTGTGTCTCATCTATAGGTGCATTTGAAGAAAGTGCCTTAGAAAAATGAACTACACTTTCACAAATGTTTAAGGATCGCTTATTAAGGCCCCCTGTTATATTCACTTTTAATTGCTTTTTTGCCGCCAAAGCTAAAAGCCGACAAAGGTGCCAATCTAGCAAATGATCATAATAAACAACATTAGTAGAATCTATTTGATTGAAATCTGAATATTCATTGGAAGAAAAACTTTCTATAAAGTCAGAAAAACCCCGATACAAAAACTCCTGTTTTTCTAGTTTAGATTGCCAAATCAAATAATCTCTAGAAGCATTTAATAAAAAATCCTTGAGCTCCTTGGCTTTGGAAACGGGAACAGTCAATCGAAGCTCGCTATAGCTAAGCCCTCGTTTTTCACTTTTATAAATTAAAAATAAACACCGCCTTTGCCACGGTTCTAAAGCCTCTATCTGTTTGTCAAATCGTTTTAAATCACTATAAAACGAAATAGAATCTTTTAAAATTAAAGTGTTGTGTAATAATCCTTTTTTTTCAAAGGTTTTTGCATAAACATCCCGAAGTAATGTTTTGGGCATATTTTCAAAAAAAAATAAAACACTATACATATAAATTTCTACCGCCGAAGATAAAATCACATTTGTTTTTCAAGTTCTTCTATACTTGATATCAGTGTGTGTGTATGGTTCCATATAGGCAAAAAACTTTTACCATAAGACTCTAACACTAAACGATTGTCTAAAAGTAATACTTTACCAGAATCTGTTTTAGAACGAATCAAACGACCCATCCCTTGTCTTAAATTAATATATGTTTCAGGAATATACAAGCTCCTAAAGGGATTTTCTCCTTGTTCCTTGAGTAAATCAGCCTGTCCTGCGATTAAAGGGTCCGCAGGATTTGGAAATGGAAGCTTTGGAATCACTAATAATTCAAGAGAATCTCCAGGAAAATCCACTCCTTCCCATAAACTTTGTACACCCAAAAAACAAGCTCCTCTTTCTTTTCTAAAAAGATGGACTAAACTTTCAATGTTTCCATCTATATGCTGACACAATAACAACTTCTTTTTTTGTTCAAATAATGGGGCAAGTACTTTTTGAACTCCAAACATACTGGTCACACTCGTGAATAAGACCAATGTGTTTTTGTTTGTATTTGGAAGTATAGACAAAAGTAGCTTTTCTAATTCATTTTGAAACTTTTTATCATTTGGTTTTGGCAAAAAATCTACAATACAGACTTCTCTATTCTTTAAAAAATCCGTATCATTTTCATAAATTTTGAAAAAAGGCGTTTTATTAAAAGGGAGTTTTTTCTCTAGTCCCATTCGATTGGCAAAATAGTTTAAACGAGACTGCACAGATAATGTTGCAGAAGTAAATGTGACAGATTTTATCCAAGTATAAAAATGCTTAGCCCAAAAATCTCCAACATCCAAAGGCTCTGCTTTCATAATTAATGTATGAGGATTAAAATAATCTTCGAGATAAAAAACCCAATCTTCTCGATTTGCGTTTGAAATAAAGTCTAAGTTATAATAAAAAGTTTCTAGTGAAGAAGAGATGCCATCTAGATCTTTGGTTATTCCCAAAAAGCCTTCCTTTTCTCGAATAGTATTTGCTATTTCTATGATCAATTTATTCATAGATTTTACAGAATCTAAACAAGGCTTGATGTCCACCCCTAACTCTGAAAAAAGACTGTTTTTATATTTAAAGACACTTTCTTTACGGTCTAATTTGGATATCTTTTTACCTATCTTCATTAAAAACCGATGGAGTTGTCTTTCGGAATCCACAGACAAATCTCGTAAGCTTTGAGTTTTTTCTAATAAATTTTTGTGAAGCTCTTGCTCTTGATTTAGTTTTGACTCTAAGACAGAAATCAAGCCTTTGTCTTCTGCTTTGAAATGTTGTAGTGATTTTAATATGTTTCTCAAATCAAAAAACCAAACGCTACGCCCTAAAGAACGATGACTTAACGCAGGCAAGCGATGTGCTTCATCAAATATGATATGCTCATAGGCAGGTAGTAAAGCAAAATCCAAAGATAAATCTGACAAAAACAAAGAATGGTTGATAAAGATTAAATTCGATTTCATGGCCCTTTTTTTTGCCTCTATAGCAGGGCAAGTTTTATAAAAAGGACAAGCTTCTCCAGAACAAGAGGCGGCATCACTAGCTATTTTATTCCATAAACTTTTATTTCGTGTGTAATTAAAACCTGTGTTTTCTGAAATATCTCCTGTTTTAGTCCTTTGAACCCAAGGGATCAAGACCATAAAGGATTCTATTTCTTCGGGAGCCACCAATAAATCAAAGTGAAGTAAATGTTCTTTGAATTTTCGATAACAAATGTAATTGTGACGACCTTTTAATAAACTGGCTTCGAGAGGTGGGTCAAATAAAGCTGCTATTTTGGGAAACTCTTGCTTCAGTAACTGGTCTTGCAATGCCTTAGTTGCAGTACTGATCACCACTCTTTCTCCAGAAGCTGCTTTAAGAGCTGCAGAGAGCAAATAAGAAAGTGTTTTTCCAGATCCAGTTTCTGCCTCTAGGATACTGATGCCCCCTTTAAACATATTCCGTTCTATAACATTTGCAAAGTCAATTTGATTGACTCTTGGTTTAAAATCAGCCCATTTTTGGCTCAAGATACCGCCATCTTTGATGTAGTCTTCAACTCGATCAAGAGTCTTATGGGGCACTCTTAAACTCATTTGCTCTGATTGAATATCCAGATGAATATTTAAGTCTATAGAATCCCCAATCTCATCTGTATTAAACAGTTTATTCCACACTAAATTTTTAGACACTAAGCTTAGTGCATCCAATTCAGGTTTTGAAAAAGTCTGGATCTTTTCTAATGATTTTAAAAATAAAAAGCCACAAGCTTTTGCATCTGGAAGTGCACGATGAGCTTCACTGCGTTCTATCCCTAAATACTCAATTAAAGTATCCAATCGGTGATTGACAACTTCTTGAAAAGCAATCCTAGAAACAGTTAGCGTATCAAAAACTGGATGCTCATCAAAAAATATACCCACTTTTGAAAATGCCCCTTTCAAAAAATGATAATCAAAAGAAGCATTGTGGGCGACCAAAGGATAATCTCCAATAAAAGAGCGTAACTCACCAGCAATAGTTGCAAATTCTGCCGCATTATTTAATTCTTCACTAGATATTCCTGTTAAAAATTTTATAAAAGAGCGAAGTTTTTGTTTGGGTTTTACCAAATAATTACAAGTTTTCACTGGTTTTTGGTTTTCAAAAAGCACTAAAGCGATTTCAATAATTTCATCTTTTTTAAAATCTAAACCTGTTGTCTCTAGATCTATGGCAATAAAAGAATGTGGTATTGTTAAAGACATGTTTTTCCTATGGTAATTGTGGTAAGTTTTTTATGATGGAGTTCAAATCATTTTCACCATTGACTAAAACTAAAGTATCAATGGGTGCACGCCAGCCCAAGCCATAACGAAAAGGGGCTACGCCACCCACTTCTGGATTTCCATTTTTATCACTATAATAATAATCTACTATATATTTTCCTTCTAACAAATTACCCATTGTAAAATGTCCACTAGGGAGAAGACGAGTTTTGTGAGTTTTTCCTGTTTCAATGGAGCGTAATCGAATCATGGAAGGGGCTTTTGTGTTTTTAAGGTGACCTTTTAAAGTAGCTTGCTTTAATTGAGAAACTGTTTCAAAACGGAGCAAAACAGAGTGTTTTTCTGAAATCACAGTATCTCTGTGACCAGTAGAATCAGAGGATTTTAACAGGGTGTCCAGCCTGACTTGTAAGAGCTCTATTTTTGCATCTGTAGGGAAATTTTCTTTTGGCTTGATACGCAAGGCGTTTACATTTGTTTTTATTGCAGAAACAGGTGTCGTGTCTTTATGAATTAAAAGTTTGAAACTATTTAAAACAGAATCATTGGAAAGGGCTTTATTGTAAAAAATGTCTATAGATTCGTATGGAAACACATTTTTCGCTCCATTTTTGGGATAAAACTCTGCTATTCTTGCCTCTAGAGTGTCTCCCAAGCGGTCTTCCCAGCGTATTTCATAAGAATTCCTTAGCGTATCCAAAACGCGATCCAAAGAATCTTTGGCATACAAACACTTAAACTCATACAAAGAACCTTTTTTGAGTTGTTTTTCGAAAGAATATAAAATGTGAGGAGAATTAGGGGCCTTAAATACAGCCGTGGGGAAAATAGTGTCTTTTGCATTTGGCATTAAAAAGCAGTTCTTTTTTGAAAAGAAAAAAGGCTCCCAGAAAACGGGACGAGAAAACTCTGCTTGTAAAAGTTCTGCTCCTACTTGAGATATTTTTTCTAACTCTAAAAAGCTGGTGTCTTGATCTTGAAGAGCAATCCATACAGAATCTTGGTAAGATTCATTCAATGAAATATCTTTTTCGTAAACGCCCACCCATTCTGTGCTAAGATCTACGCGTCTATTTGCATTTAGGTCCACAAAGGCGAGCACCCTATATTGCCCCGAAGCCAAACCCTTGAAGTGAAAAAAACCATTACTATCTGACTGTGTTATGTACAAGGGAGCTTCTTGAGTCAACAGCGGGATAGAGTCTGGATATTCGCTTAAATACCTCTTTGATTTTCTTTCTTCTTTTCCCATTAAAAACAAAGCAATGCTCGGGTATGTCTTGTTTTTTAGCATTTCCGGGCTGAGCATGACCCTTCCTGTCAAACGGAGAGAATCTATAATAGAGCCCGTAGAAAAGGTCAATTGAAATGGCTTTGCAATTGAATTTCCTCTTAAATCCTTTAGACCATTGGCAATAGTCAAGGTATAAGTTGTATTAGAATCCAAAATAGAATTAGAGCCAAGCCACAATTCTTTCCCCTTTACTTTCATTTGTAGTTTTTTTTCTATCGGAGGCGATATGCTTATTGCACTCATAGGGATTGTAGGTGAAATCCACTCATCAAAAATCAACTTCACATTTAATTCTGGACTTTGGTTTATCGATTGAGGTGCAGGAGACACAGCTGCAACCCGAGGCGGCAATTTGTCTTCTGGTCCCCCCGATGGTGCTACCTGTGTTGCACAGGAAAGCAAAACAAAGAAAAACCCTAAAAAAAATAAGTGTTTAAAATGCACCTAAACCTCTATACCTATACTCCAATCCAATGGATTATTTTACCTAAACGAGACCAACGAATTTTGAATGGAATACGCCACCAAGTCAATGGATTTGTTAAGGAAAAAGTTTGGTCTGCATTTTCAAAAGAAAAGTAAATGATAAACGCCTTTGCTTTAATATTTTGCTGGCTTACAAAACCCCAAAAACGACTGTCTGCTGAATTGTCTCGATTGTCTCCCATCATAAAATACACTGGGCTTTTCACTACATACTTAGAAACAAGCTGACCATTTTTTTTGATTTGCTTTTTGAGTTCATAAAAAGAAGTTTTTTCATGTAAAGAATCTGATGTATTTTCTGTCAAAACCTCAAGAGAATCTGTTAAAGTTTCGTGCTTGCTTTTATTTAACAAAGCAATATTATATTCTAAATCTAAAAGCTGCCGGCCTTCGAAATACTCATAATCTACCACCCTTTTAAAACCAGAAGAGCTTGCTCTCTCGTCTATCCTCGATAAAAAGCCTGTTTTTGTATGTTCCTTAAAAAACTGAAAAGGAATACGGCCTGAAACGGTGTCTCCATATTGAATTTGCTGCGGGAATTTTTGACTATAAGCAAACAAAGTGTGCAACAAAAAATTTCTATCGCCTTCCACTGGAACTTTAAAGTTTTCAAAAACATATTCATTCTGTTCTTGAGCATCTTTCAATAGACTCAACTCCAATTCTATATTGTCTTTAGGGTTTTCTTGAACCATCAAAGAACGAACCCACCACAAAAGATCTAAAGGCATAGAATCAAAAACTAGAGTGTCCCCAGGCTTAGGAATCTGCATGCTTGGCAAATGATCACGAGACGAGAAAGATCGAAAATCGGCGGTATACTTGCCTCTTCCTGGCAAAGTTTTTTGAGGCTGCCCATTTCGAAACAAAATCCCTTTTTTTACTTGGATGGAATCTCCACTGATGGCGACGCAGCGTTTGATAAAATCTTTTGGTCCCATAGGATAGTGCACCAAACGAGGGTTATTTGCTAGAGGCTCTTTATCCCAATAAAAATTACCAAACATTAACGCATTGGCCAAATGAGTGTAGCGTTTGCGGTTGTAATCTGGATACAAGGGCTCTCCCGGGTACCTAAAGATCACAATGTCTCCTACTTTAGGAGTGCTAAGCCCAGGAAATTTACTGTCCGAAAATGGAATGGGTGAGCCATAAGTAAACTTGAGCCCTAATAAAAAATCTCCTGTTAAAAGAGAATCCTCCATGGAGCCACTTGGAATTTGAAAAGCCTGGACCACATACTGAATCACTACTAACGCAAAGAATATAGGGATTATAATCTCACGAAGCAAAGATTTTACTATTTTCTTGAATTTATCGATAATGCGTTTGTTTTTTATTGCCATAAGAAGTATAAAAATAGAAATAAATTAAAATAAGAAGGATGTTGCAGCCTCTATATTCCTCAATAAGCTTTACTTTTAGATTTAAAATTCAAGAAACCACGGGATATAAGAAATTAACCCTATTCTGTTCAACACATTGATTAAAAATCACGCTACAGATTCCTCACGCGTTTTACAAAATTTCGACTCACTGGTACAGTTGTTTTGCTCTTATCGTTTAATATAATCTTTAAACGCCCGGCCTCTGCTCGTTGGATTTCGGCTATTGCTGGAATTGAAACTAAATGTGCACGATGTACTCGAATAAAATCATTTGGATTTAATTTGGCTTCTAATTCAATTAAGGAAGTGTCTATTAAATATTGAGAGTTTTCTGTATATATTGTAGTGTACTTTTCTTCACTTTGAAATCGTATCACTTCCTCTATAGGGACTAGAATAGTCCTATCACCGATACGAACCTGTAAGCGAGGCGGATACTTCTCTTTCTCTTCAACAACTTTTTTTATAGAGTCCATAGATAAAAAATTCGCCAAAGACTTTTGTATTTGTTCTTGAGATTTAATGTATTTGTTGAGTTTTTCCATGGTTAATACAAATCGTTCTTCCTCTATAGGTTTTAGCAAATAGTCTATTGTATTTTCTTCGTAAGCTCTTAATGCATAGTCATCGTAAGCAGTGGTAAATACCACCATAGGGGTCTCATCTTCTTCTAAAGCTTCTAAAACCTCAAAGCCATTTAAATCTGGCATTTGGATGTCCAAAAAAATCAAATCTGGCTTTAAACTCTTTACTTTTTCTACTGCCTCTCCTCCAGAACTTGCTTCGCCAATGATCTCAATGTATTGTGAATATTCCTTTATTAACTGTTTTATACGAACAAGAGCTAAAGGTTCATCATCGATGACTAAAGTCTTTAAAAGCATGCACACTCCTTTTAAGCATTTTATAAAAATATGATCCTGACTTTAAACTATAAAATTTAAACTCCAATGAGTCTTTTCTATCAAATTATCATTCACCATTTTATTTCAAAAAAAAATGTTTTAAATCACTTTCTATTTAATTCTAAAAAAAGATGCTTATAAATCTTTTATTTCACTTTTTATTCAGGATGTACTAACACTACCCACCATAAGGTTTAATATGAATAAAAAACTTTTATTATCTGTTTTCTTGATTGTTTCAGCATCTTTTGCAAACTGGATAGATCAAAATAACACTATCAGCACCGATTTAAATGACATTTCCTTTGTTGATAATGATTTTGGCTGGGCAGTGGGCTACAAAGGAAATCTATTAAGCACTTCAAATGGAGGAGAATCCTGGACACCTCAAAACAGCAATACCGTTCAAAACTTAAATTCAATACAAATGCTTTCCAATTCGTTGGGTTATTGTGTCGGCAATAAAGGACGTGTTTTAAAATACGAAAATAATATTTGGACACCTATAAATCCAAGCGAGACCCGTGATTTTTTTGGTGTTTTTTTATTAACGAAAACACAGGATGGGTTGTAGGAGATTGGGGCCGACTTTACTTCACATCTGATGTGTTTTTATGTTGAGTGAAAATGAAGGTTGGGCTGTAGGGACTACAGGTCGAATTATAAAATACGATGGAAAAACATGGAGTCCAGTTGAATCAACCGTAGATACAGAGCTTTTGGCAGTTCATTTTTTAGCCCCTGATTTTGGTTTCGCAACAGGTAAAAATTCTACCATCTTATTTTTTGATGGACAGTCGTGGACCCCTCAAAATTCGGGACTAGAAAACACTAGCGATCACATTTATGACATTAAAATCATCAGTAAAAGCGAAGCTTATGCTGTAGTTAGTCCTGGTTTCGGTGGTGCAGGGCGTATATTAAAATACAATGGCAACACTTGGACTACAGATTATCTTTATGCCGATATGGGCACAGAATTATTTTATGGATTGGGTTTAGCTAACTCAGAAATTTACGCCGTTGGAGCTGGAGGATTGATCAAAAAAAAAACACAGTATCCAATACTAGCATTAAAAAAATAAACTCCAAAAATTCAAATCTTTTTTATACTAAAATCAACTCTAATCGAGTCTATATCCAAAACAATACAAAGAACGGATTGATGTTCAATATTCATAACAGTAAAGGTGAAAAACTATTAAACTCAACGCTTCATAAAAACCAATCTATCAAGCTTGATGTTTCAAAATACCCAAAAGGAATTTATTATTTAAACCTTAAAGCTTCTAATTTGAATCAAACAAAAACTTTTAGACTGTAAAATCAATTGAACCGTAACATTAAGGCGATTTCAAATAAGAGAATTTGCCGTAAGTGTGGAGTTTCATCGTCTAATTTTTCATGTATTTGGCGATATTCGATATATGCACTTGCAGAAGCCACCTTGTTGAATTGATATCCTGCACTAGGCCGCACAAACCACTCATGAGTCCTCAAGGGCACCGTTTTGTCAGTGAGTGAAATTTCTGGTTTATAAACTGTATAAATTTTGTCGTCCAGCTTCCATTCTTTAAAAACTCCATCGGTACCGCTCTCTTTATTCCACATATTAAAATCTGGAGTCGGTTCATAAAGTTCACGGATTGTTTTTCTGTATTCATATCCTGCGGTGAGCTTAATGTCGATATCATTTTTAAGTTTAAAATACCATTTCCATAATTGAAAGCCTTTTTTTGTCTTGAGGGGATATGTAATGGTCAAGTCGTTCGCCGCATTGTAACCAAAATCTTTAAATAATGCCGTATGGAGCCAAGGGGTATTTAAAAAATAAGAGGAGGTGTCTTGTAGATCAGGTATTTCACTAGGCCAATTAGTTTGTGAAATCACTTCTTCTTTGGGGCGGCGGTCAGAAAATTCAAATTTAAGTCGAACATTATTTTCTATTCGAATGTTGTTTTGCAATAAAAATGAGAAGCGAACTAAAGGATTAAAATTCCAAGTGGTAGTCCATGAATCTTCGGCACTTTGAAAAGGCCGAACGGTAGTCACATAAGTATAATCCAATCGGTGTGTGGTAGAGACACTCTTAAAGGAATTTAAAAAAGACACTTTTTTAGCAAAATTGGGCACAGTGAGCCCTACCCCTATTTTTGGCCAAGTGAGTGTAGTATCTGTATAAAGAGGGGTTTCTCTGGGCTGCACAAACTCTTGTCGCCATTGTAAATCTCCTCGAAGCCCTATATCCCATATAGGTAGTGTTAAACCTGACGCGACTTGAAAAGCTCTGGATACATTGTGTCGAAAATTCCCTTGATAAACCAAAGTATCTACATTTCTATTTAAATATTCTGCGAAATCTCTATAATCCTTTCTAGACTTCAAACCCATGTCTCCAGAAACTATATTCCACAAGCCTCGATTCCTATAACCATCACCAATCCCTAATCCATATAAATAATACTGTAAAGGATGAACGCCTTGATCTTCATAAAGTTGAGCTAGAGTAAAATTTTCTCCAATGGTGTTTAGATTCACATTCCAATTCATACGAACTTCGTTCCAACGCCATTTTTCTAAGAAAGAGGTCACTGCATTGGTAGATCCAAAAAGTTTAGTAAACTCTATTAGTTTTAGTGTTGGAGCCAGTTCAAATCGATTATTTTGAGATATGGTCCAAAAGTTTTTATCAATATCCGATGGGTCAAAGAGACTAAACTGATCGGGGATAGTTTTTTGATGTGTAAAATCGGTGGTAAAATGAGTCACTATAGGTAAGAATCGAATAAAAGAAGGAGTAAAAGAAAGTCTAAATTGTTGATTCCTAAGCCGTTCATTCCTTAAAATCCCATATTTTTTTCCATAATTTTTATGCCCAACGCTATCTACTTTATAAAAATAAGTGCTATCGTACAGTACAGTGTAAGAGTCTTTATTGTCAAAATCTATCACCATGGTGTCTCCATTCGAGAGCACTGTCGCTACCGTATCATAAGGGATTACAATAAGACTATCTCTGGAGATATACACTTTTTTATCATTATGATCAAAATCAAAAATCCTATTAGAGGCTAAAAAACCACCTTCACTATTACTAAACAAGTTTTCTGCAGTAAAGGCTTCTCTATCTCCTCCACCATACATATCACGTCTAATATTGATATTATAACTCGTCGATAAAAACGGAAATAAATTCCACCTCAAGTTCACCTTGTGACTTAGATCCACAGTGTAAGTCACTACTTTATCGGAGAGTGGCTCCACATAATTAGGGTCTCTATCTTGATCCACATAACGAGTATAAGTTAAATCCATTAAGGTTAAATCAAATGTCTGAGGCCAAGGTTCAAAACTCATGTTAGAAAAAACTTTAGCCCAGGATTTTTTTTCTAAAGACTTGAATGGTTTTAAATCGTAGCGATTGAAAGAGCCTAAACGGTATTCTAAAAGAGTATGATAAGAATAAGATGAGTCTGCATTGAGGGCGGACTTGGATTCCATTTGATTGTAAGAATAACTCCACGCTGGTCGTTCTAAGAAAACTTGAGAGAGAATTTCTGCCATTCGAGTGTCATCGGGAACATATTCCTTACTATAACTTAGACTAAAGTTTTTATTGGTTGTATAAGCTTGATAGCCCTTAGAATGTGCTAGGTCTCTTTCTTTTTGCTCTTCTTTATAATCCATCTCTAGTTTTTGCTGCACAAAATCAGAATTTAAATCCATAAAATTGTCTTTTGTCAGTTGAAGATCATCGGAAGGTTTTAAATAAGGTCTAAAAGTACTGCTCCTATAGCCAAAACTCATAGGGATTCGAAGCCTATGCTCTTCATCAAAAAACTTATTTAAATTGAAACTCAAATCAGAAGCCACATCTAATTGTGAAGCGGCTTGAGAAAGATTAGGTTTAGGAGAACCACCAGAAGTCGAAAGTGTCGCAAAATCACCATCTTGATAACGCATCGCTCCAGATACAGTCATAAAATCCGAAACATCCACCTGCCCCGACAAACGAACCGCCTGTCCCCATTCAGAATCCATTTCAGAAAGGCGTAAATCATTGATCCAAAAAGTCCCCTTAAGGTCTGCAGGTGAAGCATCGTCGTCGGCAATAATCACAAATCGAATCCAATCTATGCTGCTCGAAGAAGGATTCCCCACTAATTTTATTTCTTCTGCTCTAGCCCCTCCCAAAGATTTTACCACGGGCTCTAAATAAGGGGGGCGTCGCCCCATTTTCAAGTCCGAAAAATCTGAAATGGCCAAAGAAAATGCATTATTTAACCAGTTTTCTTCGTGACAATCTTGGATTCGTTTAGAAGAAGAGCAGGTGTAGTTTTGAGGTTTAAAACTCCACTCATAGTAATTATTGGAACCTTCTAAAGAACCTTCGCCAAACTGCAAAGCAAAACGAATAGGAACAGAACTTGCTTCTGTTTCATAATGAATTTCCATTTTAATCGACTTATAAGAAGTAAAATCTCGTCTTTCCCCTTCAAAAACTCGTGTCACACCCACTTCTTGACCCGGAGACATATTATCATAATCTAAAACCAAAGCTGTTTCTCTAAGGATGGCATTGGAGCTCGCATCTCTTTCTGTCGCTGTATTTGGAGATTTAAAATACTCATCTGCATTTTCTCGATTATTAATAGTACTTACTTTAATATAAGAAGTGTCTTTCACATCTCTAGCACCTTCAAGGCTCAGTTCTGCTCCTCCTATTTCGGCCATTTGAGACTGCTCGGTAGAGCTCGTCACATATTGACTAGCCACATTGGTCGCTTCCCATGAATTTCCCATCACCCCTAAATGCACCATTTGAACTTTAGCTTCCGCCACTCCTGGGTTTAGGTTTCCCATCCACAACCTTGTAAATTGAGCTTCTGATAAAATTGTCAAATAATTATTCCCACTCTGTGAGACAATGGTGTCATATTGATTCAATGGAATTTTCCAGCGCCGCCATCCATTTTTTAACTCCTCAAAATCCGCTAAATTATCACTAGACAAATCCACTCGATAACGCACAAAACTAATATCTAAATCCAAAGCTCCGTTCCTATTAATATCTTCTGTATCATAGGCCCTTTCTCCAGCATTTCCTTCGGTTCCATTAATAGAAGCAGGGGGATCACTATCTTCTTCTAAATTGGGGTTAAAATTATCCTTGGCTATATCTGTATTAGAAGGCTCAGAATTCAAGGCATTGTATTCTGTAGAAATACAACCAGAGACTCGACAATCCCACACCAAGCGGGTTTCTTCGTTTCCAGATACGCCGTCCAAGCCTTTATCGTGCAAGGCAGTAGTGAAACCTAAATCATTTTCACCATCATAGGTGTTGTTGGGCGCATATCCATTAATAGACAAATCTTCACTCACCAAACCTAGATCGATATATATAGAACCTACATTACCCCTCGCCACCACTTCAATATACTTTTGATTGCTCAAATCTTGATAATAGGAACTATTAGGACGCATAATACCACCCCAACTTTTCCCAACCAAATTATCATTTGGACGAAGCGTCATTTTTAAGACCGACAAATGCTGATTGTCCACTTCTGAATTACCCACATTAGGGTAAATTCGTTTGTACAGCTCGGTGTTATTACTATGCCAGATAAACTCCCCTTGGTGGCGATAGTCTAAGTCTTCTATATAAGTACTTGGATCTGTAGAAACACCCCCTGGTGGCGATGCTGGATACCATAGTGTTCTAGCCATTGGGTAAATCAATCCCGTGCTACTGCTCTCAAAGTCTTCTATCAATGCTGAGTTTTTAGAACTCGTATTGGCATTATGATAACTGCTCGCAAACTCGGCTTCGAAACGCCAATTCGACGCTGCTGTTGATTTTAACAAAGGTGCTTTTTTCACCAAAGTATCTAACCAAGAAGCCGAATCTAAAAGCTTCAAATTAAAGCCCCACAAAAAACTTGAATATGGTTCATTACCCAAAGTAGGGATAGAAGCCGTTGTATTTTGACTTTTATATAGAGCGGTCACCCCAAAAAGCGAACCCTCCGAAAAACCATAACGATGCAAAGGCAGCTCTGCTCTTGCTCCCAGCAAAACTTTGCTATCAATTTCAAACAAGGGTTCACACTCAAAACTCACACTAATTTGTTTGTTGGGGTCCAAAGCCCTATCACTCAAAAGTTCAATTTGCCCCAGTTCATAGTTCACATCATAATCCACATTTCGGACCAATACTTCTGAACCTGCTTTTAGCTTTTCTGTTCCTGGAGAAATATCCATACAAGAACCAGCACTCACCGAATAACTAGAATTAGGATCCCTCACACTAATAGTCGAATTACGCCTTTTGCCCACAGACTCAAAATAGTAACGATTGGTATAGCGATTTAAATTATGAACAGGGAGTGTATATAAAGAGCCAATGGACTCATCGATATTTCTTAGTGGTTCCAAGCAATTTTGCTTTGCCGTTTCGATCGCTTTGGCCCCAGAATAATAAGAAGCTGGTAAACACGGAAGCCACATCTCTCCTGAATAAGACCCCGACGCATCTTTTTTAAAAATAGAAGGATCATTGACCAATATTTGCCCTGTAAGCGAATCCGCAATCCCTAATTGTTTTAAATAAGAACCTGAATTTCCAGACTTGTCTTTTAACCTCAAAATAAAATTAGTCGCACTTTCATCACTAATCCCCACCGAATATATATTTCTAAGCATTAGCTTGTCTATGCCACTGAGCTCAGACAAGGTCGCATCCCACTGTAGCAGCACCACTTTAGAACCATTTCGAATGGTGGTACTGTTTCTCCCGGTACCATCGTTACTCCAGCTAGCAGCAAGTAAAGTATTCTGATTCACACCATTGACTTTGATAACCCCTGTTTTAGGATCATAAAAATAATCGCTCGCAGGGACCTCCACCATCCGCTCCACTAGTTTTTCGATTTGCTTTCCAGATGGCGTTTTATAAACCACCACTACATCTTTCAACACATCGGTATTAGTGTTCAAAGTACTTCTTTTATAAAGTCTTAGATTAGTCGCTGGATAAGAAGACTGTGGCCTACCTGCAATAGCCGAATTCACATACGCATCTCTAGCTTCGTGATTCAAAAAATAGTAACGATAAGCAATAAACCCCTTGTCTAAAATTTGAAACTCAGTCGTACTCTCACTAGCATTAATCGTGTATTCTTCTTGGCTTCCTCCATCTTGAGACGCAATCGTGGTGAGCCTCCAGTCTCCCAATTTCCAATCTGCCTTGATCCCAAACAAGCCTTGATGGTTCTCTGAATATCCTGTCAACTCGGTACCACTCAAACTAAGAGAAGTCGTACCAGCCTCTATCCTTTGTAAAATATAATCCTCAAACTCATTTTCAAAAGACTCCTCATAAACCACTCTCACCTGATTTTTCACCCCAAGTCCACTCTCCACATTATTAATCTCTACAGTCACATAAGGCCCAATTTTACCTTTGACCATAAAGCTTGGATTGTAATCCAAAGAAGGAGAAGGCCACAAACTATTCAAAGAGCTCCCTGGAGCATTATCTTTTTCACCCCTCCCCAGCAAACGAATGTCCATACTCCCTTGCAAAAACAATCGTGGCTTATTAAAACCAAAATCTTTCATCCACGAGGGCATATTCACAGGGATTGTAATATCAAAAAGCGAGCCTGTTTCTGGGGGTGTATAACCATCTGCCTTATTTCCAATCAAGGAGTTTAACCAGAGATTTTTCAAACCGATATCGTACATATCCATCACATAAAGAGCAAGCTCTGGATATTGGGCAGACCAAAGATCGATAGTGTCTTTAGAGAACTTATTCACAGCCTGTGCTTTCACCTCTAGCTCTCGAGTCGAAATATCAATATCATGCTCATAATGAATTTGACGAGAATTATCCATCAAAGCCCCACCTTTTTGGCCAATCCCAGCGGCGGGAAGCATGGCATCTAAAGGAGCCGTATTAGGAGGCAGATCAAGGTACTGCACTGCATTTGGTATCGAATCCACAGCAAAAGACACCCCTGCCATCACCAAGAATAGAGAGCAAAATCTCCACCAAAAACTCTTTTGCAACCTAACTCTTAGCTTCAAAATTCACACACCTTTAGAGGCAAGCATTTCTTTAAAAACAAAATACCACAAAACACCATTACATTCACTAATGGCTCTGAAATCATTTTATTGTTCAAACGCAATATACCCATAACGGACTTTTACAATAGTTCCTCAAGCCGTAAAATATAGAATTCTATAATAAAAAGCTATCTTTAGAATAAAAATAACCATAATATTTTCATTATGCTCATACTTTTAGACTTACTTGGCACTTTTGCCTTTGCTTTATCTGGTGCATCCAAAGCCATTCGCTACAAATTAGACTGGCTAGGTTTACTAGTCATGGCATCAGTCACTGGGGTCGGGGGGGGCATCACACGCGACTTACTCTTGGGCTCCACACCGCCCATAGCCCTTCAAAAACCAGAATACATTGTCACATGCATCGCTGGAGCTTTCTTAAGTCTCTTTCTAAAAAAACAATCCAAACTATTCTTAAAATTTGTTTTAATAGTAGATGCTCTAGGCTTAGGTTTTTTCACAGCAGTCGGCGCAAGTAAAGCCGCACAAGCAGATGCAGGCCCTCTAGCCATAGTATTACTAGCCATGATCACAGCCGCAGGGGGAGGTTTGATTCGCGACCTCTTAGTCAGTGAAATCCCACAAGTCTTAAAAAGTGATTTTTATGCCACCGCCGCCTTTTTGGGTGGGCTCCTTTACTTGTTTTTACATGCCACAGCCCTCTCACTCACCACCCAAATGCTAATCACCACCGCATTCACCTTTGTGATCCGCCTCATTGCATTAAGGCATCGCATTTCTCTACCAAAAACCAGATAAAAAGAAAACACAGTCTCTACCCTCCACTCTTCACTGCGATATGTTTTTTTAGGATTTTAATCAAAAAAAA
>FZPS01000052.1_pt249 | contig 20835 bp, 24 predicted proteins | sample 1817821 | NCBI WGS metagenome assembly FZPS01 (sample SAMEA104158645, study PRJEB21678) | metagenome | place: Germany | collected 2015-04-21 | reverse complement strand
TATCTTCGATTAAGGCTTCTATTTTTTCAATAGTTTCATTAACACTTGAACGTTCAACTGAGGCAACTACAAGCATGGTGTTAAGTGTATGATAATAACCACTACTAATGTAGTAACTTAAATTATACTTTTCTCGAATGATCGTAAATAGTCGCGATGCTGAGCTACCACCAATAATACTGCTTGCAATATGCATGGCGAAAAATGTGCGATCCGGTGCTTTTGCGTCCACATGGTATCCTAAATAAATTAAAGCTTGATTCATTTTTAATGAAACTTGTTTTTCTTTAAATACTTTTACAGGTCTTTGTTTATATATAATCTCTTGTTTTTCAATTGGCTGAAAACTTGATAGATTCATAATTTTTTGATAAATTGAATCGTGAACATAACCATTTATAACGATATGCTTTTGTGCATTAATTAAACTTTCGTAAGATTGATGTAGACCATCCATCGTCATATGTTTAATTGCTTTTCTAGAACCATACATCGGCATAGATTCCAAATTTTTGTAACCAAAAGCGAACTTTAAAAACAGTTGCTCACCATATAAAAACTTATCACTTTTAATGTTATCAATTGCTTGTAAAAGTTTTTTCTTCTCGACAATAAAATCTGTTTCATTAAATGATTTACGCATAAAAACTAAGCGTTTAACTAAGTCAATGATATCACCTTGTTGCTTGCGCTCAATAAAGTTTTCACTTGGCATTTGGATATAAATTTGAGTTAAGTGTTTATCTTGGTATTTTTGTGTGTAAATTGTAGGCATAGATTCGTATAAATATGCGAACTTTTTTTCAATTTCTTGTGTTTTTAATGTCTCATCAAGCGTTGTAAGTAGCATTTTAGAGCGCAAAAAGCGATACGCTCTGGTATCGCTATGATCGTTTTCAATAAACGTTATTAAAATTTCAACATTCTTTCTCTTGTTGTCTAAATATATCATTATTAGATACTATTTAGTGCGATTAACATCATCTTAGTAAATGCTTCTTGACGTTCTTGACTTGTTGTTACTTCATGAGTAACTAGGTTGTCAGAAATTGTAAGTAAGCATGCAGCTTTTTTACCTAATGCTTTTGCATTAGCAAATAATGCGAAACTTTCCATTTCAACACATGCTGCACCATATTTTTCATGAATATCTTTATATTCATCCGCATTTAAGCGATAAAAAACATCTGATGAGTGAATTGTATGCACATGAACTTCAGTGTTTAATTTTTCAGCAGCCTTTAAAATACGGTTGTTTAATGATTTATTAGCAGCCAAAATTTTTCTTCCGGTTACGCCCATTGTTTTCGCATAACTTGATTCTGAGAAAGCATCTTTTGCTAAGACAACATCGTATAAGTTTAAGTCTTTAGTATAGGCTCCAGCTGAACCAATACGAATAATTTTTTCTACATCGTAGAATTTAAACAACTCATAACTGTAAATACCGATACTTGGCATACCCATGCCTGAACCCATAACAGTTACTTTTTTCTTGTTGTAATATCCTGTGTAGCCAAACATATTACGAACACCATTAATTTGCACAACGTTTGTTAAAAATGTTTCTGCAATAAATTTAGCTCTTAATGGATCTCCTGGCATTAAAACCGTTTTAGCAATTAAATCTTTATCTTTTAATTCAATATGAGGTGTTGGAATCATTATCTTTTCTCCTTTGTAAAATAATATCTATACCATTTGAAGTACCAATTCTAGTTGCGCCGGCATCGATCATTGCCATTGCTTGTTCGTAAGTACGAACGCCACCTGAAGCTTTAACTTCAGCTTTATTAGAAACGGTTTCCTTCATTAATTTAACATTTTCGATTGTTGCTCCACCTGTTCCAAAGCCCGTCGATGTTTTAACAAAATCTGCGCCAGCTTTTACAACAAGTTCGCTTGCTTTAACAATCTCTTCAGGTGTCAAATAGCAAGTTTCAATAATTACCTTTAATACTTTTTGCCCACATACATCTTTTAATGCCTTAATCTCTTCGTATACTTTGAGAGGATCATTTTTTAAATCAAAAATATTAATGACCATGTCGATTTCATCAGCACCATTATTTAGTGCATCTTGTGTTTCGAAGATTTTTACTGCAGTAGTATGCGTTCCATGAGGAAAGCCAATGACTGTACAAACTAAAACATCCGTATCTTTTAAAGCTTCTTTTGCGTATTTCACAAAAATCGGATTTACACATACACTTTTGAAGTCGTAAGTTTTAGCTTCTGAAATGAGTTGATCAATTTGTGCTTTTGTGACATTTGCACCAAGTTTCGTATGATCAATATACTTATTCAATTTCATTTGTTTTCTCCTTTTTATTTTTTTTCAATAAACTTACAAATCGATAATTCAAATCAATAACTGGACCTGTAAAGGCCATCATTACTATTGTAAAAAAGTTGATTTGTGCGAAGACATCACCTAGTATTAAGCCTAAAATTACGGCAATTACTAAGAAAACAAAATCTAATAAAACTTTTGCAATGGAGAAGTTTTTAACTTTCTGATTGACTAATAACGCAACTTCTTCTAAGGTAGAGGGGGTTAACCCCGTTGTAAGTGTTAGAGCTGTCCCAAACCCTAAAACAAATAGTGATATCAGTGCTAACACGTATTTAACGACTATATGTGCCTGTTTGATATCTGTTTTATAGATAAGTGTAAGTGATCCATTAATGAACAACCCTATTAATACTAAAAAGAAGATACTTATAAAAACTTTTTTATCACGGTTGAAATAATAAACGATTAAAGTTAAGATCACGCCCATTGTAGTTGACACATATCCTAACTGATTCGGATGTACTTTTAAAAGCATTCGTAAGTATTCATTTAGTGCATCGTAGGGGGAAGCACCCACACTTGTAGCAATTATCATTGAAATAGCTATGGCCATCAATAATAACCCTACAACATGTATGAATAATTTTTTTATCAATTTGTTCTCCTTCTAATCTAGTAAATAACGCATATGTACTGTTTTAAACGTATGAGGTATTTTCGTAAATTTGTGTTTTCTAATTACTTTGTAAACTTTCTTTGCTTGTTTTTGTTGTAAAACTTTACTACCTTTAATAAAACCTGGGACATCGCTTAAGTATTTTCCACACACTTCGTAAAATTCAATATAATCAATTATTTTTGTTTCTTTCTCACTTTTTACAATGATGTAATCAAGATATGGTGGGAAAACCGTTAATGTGTTTTCTAACCATTCTATCGCGATTTTAAGATACTTAGTATCATCTTTTAAAAAGACATAATATGGTACATGAGTTTTTAAGCCGTGGTAATACTTTTGAAGATCGTAAGAGTCATCTGTATAGCGATAAATATCAGACAATTTGTTCTTAGGTTGCATGTAATAATCACTTATAATAAGTGGGTTTCTTTCAATGTAAATGTCTTTAACATCCGTAAATGCTTTCATGACATAGGCCATTTTAAAAGGAATAACGTCCTCAAATAGTTCGTTATAAACAAAGAGATTAAATTGCTCAGATAGTTCACGGGCAATCTCAAACACTTGCTTTGCAGCATAGTCTACAAGTAAAATTGGTAATTCCAAATGAAAGTTCACGTCTAAATACTTAGGATTTAGTCGATATATATTTGGTACCATAGATTTTTTTGTAATAATGAAACGTGCTTGATAATTTAAGTTTTTATTGTGATATGTAAAACGAACACTTTCGTCGTCTGACTCCATATCAAATCCCGGAATATCGTCGAAGAAGCCAAACAATGAATCAACTTCGATTTTTCTTACTTTTTCTTTGAAGAAATGTAAATTAAAATGTGCCATTGAAAGACCACCTTTATATGTTATTTGTTAAATCGATTGAAAAGTTTCGTGTATGTCTTTTGATCTGTACGATTTAATGAAATTGGTGTAATTGAGATGTAACCTTCATCAAATGCAGTTATATCACTTGTTTCCGCTTCTAAATAATTTTGTAAACTATATTTGATGTGGTAAATATCTGGTTTTTCACTGCGAACGTATTCAGCATGATAAAATCTTTGACCTTGAGTCGTAATTCTAACTCCTTTAGAACGTTCTTTTAAACTCGGGAAGTTGATGTTTAAAATACCATCAACTAAATATAATTCTTGTTCAATAATCTCATCCATTATTTTCGATGTTTCATCAAATAAATATGGATCGTTAATATCAGGTACAGATAAAGCAACCGCAGGAACTCCTAGTACTTTTGCTTCAAGTGCGGCTCCAACTGTACCGGAATATAAAATATCTTTTCCAAGGTTTGAGCCTTCATTGATACCAGAAACAACTAAGTCAAAGTCGACATCAAATAATTTTAAGCCAACGCGTGTTGCATCTGCAGGCGTACCATTCACAGCGATAGTTCGTTGAGTAGCAAAGATACGATCAACGTCAAATGCTTCAATACGGCTTCCAATTGAAATGGCTTGTGAGCGTGCACTTTGTTGTTCATAAGGTGCAGCCACATAAAGGTTGCCGTGAGCAATTAATGCTTGTACGAGTATTTTTAAACCTTGTGATTTATAACCATCGTCATTGACAATTAAAATATTCATTTTATTTCTCCTTTAAAACATGATGGCAGCGATCGCAAAGTCCATCTTCATGAATGTGATCAAACACATTCCAACAACGCTCACATGTGCTACCTTCCATAAGTTCAACTTCGACACTTAACGTTTTACCGATAGTTAAATCAACTTTAGATACGATTAGGACTTGATGAATTTTCATATCTAAGTAGTCGATAGCTTCTTTTTGTTTTTCTGTAACCGTTAAATTTACTTTTGCTTGTAGTGATTTACCGATAACTTTTTCTTCACGTGCGATTTCTAGTTGTTTGAACACAGCATCACGTACTTCGCTGAAAATATCAAATGCATCTAATAATTTAACATCTGTCATTTCTGTTTTTCTAGGCATGTATTCTAAATACACGTCATCATATTTACGATGTGGTAAGGTTAAATATGCCTCACTTGTTGTATGTGGAATAATTGGCGTTAATAATTTTAATAGACCTAATGTGATGTCATATAATGTTGATTGTACAGCACGTCTTTCAAAATCATCTTTCGCTTCAATATATAAAATATCTTTTGTATAGTCTAAGTAAAATGCACTTAAGTCATTAATAATAAATGGCATAAGTTTACGATATACATCGTCGAATTCATAGTTATCATAAGCATCGATAACATCGTTAACAAAGTTGTAATACTTTAATGTCATTAAACGATTTAATTGACCACGCATTGAGTATGCAATGTAATCCATTTCAGGATCAAAATCGTTGATGTTACCTAACATAAAGCGAATGGTGTTACGAATCTTACGATATGCTTCAGCGATTTGTTTTAAAATATCATCGCTAATGCGTACGTCACTTTGATAATCCGTTGTAGCCACCCATAAACGAATGATGTCTGCACCTTGTTGTGAAATAACTTTTAGTGGGTCGATGACATTACCAATTGATTTACTCATTTTTCGACCTTGTCCATCAAGCACAAAACCGTGACTTACGATTTGTTTGTATGGCGCTTTATTGTATACTGCAACACTTGTAGATAATGATGAGTTGAACCAACCGCGATATTGGTCAGAACCTTCTAAATATAAATCTGCAGGGAAAGGTAATCCGCGACGTTCTAGAACACGGTAACTTGTCCCCGAGTCAAACCAAACGTCCATAATGTCTTCTTCTTTTGTAAATAAACCGTTTGGACTTCCTGGATGAGTAAATCCTTCTGGTAATAAGTCTTTTGCTTCTTTTTCATACCAAACGTCTGAACCAAACTCTAAAAATAATTTCGCTACATGTTCCATAACTGCGTAATCTAAAATTGGTTCACCATCTTCAGCGTAGAAAATTGGTATTGGTACTCCCCACGCACGTTGACGTGATACAACCCAGTCTTCACGTGATTCAATCATGTTTGATAATCTTAATTCGCCCCAAGTAGGTTTCCACGTTACTGTCTTAACAGCATCTAATAAATCTTCTTTTATTGCCTTAACACTTGCAAACCACTGTGGTGTAGCTCTGAAAATTACTGGTTTTCTTGTACGCCAGTCATGTGGGTATGAGTGTGTAATAACATTTTGTTTGAGTAAGTGGCCGATAGCTTCCATTTCATCAACAATGTTTTTGTTCGCTACTTCATAAAATTGGCCAGCAAACTTACCTGCTTCTTCTGTCATATAGCCACGATCGTCTACTGGACTTAAAACATCGAGTTTATAACTTCTTGAAACTTTATAGTCATCTTCACCATGACCTGGTGCAGTATGTACTAAACCTGTACCATCTGTATCTGTGACGTGGTCTCCTAAAATAATTGGCGATACACGGTCAAACAATGGATGGCGATAAGTTAAGCCTTCAAGGTCGCGTCCTTTGATTGTTGTAAGAACCTTAACATCTGTTAATTCTAATGTTTTTGTTAAACTGTCCAATAACGTATCAACAGCAACAAATTTACCTTTATTACTTTCAAATACTACATAATTAAATGTTGGATTTGCAGAAACAGCTAAGTTACCTGGTAAAGTCCATGGTGTTGTTGTCCATACGAGTAGACTTGCATCTTTTAATTCATCCTTAGCGTCTACTAAATCAAATTTAAAATATATTGAAATTGATTGTTTGTCGATGTACTCAATTTCTGCTTCTGCTAATGCGGATTCTAAAGTTGGTGACCAATATACTGGTTTTAAACCACGATAAATTAAACCTTTTTTCGCCATTTCAGCAAAAATTAAAATTTGGTCATGAACAAAATCGTTACTCATTGTAACGTATGGTTTATCCCATTCACCTAAAATACCTAAGCGTTTGAATTGTTCCGTTTGTTTTTCGATTTGGCTTTGTGCATACTCGCGACATACTTTTCTAAAATCTGCACGTGGTACTTCTTTACGGTTTACACCTTTTTTGATAACTTCGTTTTCAATTGGCAAACCATGTGTATCAAATCCTGGAATATAAGGAACATAAAAACCATTCATTGATTTATATCTTAAGACAAAGTCTTTAAGTGTTTTTTGGAATGCATGTCCAATATGGATATTTCCGTTTGCATAAGGAGGTCCATCATGCAAAATAAAAGGCGTTTTACCTTTATTTTTTTCTAATACACGATTGTATAAATCTATTTTTTCCCAGTGTTCTTGAAATATTTTTTCTCTTTGGCCGAGATTACCGCGCATGGGAAAATCGGTAACTGGCATATTGAGTGTATCTTTATAATCCATGTTGTCTCCTTTTTATTACTCGAATGTTTTCAATAAAGCATGAACTGTTCCGTCATCAAATGTATCTTTAGGTCCGAATAAAAAGATTTTATCAGCTACCCTATAGACAACACCATCAATCGCATAAATTACGCCGTATAAAAATGCAATAGCTTTATTTACACCATCAATGTCATACTCTTCGACGTTAAATATTAAGACATTACCTGCCATAATATTTGATGCGAGTTCTGTAATATATTTGTCGTCATCTGAACTAATTTTTTCAAACACAATATATTCAGCTTTAGGCAATGTGTTTGATTTTTTCTTTCGCTTACCTAATAATCCCATTTTCATGCTCCTTAATAATCTCCTTAAATGCACTTCCTATTCTTAGAAAGTTCGCGCCATGTTTCAAAGCAATTTTATAATCATGACTCATTCCCATAGAAGTTGCAGTTAAGTGATATTTTTGTTTTAACTCGTTTAATTTGGCAAAGACGTGATCTGTCATAATATCGTCATCAAGTTTTCCCATAGCCATTAAACCGATTACATTAATTTTATCATATTTTCTGATTTCATTTATGAAATCATCCAAATTTTCTAGTAAAATGCCGTTTTTTTGCTCTTCTTTTGTCAAATTAACTTGTATAAAACAGTTTAACGGATTATTTGCATACTTTTGGATAGACTCTGCTAAACTTATTCTATCCAATGTGTGTAAGTAATCAATTTCATTAATAATTTGCTTCACTTTATTTGTTTGTAAGGGCCCGATTAAGTGCCATTTAATATCTAAACCACTTAATTCCTGTTTCTTACTTAGCAAGTTTTGAACGCGATTTTCGCCAAAATTCGCATAACCTAATTCATACAAAGTCCGCATGTCTTTCGTATCAAAATACTTTGTGGCAACAATCGTTGTCACGCCAGCAAATTTATACATTGAATCTAAAGAGCATTATGTCACCGTCTTGTGTGACATAATCTTTTCCTTCTAAGCGAACTCTGCCAGCTTCTTTGGCAAGTTGTGGACTTCCGTATTTCATTAAGTCATTATATGATAATGTTTCAGCTTTTATAAAACCTCGTTCAAAATCTGTATGAATAATACCTGCACATTGTGGTGCTTTCATGCCTTTAATAAATGTCCAAGCACGAACTTCCTGTTCACCTGCTGTAAAGTAAGTTTGTAGACCGAGAAGTTCATAACTTTTTTTAATTACTTGATTTAATCCGGATTCTTCTAGGCCATAAGCTTCTAAAAATTGCACTTGATCTGCATGTTCTAAATGTGCAATTTCCATTTCTACTTGTGCAGAAATCAAGACAACTTCTTTGTGGTTTTCTTTTGCATACTCAACTAAGTTTTGATAATGAATATTTGTTTCTGGATTCATTAAATCTTCTTCACTAACATTTGCAATATAAATCATTGGTTTGAATGAAAGCAAGTTAAAATTTTTAACCATCTTTTGTTGTTCAATTGTTAAACTAGAAACATCTAAATGTTTGTTTTCATCAAGTGCTTCTTTAATTAAGTTTAGAACCTCTAATTCATCAAGTGCTTCTTTAACTTTCGCTTTCGCTTTCTTTTCAATACGTTGAATGCGTTTTGTAACACTTTCTAAATCAGCTAAGTTTAATTCAAGTTCAATCGTTTCTACGTCTCTTATCGGATCAACTTTACCATCTACATGGGTGATGTTTGTGTCTTCAAAACAACGTACAACTTGACAAATTGCATCAACTTCACGAATATGTGCTAAAAACTGATTTCCAAGCCCTTCACCTTTTGAAGCACCTTTTACTAAACCAGCAATATCGATAAATTCATAAGCCGTAGGAATAACACGCTTAGGCTTATATATTTTTTCTAATTCATATAAACGTTCATCATGAACGTAAACAACGCCAACATTTGGTTCAATGGTTGCAAACGGGTAGTTTGCAGCTAATGCTTCCGCTTTTGTAATGGCGTTAAATAATGTAGATTTACCAACGTTTGGTAATCCAACAATTCCTGCTCTTAACATAATCTCACCAATAAAAAAGGCATTTAGCCTCTTTTAAAATTTACCTTTCTTTAACCAATCTGGAATTGCACGCTTAGGCTTAGGTTCATCGATAGATGGTTCTGTTCGAACTGGCTCACTTGGTTTTACTTCTAAACCTTTGTTACCAATGGACATTTGTTCATCTCTAGTTTTTGCAAATATTTCTGAAGCTAAGTTTTCAACCGTGCTGTGTTTACCACGAAGTTCATAACCTGTGGCAATTACTGTTACTATTAATTCATCTTTTAAGTCTAAGTTTAATGTTGTACCGTATATAATGTTTAAATTTTTATCCGTAGCATTACGGATTTCTGAAATTGCAGCATCCGTTTCCAACAAACCTAAGTCGGTACTACTTGTAATGTTAACGATTGCGTCTGTTGCGCCATCAATAGAAACTTCTAATAATGCTGAGTGAATAGCTTTGCGCGCAGCTTCAATTGCACGGTTTTCACCAGATGCAATACCAATACCCATTAAGGCTGTACCTTTGTTTTCCATTACTGTACGAACATCAGCAAAGTCTACGTTAATTAATCCTGGAACAGCAATAATTTCCGCAATACCTTGAACCCCTTGTCTTAAGACGTTATCAGATTCTCTAAATGCTTGTAGTAAAGAAGTTTCTCTACTTGAAACAGATAACAATCTTTGATTTGGTACAACAATCAATGTGTCAACATGTGGTCTTAATTTTTCAAGTCCATATACAGCAGCTTCCATGCGTGCTTGACCTTCAAATTCGAATGGCTTCGTAACAATACCTACTGTCAGTATACCCATCTCTTTGGCTTTTTTTGCAATTACTGGAGCAGCACCTGTACCAGTACCTCCACCCATACCTGCTGTAATAAACACCATGTCTGTATCTTTTAGAACTTCTTCAATATCTCGAATCGATTCTAATGCTGCTTTTTCACCGATTTCGGCTTTCGCACCAGCACCTAATCCGCGTGTTAATTCACGACCGATTTGAAGACGCTCTTCAGCTTTTGATATTTTAAGCACTTGTGCGTCAGTGTTAATAGCAACAAAAGAGACGCCTTTTACGTCATTTTCAATCATACGATTGACTGCGTTTCCGCCAGCACCACCGACACCGATTACTTTGATTACTGGTTTTTGATTAAAAACATCATCATTAAATATCATAAATTACTTACCTCTTTTCTTGCTATACTTTAATTGTATCGTAAATGGACATTAAAATAAAGATAAATCTTTATTATTTAAAGTAATTTGTTTTCTTCATCATCTCGTCTCTATAATCTAAGAGACGGTCTTCTTTGATTGCTTGTCTAATTTCTGCCATTAAATGCTTTAGATAAGCAAGATTTTGATAAGTAATAAGACGCATCCCTAAAAATTCTTCTGCCTTAAATAAATGTCTTAAATATGCCCTTGTATACTTACTTACCGGTGTTTTTAATTCTGGATCTAATTCGCTAAAATCCTTCGCATAGGTTTCGTTTTTAATAACAATTTTACCTTGTGTTGTAAGGGCTGTACCGTGTCTTGCAACTCGTGTTGGAAGGACACAGTCAAACATATCAACACCATTAATAACATTTTCAATTAAATCTTCAGGTGCACCAACACCCATTAAATATCTTGGTTTGTCAAATGGTAAAATCGGATTTAAGAATTTCGTCATTTCATACATTTCTTCTTTTGTTTCACCAACAGATAAACCACCGATAGAATATCCTGGAAAATCCATTTTAATTAATTCTTCCGCACAATGTTTTCTTAATTCTTTGTCAAGACCACCTTGTACAATACCGAATAATGCTTGATCCGTTGATAAGACGTCTTTTCCACGCTTTGCCCATCTTAGTGTTCTTTCGACACTATTTCTCATGTATTCATAATCTGCATATGGTGGTGGGCATTCATCAAAGCTCATGATAATATCTGCACCAAGCTTTTCTTGTATTTTTATAGCTTCTTCAGGGCTTAAAAATAATTTAGACCCATTTTTATGATGACGGAAATGAACGCCTTCTTCCGTGATTTTTCGCATTTTTGACAAACTAAATACTTGGAAACCACCACTATCTGTAAGTAGTGCTCCATCCCATTTCATAAAGCCACGTATACCACCGTGTTTTTCAATTAAGTCAGCTCCTGGTTGTAGCCATAAGTGGTAAGTGTTTCCTAAAATTAAGCCTTCAGAAACTTCTTTTACTTCTTCGACCGTCAATGTTTTTACAGTTGCTTGTGTGCCAACAGGCATAAAAAAAGGTGTCTCAAATGTACCATGTGGTGTCGTTAGCACACCTAGTCTCGCACCGCTTTGTTTACATACATGTGTTACTTCAAATTTAATACTCATTTTTATCCTTCCTTTTGCGCTTGTAATTATACCATATTTTTGATAAAATATCATACGTTGTTTGCTGTACCCTAGGAAACCAGCAAATAAAAATAAAAACAGGGGAGTTTTATATGAAAAATTTTAGAATTAAGGACATGGTCATTCAAGCCATGATCGCAAGCATTTATTTTGTGCTTGTCAAAATTTTCGAGCCAATTAGCTTTGGTAACGTTGGGTTAATTCAATTTCGAATTGCCGAAGTTATGATGATTTTTGCGCTATTTAATCGAAAAAACGTCTTTGGACTTACAATTGGTTGTCTACTAAGTAACCTCTTTGCTTCAGCACCGAATCCGTTTGACATTATTTTTGGCACATTCGCTACAACACTTGCTGCAGTCCTTATGTATCAAACAAGAAAAAATCTTGTGATATCTTTCTTATGGCCAGCAATTACAAATGGCATTATCGTTGGATTCGTTTTAACCTACGCATATGTTGCAGGACCATTATATTTATCGATACCCGCAGTTGCAATTGGTGAAATTGGTGTATTAGGATTACTAGGGGTTCCATTATATATCGCAATTAATAAAAATCCGTTAATTAAAGAATTTTTAGAATAAGAGTGCTAACGCACTTTTATTTTTTTATGTGCTGTAGCCATAGGAAGTTTTTTAAGTTCTTCTAATGTTACTTTTATAAAATCACTACGATTTTCCATAGCTTCTACAGCATAAACATTCATATGCCATACAATGTGTGAAAACACATGTTTATAAGTTCCTAAATTGTTAGTAACATTTCCTACAATACCTAAGTTTTCTAAAGATTCAAGTGCGTAATTAAGAGATTCACTTTCTACTTGTATATATTCATACATACCATGCAATAATTCCTCTTCACGCCTACGTAAAAGTATACAATCACCATCGTTTACGATAAAAACGTAATACATCATTTCCTTCTTACTCTTAAGTTTCGAAAAAAAAGGAAAATCATCAACACGATTATTTAGTGTTGCATAACACCAATCCTTAAGCGGAGATAAATGCATTTTATGATTTTTGTGAGTAACCAAAGTAGCACCTAATTCCATCAATGCTTGCGTATAAATCCAAGGTGTTGCACGTTCAATGTTTTCTTGATTAAGTTTTTCAATAACTTTACGATTTCTTTCTTTACGCATATCAAGATCAATACCATAAAATCTTGACAGCACACGTATAACATTTCCATCAACAGCCCCATATGGTTCATTATAGGCTATCGACATAATGGCGCCAGCCGTGTATCTTCCAACCCCTGGAAGCGCCAAAACAGCTTCGTATGTTTTTGGAAAATCACCCTGATATTTATCTTTAATAATTTTTGCCGCCACATGCATATTACGAAATCTTCGATAATATCCTAGACCTTCTACCATTTTAAGCACTTCTTCGATTGGTGCATTAGCAAGATCAGTAATTGTTGGATATTTAACAATAAAACGGTCAAAGTAAGGAATAACCGTATCAACTTGAGTTTGCTGCAGCATAACTTCAGACACATAAATATGATACGGATTACGCGTTTTTCTAAAAGACAAGTCTCGTTTATTGTCTAAATACCATTGTTCTAATTTTTCGATTGCTTCTTTAGTCATACATACACCTTACTTTCATATGACTTCTATTATATCAAAAATACACTTAGAATGTATCTTTGATACATTGATAAAGCATTTTACAACACAAAAATAATTTGATTGATATAATAGTTAATGTGACTGAAAGTGAGGAGACAACGAATGAATATATTTTTAGAAAGAAAATCTGTGAGAAACTATGACCCTAATCATAAAATCTCAATAGAAAAACTTACTGAAATATTAAAAGAAGCGTATCGTGCACCATCATCAATGAATATGCAAAGTTCGCGCATGTTCGTTATTGAATCCGATGAAGCAAAAGCTCAATTAAAAACTGTTTTATACGGTAATGAACTTCAATTATCAACTTCATCAGCAATGATATTAATCGCAAGTGATCGCCAAAAATTTGATTATGCTGAAAAGATCTATAATACTGCTTATGAAAAAGGTATTATGCCGCTTGAAGTAAGAGACCGTCAAATTAACAATATGAAAATTCATAGAGAAAAGTTTACAACAGAGATACTTGATCGAGATGGCTATATCGATGGTGGACTACTGGCTATGCAACTCATGTTGGTTGCTAAATCACATGGTTATGATACATGTGCAATAGGTGGTTTTAACCGTAAGGAAATTAATAAAGCCTTAAATCTTCCAGATCGTTATACACCCGTTTTAATTATATCAATCGGTAAAGCGATGGAACCTGGTTTTGATTCAATAAGACTTGATATCGAAGATACGACAAAGTTCTTATAAAAAAGTAGTTAGAGCTTGCTCCAATTTAATTTTGGAGACAAGCTCTTTTTTTTATAATGTATTAAATACTAAGCATTTTTATGTAAGATTTACGGTTTACTTTGTAAGAATTACGCTGTGTATTTTTTAATTCATTTTAATCTAATATGTATAGTAGACTTTATTTAAACACATCTCAATACTGCTATAAAAAAATAGAGTTACGAAAATACATAACTCCACTTATTTTTCTTTTTTATCACTTACTTTTTTCTCGTTCTTTATTTTTAAATATCCTTACTCGGATTGATTACTTTCTTCAAGTTCACCTTTTTTTGCTGCTTGGCGCTTTTTGCGAATGACTTTAATTGGTTCTTTATTCATTTGTCTCATGTAGTTAACAATAACTATTAAAATACCACATATAGGTATTGCTAGAACTACACCCCAAACACCTAAGATGTTTCCAAAGAATAACATAGATACTAAAATTAAGAATGGGTTAATTTTCATTGATTTACCCGCCAGTTTTGGCATAACAATGTTTCCTTGGATTGCTTGAATGATTGTATTTAAACCCAATAAAATTAATACTGCAGCAATTGGTACAGCATGTAAATTTTGATTATAGAAGAAATTTACTCCTTGGTTTGCAAATATGTATATAATTGGAACTAACATACCAATTGTAGGCCCTAAATAAGGCACTAAATCAAGTACTGAAATAAGTAATGCAAACATAATAACATAACCGATAGGTAATCCAAAACCTAAAAATACAAATAAGAATACGACAAATAAAAACATCATTGAGACAATCTTACTCTTAAAATAAGCTACAGTTACGGTATTTGCTTCTTTACCTACATTGATAATATCATTATGATATTTTTCAGGAAAAACTTTAACGATACTTGTAAAAATAACTTCTTTTTCATATAGAAGGTACCACAAGAAAATCGGTACTAATATCATGGTTGTTAAAGTTTTGCTTAATGTGGAAAATATATTTGAACCACTACCTAGCAAACTTAAAAAGTCAAAGTTATTTACATAATCTTCAATTTTTAAATAAACCGTTTCCAATCCATTATTTATCGCCCATGTTTTAATTTCAAGTAAAAAGTTTGATCCCTTTAGTGAATCATAAAGTAATATGGACTGTTGGTAAATAAAATAACCGATAAACCCTACAAAACCCACAATGGTGATAACAGAAATAAGTAATGTAACGCTTACTGCAAGCACACGATTCATTTTAAATTTTGTCATTAACTTTTCTTTAAACGGATCAACTAAATATGCAATAATTAAGGCAATCATTCCTGGAACTAAAACAATTAATGCACCATTTAGAATACGATTAAAAATATTATTTGGATAACTTGTGTTTAATAAATTAAACAAATAAAATGCTAATAATGTTAAAACAATGATACTAACTATACCTAATGTTTTTTTTACTTTCTCCATAAAACATACCTCGCTTGTTACTATTATAACATGATACGTACAAATAAAAAGGGCCTAATATTTTAGGCCCTACTGTAGTAAATTATATTTTAGCAATTTCTTTTAAAAACGCTTCTACTGGTTGATTACCAAGCAATTCATATTTATCGTTAATAACAATTTTTGGTACACCTGTAACATTGTATTTTGTTGACAGTTCATAATATGTTTGTGCTTCAATCATTTCTGCTTTAATGTTATCATTTAACATTGCTAAGCGATGTGCACTTTGTACAGCACCGGGGCAATGAGGACAACTCATTGTGACAAATACTTTGATGTTTACAGGTTTATCGATTTTTTTAATTTTTTCGATTAACTCTGAATCATATCCAAAGTCAACACCTGACATTTCCATGATTGCAGAAAGCAATGAATTGATTTCGTGACCTAGTGGAATACCACTAAACTTAACACCACGATCTTCATTATTATGGTCTAAAATAACGAAGCTTGGTGCATCAGTAATATCATATGTTTTTGCTAAATCAGCTTTGATATTAATATCGTGTACTTCTAATTGAATTTTGTTATTTAAAGCACTTAGTTCTCCAAGCAATTGTTCAGTTAAATCGCTTGGTTCGTTACTCACTCTTGTAAATAATACAAGTTTTACCGGTTGAATCATGTTGCTTAATATATCTTTAATTTGTTTTTCAACATCTTGACTCATTAATTTTTCCATTATTTTTGGCTCCTATTTCTTTGTTTTTAAATATTGGTCTAATGATAATACAGCTTTTGCACCTGCAGAAGCTGCAATAATAATTTGTTTAAATGGCTCATTTGTGACATCACCTGCTGCATACATGCCTTCTAATGATGTCTCTTGGTTACTGTTTACTATAATTTCACCATAACCGTTAAGTTCAACTAAATCTTTAACGAGTAGACTGTTAGGAAGTGTTCCAATTTCAACAAACAATCCATCTGCTTCGATATAGCCTTCTTCTAATGTTTGATTGTTTATTGTTTTAACACCTTCCATCGTTATAGAACCGATGATTTCCTTAATACTTGTTTGTAAAATGACACTGATGTTATCAATTTCATTCATTTTATCGATTAAGATTTTATCAGCTCTTAAGACTGAACGTTGAACGATGGTTACTTTCGTGGCCCATTTTGATAAGTCGATAGCAGCTTCAACTGCACTGTTTCCACCACCAGCAACTAAGACGTGTTTATCTTTATAAAATGGTGCGTCACATATTGCACAATATGAAACACCCTTATTTGCGAATTCATCTTCACCTTTAATTCCTAATTTTTTATGTGAACCTCCGGTTGCTATAACAACCGTTTTTGATTGTACCATATCAAAATTTGCCATTGAAAGATAAAATATTCCGTCTTTCTTTTCAATTTTACGAATATATTGTTCCGTAATAATTGGCACTTCAAGTGATTTTACGTGATCTAGAAAGGCTTTTGTTAAATCGTTTGCATCAATTGTATGAAAGCCCAAATAATTATCAACAATGGATGTGTTTTCTAGCTGACCACCAACATCGTGCGTAATTAGTAATGTTTTTAATCCTTTACGTTTTGCATAGAGTGCAGCGTTAAACCCTGCAGGTCCACCACCAACGATGACTGTGTCATATAAGACTTCTAAATCTACATATGAAGTTTTGGGTACATGTTGTAAATTGATTTGCATTTTTATCCCTTCTTTCCATATTCATTAGACACTTTAATTATATACCCCTATAGGTATTTTTAAAAGTGATTTGCTCTTTTGAATGTGTCATTAAGTTTTTTTAACTCATCGATAGTTAAATATCGCCATTTGCCGTATTCTAAATCACCAAGTTCTAAGTTCATAATACGAATGCGTTTAAGCTTTATAACTTTAAAGCCGAGAGCATCTGTCATACGTCTAATTTGGCGATTTAAACCTTGAGTTAAAATAATTTTAAAGGTATCCTTTGATAATCGTGTGACTTTGCATGGATTCGTATAAACATCCATGTGGGCTTTTTGATTATAAATCAAGACACCTTCCTGCATATTTTTAATAAAACTATCCGGAATATCTTTATCTACAGTAACAATATACTCTTTTTCATGGCCATATTTTGCACGTAGTATTTTATTAACGATATTCCCGTCATTTGTCAATAAAATGAGTCCGCTTGAATTTTTATCTAGTCTACCTACCGGAAAAATCTGTTTTGGATAATTCATATAACTTACGATATTACCTTCAATAGATAAATCTGTCGTACACGTTATGCCTAATGGTTTATGAAGCATAATGTATACTTTTTCATCCTCTATTTCAAGGACTTCATCGTCAACAGTTACAACATCATTAGGAAATACTTTAGAGCCCACAACAGCAAGTTCGCCGTTAATTTTAACGCGATTTTCATTAACTAAACGATCGGCTTGTCGTCTTGAACAATACCCAGATTCACTTAAGTATTTATTAATTCTTATCGATTCAGTTATTTCGTGTTCAATAATTTTCTTCATAATTACCTACATTGCAGGCGTTGATGCCCAAGCGTAATTTTCAATTAAGAAATTTCTTACTTTTTCCGTACTTAAATATTTTTTAAGAAGTTCTATTTTTTCAGATTCTAATAAACCCTCGCGTGTAACAAGTGATATTGCAAAACTTTCTGTACGTTCACTTAATACTTCCACGTATAATCTTTCCGCATTTCCTACAAGTTCTAAGTTTCTAGCATAGGTAGGATACATCACAGCTAAACGTGATTCTTTATATTTATTCGATAATTGGTTTAAAGGCACTTGGTTATCTAAAACTAAATTTTTGGGATTCGATTCAATATCTGATAGTTTTGCAAACGGACCAACACCCTCTTTTAACGTAATCAAACCCGCATCTTGAAGTAAATGAAGTGCGCGCCCTAAGTTTGTTTCATCGTTTGGTAATGTAATTTCACTACCATTTGGGATATCTTCAACTTTTGTATAATCTTTCGAGTATAACGCAAATGTTGCATGGTAAATTGGCATAACGATTTTCAAATCACCGTTATTACTTGCGTTAAAGTTTTCCATGAAGTGCTCATGTTGAATCATATTTGCATCAAATTCGTTTCTCATAAGACCCATATTCGGTGCCACATAGTCGTTATTAAAGTCTGTTACAACTAATGTATATCCTTCTGCCTTTAGATCTTCACGAATTAACTCCAGAAGGTCTGCCATTGGATAAAACGCGGTTGCCACTCGAATTGTCTTACTTGTATCTTTTTTAGCGCATGCGCCTAAAACGAATACCATTGCTAAAGTCATTATAATAATTATTTTTTTCATTGTATACCTCTTTTCTTTTGCTTATCGTAATATTTTGCAAGTATGTTTCCTGTTTGTTGTATGATTTGCACAATTATAAACATCAATATTAAAACAATAATCATTAATTTTGGGTGATATTCCTGGTAGCCATAGCGTATAGCAAGATCACCTAATCCACCACCTGCAATTGTTCCCATTACGCTTGAGTATGAAACAACACTGATGATCATTGTCGTTAATCCTAAAATTAAATGTGGACGTATTTCAACCCAGTAAAAGTGTCGATACGTTTGAAACTTATTTGCGCCCATAATAAATGCAGTTTGTGTCAAACTAGGTTTAATTGTAAGTAAAGATTGTTCAATAAATTTTGTTGATAATGCAAACGCAATAATTGATAATGGTACGATGGACGCGTACATCCCAAAACTTGTCCCAATGATAAAAAACGATACGGGCATTACAACAACAATAAAGATTAAAAACGGTATTGAGCGTATCGTATTGACGATAGCTCCAATAATACTATTTATAACTTTTAAATACTTCTTGTCCGAATGTCTTGTTTCATAAATATAGATAGCTATTGGAATTGCAAGTGCGATACCAATAAATACAGAAACAAAGACCATAAAAAGTGTTTCATACGCACCTTTTAGTAATTTATCTTTAAAGAAGACGAATGTTTCAATGTAATTCATGTCAACGTCTCCTTTATAGTTAAATCATAATGTAGTTCAAAGTCATCGTTAAACGGTTCATGTTTTAAATCTAAAATGTTTTGAACTTTTCCTTTTTCAAGAACTAATATTTTTGAACACACTTTTTTAACTATTTCTAAATCATGTGTCACGTAAATAATGGTCATTTTACGGTCTAAATAAATATTTTTAAGTAATTTTAAAATATCGTATGCAATTTCTAAATCAAGTGCACTTGTCATTTCATCGCAAAGTAAAATCTCAGGATCATTTATGAGTGCTCGCGCAATGCCTACTCTTTGTTGTTCACCACCCGATAATTCATGTGGGTATTTATCTATGGCATCTTTTAGCCCCACATATTCTAGCAAACTATAAGCTTTTTTGTAACGCTCATTCTTTTCAATATGGTGAACTTTTAAAGGTAACATAACATTCTCAATGATTGTTAAATTTGATAACAAGTTAAAATGTTGAAAAACATAGCCGATTTTTTTTAAGTATTCTCGACGTTCGAATTTATTAGAAAATGCTAGCGATTTTCCGTAAACGGTGATTTCGCCTTCATCAGCTTCTAATTGGCCGGTTAGTAAGTTTAGTATGGTTGTTTTACCAGAGCCTGATTTACCGACGATACCAAAAACACCTTGATCTTCTATTTTGAAATCAAGGTCATGAATTTGAAAGTTGTTATTTATTTTTTTGCTGACATTATGAAACTCAATCATTTAACTCCTCGTATTTAACAACATTTAATGACATATAATTTTTATCTAACATCTTCGCTACTGGACAACGCGTTTCAGCTTCCTTTAAAATTTGCATTGTTTCATCTAAACTAAGTGATTCAATACCAAGGGTTGCCAAAACATTAAAATAATAAGTTTTTGTAGATTCATCAATATGTAAATCAACCGTTACTTCAACTACTGATTTTAAATCCATCTTATCACGCTTTAAAATGTAGTAAACGGTTGAATTTAAGCATGTGGCAAGCGCCATACCTAGAAACTGTTCAGGGTTTGCATGGTCTGACTTTTTTGCAAACGGAGAGTCTATCGGTACACTTATCCCATTTACAACATAAACCTTGCCCTTTAATCCATCTTTGTTCACAATTTTTGTTTGATAATAACTTTTACTCATAACTATCACCAAAAAGAGTATAACATAAAATGTTATATCAAATGGCTATTTTGCATATCTTTATGACATAGAAGTCTTCATTGTCAATGGTCCTCGCCATTTTGTGTATAATAGAATTAATAATGGAGGTACCCTAATGAAAATATACATTAAAGAAAGCATACCAACAGAATATATTGAAAGATTAAAA
>FZPS01000062.1_pt1193 | contig 20850 bp, 23 predicted proteins | sample 1817821 | NCBI WGS metagenome assembly FZPS01 (sample SAMEA104158645, study PRJEB21678) | metagenome | place: Germany | collected 2015-04-21 | reverse complement strand
GGCAATCATTGGTGAATCTGCATCAAGCTCGGAATCCTCTTCTAAAAGCAGTTCAGTTCCCATTTCGCGATAGGAAAGCTGGGTATTATTTACCATAAGCTTAACAAGATTGACTCCATCCAGCATAGTCAGAGAATTCACTATAGAATAAACTGCCAAGCGTTTCATTTCAGCCTGAGCAACGAAATAGTCTTCCTCTGTGGTATTTTCTCTACCGGGAATGGTGGATAAATCTATGGGATTCAAAAAATCATCGGTCAGATTGACAAATACCGTATCATTTCGCCTGGTAACATCTATTATTTCAGTGCCCGGCGGCATAATCAGTATGCGTTCAAAACCCTGAGGACCTTTTAATAACTCCTCCATTATAATTTGTTCGGTGCTTTTTTTCTCCTGTAACACCACCCGAGTTTCAGGTACAAGAAAATCCGCTATTTCGTGTTTAAAGTACAGAGTAATTTCAATTTCTCTTGCCTGCTCATAGGGATCAATGGGCAGGGGATCATCCTGTTGATGTTCCTCTTGAATAGCTGGATCGTTGCTGTCTTTATCATTATTCAGATTATCAAAAAATCCGGCACAGCCTGTCTGAAATATCAATAGCATACCAATCAGTATTAGTAGAATATTTTTTTTGATAGGATTCACCTGCCTTGTAATCATGTATTATATCAGATTGTTTTTACAAATAGATTAAGCAAGCTTAACAATCTCATGAATCGTTGTAATTCAATTCATCTGTATTTTCATAAGGTAGTTCAATGTAAAAAGTGGTTCCGACATTTTCCTCACTTTCCACATGTATATAGCCATTGTGTAGCAGAACAATACGATTGGCTATTGCTAACCCCAGCCCCGTACCGCCGGTGGATCGGGATCGAGCTTTGTCTACACGGAAGAATCGGTCAAATATCCGGCCCATATCCCCTTTGGAAATACCATAGCCGGTATCACTAACCTTAACAACACCATACTCCGGTGTTTTGTATACCTCTACCGTAACTCTGCCTCCTTCAGGCGTATACTTTATACCATTGTCTATAATATTTGATACCACCTGCTGCAACTTCAATTTGTCTCCCGGTACAATTACCTCTTCCTCCTGGCTTAATTCCAATTGGATATTCTTTTGTACCGCCAGTAACTGTAGCCCCTTAATGGTTCTTTCAACCAATTCCTTTAGATTAACCGGCTCCCTCTGGTAGTAATTATCTGTTCCTTCCTTATCCATCTCTACCAGCGTCAGTAAGTCCGTGATAATGGCATTTAATCTATCAATTTCAAAATTAATATCCGTTAAAAATTCTTTATATATGGCAGGGTCGTCAACCTCCATGTTTAATAGGGATTCTGCCAGTACTTTCATAGCACTGAGAGGGGTTTTAAGCTCATGGGAGGCATTCGATACAAATTCATTTCGAGCATTATCCAGGTTTTCTAGCTTTTCACTCATTATATTAAAAGCTTCTCCCAGCTGTCGGAATTCTCCGCCGCCCCTGATATTAACCCTTTGATTCAGGTGTCCCTTACTCATTTTGGTAATAACTGCTGTCAATTCCTTAATGGGATGTGTAATAAACCCTGATAAAACAAGGCTGACCAGTATAATAGATAAACTAATAATTCCTGAGAAAAATGTGATAGCTTTGCGAATGTCCGCTAGTATTGCTTCAATACCGTCAAGTGAAGTGGAAAGAAATACCATACCTATAACACCATCTGAATAATGTGTAATAGGCGCAAATGCATATAGTATTCTTTTATATTCAGGAGGCTCCCCTGTAGAAATAAACAAATCCATGGCAGGCACCGATTCACCGTTCAAAACTCTTGCAACCTCGGCATAATCCTCCATGAGATTTCTGCGCAAAAGACTGGTGCTCTGGTATGAATCCTGCTCTACAATCCCCCTGTTGTTCAACACCAGAATTCTGGTGGATTCCCCTTCTATCTGATCTACCTCATTGCCAAACTCACGAATTTGATAAAAAATATTTGGATCTCGATCATAGTAGCCATTTGCAATTATCTGAGCCAGTTGGATTGAATAATTTTGATAGGCCACCTTTTTGCTGTCAATCAAATGCTGCTCCAGGATTTCCATTATTGAAAGGTTAACTATTAAAAACCCAATGCCAATGACCATTAGATAAGCAAAGGCAATTCTCCAGCGAAGACTGGAGAAAAAGTGCTTATTTATCCGCAAAATAATATCCAACTCCCCATTTAGTAAAAATAAATTCCGGCTGGCTGGGGTTTTTTTCTATTTTTTCCCGGAGTCGGCGGATATGGACGTCTACTGTCCTCAGGTCTCCCAAGTAATCATATTTCCATACAAGCTCCAAAAGGCTCTCCCGACTATATACCTTGCCTGGGTTAGTTGCAAACAATTGTAACAGATCAAATTCTTTGGCTGTCAGGTTTACTTCTTTATCATCAATAAAAACAGTCCTGTTGGATAAATTAATCTCCATATTGTTAACCTTGATAAATTGCTCATTATTCTGTTTACCATTTACAGACCGACGAAATACGGCTTTAATCCGAGCTTTCAGCTCCAGAATATTAAAAGGCTTTGTCATATAGTCATCTGCGCCGTAATCCAGACCTAATATCTTATCCATATCTTCGCCTTTTGCTGTGAGCATAATAACAGGCACCCTGGATTGCTCACGGATACGCTGAAGCACACCCAAACCGTTAAGCTTGGGAAGCATAACGTCCAGTATAATCAAGTCATATTCATTGCTATTGAACTTTTCAATTGCTTCTTCTCCGTCATATGCTGCATCTATTTCATAGCCATCCTGTTTCAGGCTGAAGGAAAGACCTTTTACGATAGCAGGTTCATCGTCTACAATCAATATTTTTTTTGACATATTTTCATCCTATCCTTTCCCATACCTGTACTTCATACTTCAATAATTTATTAAACCAATATTCTGTATATTTTATCATAACATGCCCCTAAAATCAATTTTACCCGCTTTGCTGATTTACCATACTTTTCCTGAGCCGCCTTATCTGACGCTTATCTGATCCTTAATGTTTTCAAAGGTTTTTTCACCAATACCAGAAACATTCATTATTTCTTCAATGGATTGAAATCCACCATGCTCATCCCTGTATTCTATAATTTTTTGTGCCTTTGCTGGACCTATACCGGTTAAAGTTTCCAATTGGCTTTGATCTGCCTGATTGATATTTATTCTTCCTGCAGCTGCCTGTCCATTTGAATGAGATATGGAAAGGTCAGGGAGAGTCTCCTCACCTACAGCAGGCACATAATACATACCCTCATCAGCCACCTTAGCAGCCAGATTAATGCGATTTAAATCAGCATCAGGCGTAAAACCTCCTGCTTGCTCTATGGCGTCTATTAATCGTTTATCCTCTGATATGGAATATACACCAGGACGTACCACCTGGCCGGTGATATAAACTTTTATTGTATCTACTTGATTTGTTTCCTCAGTTATATTCATATCTGCATTCAAACCAAGAGCATCTTCCGAATCCTGCTCCGATACTTCTTGTAGTTCAGACGAAGCCTCATGCCCGGAATCGAGTGGTGTTCGATTTTTAGTTTCACTGTAAATTAACCCTGCTGACAAAATCAATATTACTGCACTCATAATGAGCATCAGTTTCTTTTGAATTCCGTCAAAATGAAACATATCCTCACCTTAATAAATACTTTATAAACAGTAATTAAGTATATATTTTGATATTCGACAATAATTGGAAAATTCCTTCAATCAGATATTTCTTCCTTTGACTTATCAAAGTAAAACAAATCCATAATATATCGTGAATCCCCTACAATGATATGATATAATAATTTTTAATTTCAGGTTTACTGGTAAATTTGTAAAGGGGTTATCAATGAGACATTTATTAAGAAACACATTGACTATATTTTTGATTTTTCTCTTTGTTTTATCTTTTGTTCCCCAGTCAGTGTACGGACAGCAAACAGATGTGAATTCATCCGATATTGATATTTCAGTAGTAGCTGATAAGCAGCCGCCTCTTCCCCCTCCCTATCAAATGACAGCTTCTGGAGCAGTAGTAATTGAACAAAACACCGGTAAGGTTCTTTATGGAAAGCAGGAACACCAACGGCTGTACCCTGCCAGTACTACAAAAATCTTAACCGCATTGATTGCTGCAGAACATGGAGATCTGGATGAAACAATTGTGGTAGGAGAAGAAATCAATCTGGCTCCCTGGGACGGTTCAAAAGCCGGCTTGGAGGAAAATGAAAGGATAACCCTGCGCAATCTTGTATACGGACTGCTAATCCATTCCGGTAACGATGCAGGCAATACTATTGCAGTGCATATTGCCCGCAAGGTTTCAGGCAGAAATCTGACTGTTGAAGAAGCATTAAATTACTTTGCAAATATGATGAATAAACGTGCTGCAGAGGCAGGTGCACAAAATTCCAATTTTGTCAATCCCCATGGTTATCATGATCCTGACCATTACACAACTGCTTATGACTTGGCTATGATTGGCAGGGATGCCTATAAAAATAAGTTTTTCCAGGAAGCTGTAGCTGCCACAGCCATGAATAACAGATATTGGTCATCTGGTGAGCCCCGCTTCTGGAGAAGTAAAAACAGGTTGTTGAAAGAAAATGATTCAGAATACTACAAATGGGCTACAGGGGGCAAAACCGGCTATACTAAAGCAGCCGGCCAATGTCTTATTACATTTGCTTCAAAAGGCAACCTGGACCTTGTAAGTGTAGTCTTGAATTCAGATTATAATATGCAATGGGGCGAAACCAAGCAAATGCTTGATTACGGTTTTTCCAACTTTGAATATCATCTTGCCCTGGAAAAGGGAGATATCGTGGAATCTTTGCCAGTAGATAATTATGCCTCCGATGATTGGGGCAGCTTGGCTGTTCAAGTATCTTCCGAAGACTGGGGAGATGTATTCCGCAAAGATGAAATTTCTGAAATCCAATATGAAATCATATGGGATCCCGCAGTTCTATCGGAAAAATCAACCCATGAGCTGCCTAGATTAAAAGCTCCTATAAGCCGTGGACAAAAATTGGGGGAAATGAGGATAACTCTGCAAGGTCAGTTGCTTAAAAGTGTGCCTCTCACATCTGTACGAGATGTAAAGAGCAAATATATCCTTGATGGACTGACTAATGAGCCCGGACAGGGAATCCTCTCCCATTTAGGCTGGTTAAAGATAGTAGGTTTATTACTTACCGCTTTTATACTTATGAAAATAATAGTCTCTATTATTAATCGTAGAAGACGCAGACATTACATCATCTTTCGCAGGTATTAATCTACTGATGAGGTAATGTGCCTTGCATCAGCCCAAAGTCTTTCCAAGTTATAAAAGGAACGCTCCTCATGATGAAAGATATGCACTATAATATCACCGTAGTCCAGGACAACCCAGCGCTTGCTTTGATCCAAGTGTCTGGGATAAATGCCCTCTTTTGACATCTGATCTCGAAGCTCATTGTATAAAGCCTCCACTTGAAGCTCGGATCGGCCGGATGCAATAACAAAATAATCAGCCAGCACCGAAAGCCGGCTTATATCCAGCACCACAACATTTTCAGCTTTCTTATCATCCAATAAGTCAGCAATTTGTCGGACTAGTGTATCGGGGTTGTACAATTATAAATCCTCCTTTGATTTTTATAATATGTTTTATATATTTGAACCGGTTTTACCCAAATATACTTTTTTCTAAGTTAAATCAGCATCCATTATTTCCATTAGCAAGGCATTCCTGGCTTCTACAGTCTTGGGATGAAGTAGAACGCCTTTTTCCAAAACATATTTTATGGTCAATTCCATTCCCATCATCAAAGCTCGGTTTATATCCAAAAAGGCAAGCTCTCGTATTTTATCCACACCCCTGTATTGGCGTCCTTCTTCTATAAAATCTGCCAGACAAATTATTTTTTCCAATAAAGTCATGTTCTTTCTTCCAGTAGTATGCCAGGCAATAGCATTCAATATTTCAGTATCCTGAATATCGAATAACTCTTGTACCAGAAAAGAACCTAGCGGAGCATGAAGCAAAACGGGGTTCATTCGAGTTACGGTATCAGGTTCATAATTATATTTTTTTGCCAATTCAAAGGCTTTATCAGTGGGCAAATTTTTAGCACAATCATGTACCAATCCGGCTAGTTCCGCTTTTTCAACATCGGCACCGTAATGACGGGCTAATTTAGCTGCACAGCGACTTACATTAATGGAATGGCTCAATCGCCTTTCATCAATCCAATCCCTCAGCTTTCCTACTATGCTGCTATACTCACCCATATCCTATTCCCCTTTATACAGTTTATGTTCCGCAATATATTTAACCACATCATCTGGTACCAAATATCGGATTGTTTTATTTTCTGCCAGCCTTTTCCTTATACTGCTGGAGGATACCTCCAAATGGGGTCCTTCAATAAAGTGAATTTCAGCTTGATAAGCATCCGATAGTTTTCTAGCTTCTTTTTCCAGTTCCTCCCTGTTAAATCCCAATCTATGATAAACTGCAAAGCTGCACATTCCTGCTACCTTTTCAAAGTTACGCCAAGTTTCCAGTTCCAGCAATGTATCTGCGCCTATAATAAAATAGAATTTATCCCGGGGATTGGCAGTCTTCAACTCTGTCAGAGTATCTACAGTATAAGTAGTTCCCGATCGCATAACTTCCATTTCGCTCACCTGAAATGATGGATTATTACCAACAGCCAGCTGAAGCATATGAATACGCTGCTGCCCGGTCACCTCAGATGTTTCTTTATGAGGCGGGTAACCGGTGGGAATAAACAGCACCTTATCAAGATTTAAAACTTCCCGAGCAGTTTCCGCCATAAACAAATGGCCTATATGTACCGGATCAAAGGTCCCCCCCATAATACCTATTCTTCTGATGTCTGACAAGTCTCTCATGCTTCTATTACCCTTCCATAATTGTATATAATATTTATATATAACAATCCTCTTATACTCCTATATTATGTTTGAAATCCACTTATTTTGGCAAGCATTTCAATAGGAGGTGTTATTCTATGCGAAAATGGCTGAATTCCATTCGCCACTATCGATTTTACCGAGACAGTTCATTGCTGGCACCGATTATCAATCTACTTTTTATTCAAATACTATTATTTATAATCGGATACCTGTGGTTTGTGCAAAGAACTAAGATTCCACTTTTATCACTGATTCTCACCCTGTCTATTATGGGGCTTATAACGTTGGGCTTACTCCTTCAAGAGCGAAAATCCTTCTTAAGGAAGAAAGCCCAAACAAGGCGCAATATAGGCCGAGACTATCTTGGAAATAAAATAAAACAATTGAATGAAGATGAATTCAAGTGGCAAATTGCCCGGTTGCTGCTTAAGATAGATGGTATCAGCGACATACAGGAAAGAGAACATTTTCTGGAAACAACCCTCCACGGCAGAAAAACAGCAATCGGTATCTATAATACCGATTATGAGGATGAAGTACCCAGTTCTAAACTAGCTGAGTTTTTGAATCGAATCAGTATAGAAGGATATTTTCAGGCTCTGTTTATTGCATCTGGTAATTTTTCCGATTCCTGCAAGGCTTTAGTAGATAAAAAAAGTACATTAAAGGTACAATTGCTTGGCCTGGAGGATATATTAGACCTTATGGAGCATGCAGGCATGTTTCCCGATGGAAAAACTATTGATACATTGATTGAAAAGGAAATCCATCGTAGAAATCAAAAACTCAAAGTTCTAAAAAAGGAATTCCTGATGCCAAGACGTATTCGAACCTATCTGGCATATTCCCTGCTGTTCTTTGTATTGTCCAGACTGTTCAACAACCTGTCCACATATTATGTAGTAATATCCGTAATTTTCCTGTTACTGTCTGCATTTACCTGGTTTTTGAGTTTAAAAAATCAAGCCCAGCCACAAAAAAGTGATTTATTGCTGGACCCGCCGACAGTCGGTAATCATCAGGGAAGCTGAATCCGAGGATTTTCCTCGGATTTTTTATATAGCACGATTCTGCTGCCCACAACTTGAACTCCTTCGGAGCCGGTCTGCTCAGCAAGGGCATCGCATGCCTCTCTGGGGGATAAATCCGAGTTGTCCAATACATGAATCTTAATCAATTCTCTGGCTTCCAGTGCCTCTTTTACCTGTTCCACCAAAGATGAGCTTATTCCTCCCTTACCAATTTGCAAAATTGACTTTTCCTTATTAGCCAATTTGCGTAAATAACTTCTCTGCTTACTGGTTAGCATATTTAACTTTCCTCTTTTCTCTATCTATTTTCATTTTTGTCATGTATTACTGCACTACACATAATAGTATCGACTTGTTTATAAATTACAACTTAACATAAAAAATACAAACTATGCTTTATCAAGCTGCATATTAAGTATTGCTGCAAATACGAAGGAGCATTAGCCTAAGTTGCTAAAATCAGCCGCCGATATCGCAGCATTTTCGAAGCAAAAATGACGTGATGTCATTTTTAGCATCTCCAAGCAGGACGCTTGCATGAGATGCGGCAAGAAAATGCAAGATGAGGCGATGCCTGATTTGCAACGTGGCTACGTCGAATGAGTATTGCAGCAATAATATTATTATTCGAGAAAATCAAAGCTAATATCACCCATACGGACAAAATCCCCATCCTGAGCGCCTTTTTCACGAAGGGCATCAATCATACCCATTTTTCTAATAGCTCTTTGGAAATATTGCAAAGACTCATAATCATCCAGATTTACCCTGCCCAGCAGCTTATCTACCGCTGGACCAGACAGCACATATTCTCCGTTTTCCTTTGTAACAGTAAATGGATCAATCTCATCCATACTGTATACATCGACTATATCCTCCTCAAAAGATGGAGGTTCAGGAAGCTCATCCAAAAGATCAACAATCTCATTGAGTAAAGGTTCAAAACCCTTATTCTGAGCAGCTGATACTGGAAATACCTTATATCCCAACGGTTCAAGTTCATCCTTCAATCGCTTGATATGTTCCAGAGAATCGAGGATATCCGACTTGTTGGCTGCTATGATCTGGGGGCGTTGCGACAATTCCTTGCTGTACTCCTTCAGCTCCCTATTTATAATATGGAAATCATCCAGAGGATCACGCCCTTCCATACCAGACACATCGATAACATGAACCAGAATTCTTGTCCGTTCAATATGTCGTAGAAAATCATAGCCCAAGCCAACGCCTTCATGGGCCCCCTCAATAATTCCTGGTATATCCGCCATTATAAATGACTGACCTCTTCTTACCTCCACCACCCCCAGGTTAGGCCTTAAGGTAGTAAAATGATAATCAGCTATTTTAGGCCGAGCTGATGTCAGAACTGATAATATGGTGGATTTGCCTACATTAGGGAAGCCTACCAGCCCTACATCAGCAATCGATTTAAGTTCCAGTATTACTGTGCGTTCCTGTCCTTTGGCCCCTTCCTGGGCAAATCGGGGCGCTTGTCTGGTGGAAGTGGCAAAGTTTACATTTCCCTTACCTCCCCTGCCTCCCCGAGCCAAGATCTTGGTTTCACCGGATGAGCGTAAATCTGCCAGTACAAGCCCGGTAAGTTCATCCCTGACAATTGTCCCCGGAGGCACTTCAATCACTACTGACTCCCCGTCCTTGCCTGTCTGCTTGCTGCCCCGGCCATTCTCACCAGCCTGGGCAGAAAATTTTCTTTTATAGCGAAAATCCATCAGGGTATGCATCCCCGGGTTAACTTTAAATATAATATTGCCCCCATTGCCGCCGTCACCACCATCCGGGCCGCCGTTGGGAATATATTTTTCTCTTCGGAAGGAAACAGCACCATTTCCGCCATTTCCCGCTTTTATATGTATCTTTACCTTATCTACAAACATTTTTCCTCACCTGCTGCATCACTGTTATAGGATTATACCACACTCATTTTCTCTGTAACAGTATACAAGCTATTTTATTCATTTAATAGTATCTCCTGAATGTTCCTTAAAACTACTAACAAAAAAACCACTGCCAGAAAAAAGCAGTGGTCTTTTCATCTATAATTATACCTGGGCAACTGCACCTTCTGCAACAGGATAAACACTTACCTGCTTCTTATCCCTGCCCTTACGCTCAAATCGTACAACACCGTCAACGATAGCAAACAAAGTGTCGTCTTTTCCTACACGGACGTTGTTTCCAGGATGAATCTTAGTTCCTCTTTGTCTTACTAAGATATTACCAGCTAGTACAAATTGTCCGTCTGCTCTTTTGGGTCCTAATCGTTTGGACTCACTATCACGACCGTTACGGGAACTACCTACTCCCTTTTTACTTGCAAACAATTGTAAATCCATTATGAACATTCAATCCACCATCCTTTCCTGTATGGATATCAGGTTTGGGTATGCACCTTTGATACTCTGCAATCCTGCCAGCATAGTTCTTAATATTACGCCGGTGGTCTTTTTTTGCTCCTGATTCATATCCCTAGGCAAAACACATTGTAAAAAACCATTATGTTGTATATGCTTCGGATTAATGCCTGCTACATCAGTCAGGCCGATGACTGCAGTTTGTGTCACAGCCGATACTGCGGCACATACAATATCTTTACCTGCCTCATTGTAGCCGGCGTGCCCTTTTACAGTAAATCCCTGTATCAGACCTTCAGTGTCTGATAGGAACTCAATTCGAATCATGATTATCAACTACTTTATCCGTTGATTTTAGTAATCTGAACCTGAGTATAGGGCTGACGATGACCTTGCTTTTTACGATAGTTCTTCTTGGGCTTATATTTGAAAATAATAACCTTTTTACCTTTTCCATGCCCAGTCACATTGGCTTCCACCGAAGCTCCTTCTACTACAGGAGTACCGATCTTTAAACCATTTTCATCGCTTACAGCAAGAACTTCATCAAATTGTACGGTGGAGCCTTCCTCAGCATTTAGCTTTTCAACTCGGATGGTATCTCCTTCCTGTACCTTGTACTGCTTGCCGCCTGTCTTAATAATAGCATACATTGGCAATGCACCTCCTCTAACCAGTCTCGCCGAATATTGGTATCCCGCCAAAAGCGGGCATTTCTCGCAACCATATTCGTGCGGCTTACACAAAAGTCATTCTACCACAAACTATTTTATATTGTCAACAAAATTAAATTATTCAATAACGTCCGCTAATTGCAAGTTAAAATGAAACACTTTTTTCACTCTGTTAAAATCAACTACAGTTTTCCTCATCCTGCTCATTCGTTCCTCTTTTTCATGAATGATAAGGGTAACAATAGGTATTGTATTAGGCACCAGTTGCAGCCTTCCTCCCCACTCCAAAAGATACTGCACCAGCATAACTGGTGCAGTTAACAATACCACTTATTCCACTGCCTTTTTATCTCGAGTTAATAGATAAATCAATGCACAACCAGATACGATTGCGATCAACAACAACCAAACTAAATTAGTCGGTTCTTCACCAGTTTTGGGTACTACATTCTTTACCCATTTTGCATATAAAGTCATATCACTTGTTATACCATCCTCAAATTTCCATTTAGTAGTATAGTCCTCATCTATATACCAACCTTCAAAGGCAAAGCCTGCCCTTATTGGATCTGAAGGCTTAGCAATCGTTTGACCTTCTTCCACCGTTACCTCTTTCACATGACTTCCACCCTGGCTATCAAAAATTATTGTATAGTAAATAGGCTCTGTTCCCGCAATGGTTATGTCTATGGTATTCGATTGAATGCTTACACCATCTAATGTTACTACCGCCCATACACCAATACTTCTTATCCCTCCTACATCTTCAGCTAACACAAGATTTCCATTTTCATCAATTCGTATCAACTCTGGATGTGTACTACCATACGTTGTAATGGCATTGGTTAAATCTGCTTCTTTCTCATCATTCATAAAACCTGACACAGATAATGACGCTGTCTCTCCAGGCTCTAATATTGTTTTGTCAGAGACTAAAATAATTTCTTCTAGTCTAGGTAGTATCTGTTCCGTATTCTCAACGATTACATTAGGATCATAATAATTTATTGCTTTAAAATTATCAATATAGAATGCTGTACCTCCTGCATTCATGCTCGATGCATCCGATAACTGGATTGTACTAACAAAACTTCCACGTTCACTATCAATAGGCATCTCTGCTATAAACTCTCCGTCGAAATAAAGTTTCGCTTGATTTTCTTCAAAATCAAAGTCAACTCTGAAATTATACCATTTATCTATAGATACTTGTGCGGAAGTTGGTATTGCATTATTGCTTGTTCCTCGCACTGTAACTACACCATTATTAACATAAAAAGCAAGTGGAGCAGATCTATGGTGTACATTGTTGTATGATGCTTTTAATTCTGTATATAGGGTGGCATTAAATGAGGTAAATTTTATATCATATGATATACTTCCCTTAGTCATTGAAGGGATATTTCGGGTCGCTCTAAGAATTGAATTAGGATTATCTATGAGTTTCATAGATTGATATCCACTTTTTGCTTCTTCTTTACTATAGGAAATTTCTCCACCTACAGGCAGCCAACCTTCATACTGAAGTGAGCTTCCTTCAAAAGAATCAAAAGCACCTTGTGTTTTATACAGATAATCATGATTAAATCTAAAAATAGTATTTTTACGGCCTCAGTGCACTGAACATCCACTAATAAGAGTACAAATCAAAATGGTCGTATTCCATTTCTAATTTACAGTTGATGCTATCTACAAAAATTAATATATTATCTTAATTACTTATTATATTCTATGCACAAACTTAGGCTGCTAATGTTGTACGATTATATCACCCTCCAACAAATGTTACAAGGCCTATTTGGAAAAATTTGTGTTTAACTTATGCTATGTCCCCATGTAGACTCTCGTGGTAAATATCACTTGTGAAAAATGAGGTACGCTACTTAATGACATAGAAACAAATAACAAGCTATACTATCATCAATAAAACAATATAAGGTAGTATGACAGTAGCTATTGATTGTAGTTATTGACAGGTCTATATGACAATATGCTACGCTTACAAAATAGCCTACTGGGTAAGTGTACCAGTAGGCTAGAGGGAATTGTGCTATTTAGTATCGTTGTTACTGTTGCATTGAGTGTCGCAATTAATAATCTTATCTGCTGCTTAAATATGCAAATTCGGTGGTATATATGGAATCGTCCTCTAACAGCAGTTTCTCAGCTTCCTTATAGGTTTGAAGCGGCGTCAGATGAAATTCCTCCACATGCATGGACTTATTAGTCCGGATAAGAATTTTACAATTCAATGCCCCTTCTAAAATTTCCAATCCCCGTCCATCATCTTCCATCCATAACCTGGCAACCGCTGGATGAATTTCCGCAAGTACTCCAAAATACCGATTGGCTTGGGTTACACTCTCCAGCTCCCTCTCCAGTTTACCCAGCACCAGGCTCTCAGAATATACCTTGCCGGTACCACTGCAATAGGGACAGGGATTGAGCAAAGATTGGGACAATCGATCTCGTACTTTTTTCCTGGTCATTTCCACCAATCCCAGTTCGGTAAAGCCCAATACATTTGTTTTAGTTCGGTCTCTCTTCAAAGCTGCCTTTAATACTTCAACTACCTGTTGTCTATGCTCCTCCAACTCCATATCAATGAAATCAATTATAATAATGCCGCCCAGATCTCGCAGCCGGATTTGTCTTGCTATCTCTTCTGCTGCCTCTAAATTAGTATTTAAAACTGTATCCTCAAGATTAACTTTACCTACATACTTACCGGTATTTACGTCAATAGCCGTCAGTGCTTCAGTAGGCTCAATAATAATATATCCACCGTTTTTTAACCATACCTTTTTCTGTATTATCTTTTCTATTTTTTCTTCAATTCCATATGCTTGGAATATGCTGCCGGTAGTCTCAAAATATTCAACACAGTCCTTAAGTTTAGGGGATATAAAACTCGCCCATTCCCGTATCTTATAATATTGGTTTATATCATTTATAATTAGTTTTGATACATCTCCGGTAAATAGGTCCCGTACTGTTCGGTAGATTATGCTTTCATCCTTGTGTAAAAGCCTGGGCGTTCTGCCGCCTCTGATCTCCCGATCCTTGATTTTATTCCATAATCGAACCAAAAATTCCACATCCGGCTGAATGTCGGAATAGTCCTTTTCAAGGGCTGCTGTTCTCACTATAATGCCCATGGTTTCCGGCTTCATACTCTCTGCAACTTCCTTGAGCCGCTGCCTTTCCTTTTCATCCTCGATTCTTCTGGATACACCAACATAGTTCATCGTAGGCATCAAAACCATATATCGGCCCGGCAGAGTAACATGGGTGGTTACCTTAGCCCCCTTGGTGCCGATGGGTTCCTTTTGCACCTGCACCGTTATTTCCTGGCCTGCTTTTAATATATCTCTAATGGAAGGAATATTGTCACCTTGGCTATCCATTTTATTGTTGTTGTCTGCAAACTCAAATACTGATCTGTCCGTATTAATGTCGCCCACATAAAGAAAGGCATTCCTCTCCAGACCGATATCTACAAATGCTGCCTGCATACCGGGCAGCACATTTACCACCCTGCCCCGGTATATGTTTCCAACCACTCTTTGCTGATCATTATATTCAATATGCATTTCAACCAGGTCACCTTCCTCAAGAAAGGCTACCCGTGTTTGCTCATGTTGAACGTCTATAACAATCTTTTTACTCACTAAATGCCCCCTAATCCTTCTTTCTTAATAGAGGAGTAACCCATTCGCCATTTCTGCGATAGTATAATCCAACACGATGAATGGCAGCTGGAATTCCAAGCTCTTCCCACTGGCCTGTGTCCTGCTCTGATAATTTTAGTAATGTTTCAACAACCAGATCCGGCTTCAGGCTTCCCTTATTTCCTATCTTCATAGAAATACGGAGTACGTCCTGATTTTCTGGATCTATTCCGATGGAGTATATACTATCCTTCAGGTTAATGGTGGTTACCCTCCTCTTTTGCGTTTTATCCACAAAAATTTCATGCGCTTCCCTGTAAGCTTCCAAGGCTCTATTCCAATCTATTCCCCTTCCAGTCACTTTATAATCCGCCTTCTCAATCAGACTCATGAGAGAAGGGAATTTTTTGTCTGTTTCGACTGCATCTAGAACCGTAATCCCCTTGGGGAGTGCATGGTTAAGTTTTTCCTTCAATACCGGCAAAGACATTGGTTCAGAAAGAACAATATCCATATATTCTCCTTCACTGGTCACCCCGACAGCCAGGGCAGATGCAAAAGCCATAATTTGATGAGGATTGAACCCTTGCGAATAAGCAATGGGAATTTCAGCCCTCCGGACAGCTCGCTGCATGGTACGCATTAAATCTAAATGAGAGATATATTTCACCCGTTCTTCTCGGGTATATTTCAAAATTACTCGCATCAGCATAAACCCTCCCCTAACCTGCGAATTCCACAACCAGTACAGTCAATTCGGCAATCCGGAGTGGTTTCTGCTTTCTGAGCCTTTTGCCATTCGTTCCACAAAAATGCTTTGGAGACCCCTACATCAATATGATCCCAGGGAAGAATTTCATCTTTTTCTTTTTCACGATGAGCATAGAATTCAGGCTGCAGATTGTTTTCTTCAAAGGCTTTTATCCAGGCATCCATATTGAATTGTTCGGACCAACCATCAAATCTGGCACCCTTTTTCCAAGCAGACAATAAAACCCTGCCCAATCGTCGATCACCTAGTGCAAAAACCGCTTCCAGCAGGCTTGCCTCTGGATCATGCCAATTGTAGGTTACATTTTTCATGCGGAGTGCCTTTTTCAAAAACTCCTGCTTTTTTCTAAGCTGCTCCATAGTATCCTGAGATACCCATTGAAAGGGCGTAAAGGGCTTGGGCACAAAGGAGGAGGTGCTCACTGTGATCCTGAGTCCCTTCTGACGCTTGGCCTTATCCACCCGATAATAACACTGGGCAACTTCTTTGGCAAGATCAGCAATTCCCTGTAAATCCTCCTGAGCTTCTGTAGGCAGACCAATCATAAAGTAAAGCTTAACACTATTCCAGCCTGATTCAAAGGCATCGGATACAGCTTTAATTAGATCTTCCTCAGTAACGCCCTTGTTAATAACATCTCGCAAACGCTGAGTGCCTGCTTCTGGAGCAAATGTCAGGCCAGTCTTTCGCACCTTTTGCATCTCCTGAATAAATTCCTTTTCAAAAGAATCCAGACGGAGAGAGGGCAGAGACAATGCCACACGTTTTTCTTGAAAGCGCTCCATCAATTGCTTAACCAATTCCTCTAATGAGGAATAATCACTGGAACTGAGTGAAGAAAGAGACACTTCCTCATATCCGGTGCTTTTAACCAGTTTCTCAGCTGTTTCCAACAGTTTTTCCGCAGTTCGTTCCCGAACAGGACGGTAGATCATCCCTGCCTGGCAGAAACGGCAGCCCCTGGTACAACCCCTAAACAGCTCCAGCATGATACGGTCATGTACAACATCCATAAAAGGTACAATGATTCTATCCGGGTAATATACCTGATCCATATCATGTATTATGCGTTTTGCAACCCTCTCCTGTACCACATTGGTATTAGGCGTTACTGATTCAACCCGCCCATCCTCCAGATAAGAAACATCATAAAAACAAGGTACATACACGCCAGGGATTTGAGCTGCTGTCTCCAAAAAAGTACGGCGGCTTTTCCCCGAGCCCTTCCATTCTTTATAAATATCCAGCAATTCTGTTATTAACTCTTCTCCCTCACCCAAGGTAACTAAATCCACAAAATCTGCAAGGGGCTCAGCATTATAGGCACAAGGACCACCTACAATCACGAAGAGATCTTCTTCTGTCCTTTGCTCAGCTAGTAATGGTATACCTGCCAAGTCCAACATATTTAAAATATTTGTATAGCTTAATTCGTATTGAAGGGTAAAACCTACTATGTCAAATTCTGAAATCGGGGTTTTTGTTTCTAAGGAAAATAGGGGAATATCCATCTGACGCATTTTCCCCTCCATATCCACCCAGGGAGCAAAAACCCTTTCACAATAAGTATCCCCTCTTTCATTTATCAAATGATATAATATCTTCATGCCCAAATGGGACATTCCCACTTCGTATACATCGGGGAAGGCAAATGCAAACCGAATGGAAACCTCTTTCAGGTTTTTTTCCACCATATTATATTCATTCCCCATATAACGAACAGGTTTGGTAACCTGACCCATAATTCTATCCAATAACAACTTGTCCAACAAGCAGCCTCCTTTAAACATTTCACTTCTGTTTTCGACATTCTGGGGTAAATTCCTTCATATGCACCCCTTCTATCGCTTTCCAAACAACCTGCCCACCGTTGTATGAGCACCAAAATCCAGCAAGCCGTTTACTATCTCACTTTCATTAAGAATACCCTTCTCTTTCAATTGATCATCCAATACCTGTACATAATGATAGCGCTGAGGTACAAATTTACTAACTACATCCTTGAGTGGCAAGCTGTATAGTACTGCAATATTGCGTATAGGCATACTGCCTTCCCTGAGCAAGGCTTCTTTTTTATATGTTATATCCTTAAGCATTACATATGTGGCATTTCTTCTTTCCCGGTAGGCCGAGTAAACTAAAAAACCCGACAGTATGAAAAGGGAATAATTTATCACCCGATAATACAAGCCGTACAGCCCTGCTGTTGCCAATACCAGAGCCAGGAGAAAACCCATGCTGGAAGCTATCTTTGTAGCCCTTTCTATGTTCATCTGCCTGGACAATACAGCACGTAGAATTCTCCCACCGTCGAGAGGAAGGGCAGGCAACAGGTTCAAGCCAGCAAGCATAAGATTAATATTAACAAAATCCGAATCAGGCATACTAGCTGACAACCAGCCTAATTGAATTCCACCGAAATAAAACAGCAACAACAGGATATTGGCCACGGGACCTGATGCAGCTACAATAATTTCATGAGTGGGGTTGCTCTCAAAGAAACTCTGTATCTTGACTGCACCGCCAAAGGGTAATAATTCTATCTCGTTAACCTTCAAATTCAGCAGTCTGGCTGCAATAACATGGGCTGATTCATGAATGAAAAATATGAAAAAAACAGCGGTAAACTTACCGCCTCGCCCAGTAATCAATAGAACGATTATTAAGAGTACCAGAGCCTTGCTGATATGAATATCGATGTCAAATATTCTGCCAATGCGCATGCCTGCTACACACCTCGCCCTTCCCCTTCCTGATCAGCCTGCTTAATCCATTCCCATGGATTTTCCGGCTTATCGTTCTTCCAGATTTGAAAATGGAGAATGGGTTGCCCCTCCTGGATGGGTGTGTGCACCTTACCCAATTTTTGGCCCCTTCGTACCTTATCACCTTTTTTTACATCAATACCTCCGCACCGTCCGTAAAATGTAAAAATACTATCGCCGTGATCCAGCCAAAGGGAAGGACCATAAATTTCATGCTGCTCTACAGCAGCTACCACTCCATCGGCGGAAGCAAAGAAAGGTGCATTTTGCTCAGTCAGTATATCAATACCTTGATTCTTATACATCTTACCCGTTGCAGGCAAGGAAATCTGTTCTCCAAAGGTATGGATGATCTCTCCCCGAGCAGGTGAAGCAAAGGCAGCAGGATCAGGGGAGCTCTCACCAAAAACCGCCTTGATTTCATCGGGCAGAATGTCTCCAACAAATTTTAATTTCCCCAAGGTTTCATCCAAATCAAATTCCTGGGTAAGTGCGGTTCTGACATGACCTACAATAGTCTGGGTAAAAGGCAATTGAATATAATTTAATAATAAAACTACCAGAGCCAGTAAAACAGAAACAGCTATCTTAATCATTAAGGAGTTGTTTTGAGGAATTGATTCCTCATAGCCTTTCCTTAACCGGGGTCCTCTTTCAGAAAGCACAGGTCTGGAAGAAGAACGCGTACGAGGTCGTATCCGTGGTTTTTCTATGCCCATGGAACTCCTGGTTTCCCGCAAGTCAGACAAGGAATATCTTTCCGACTCCCTTTGGGTATTGGCCGGACTGGTATAGTTATATCTAATTCTGTTGAGCCGTTCCGATTGCCTTTTCCGATTTAAGGTTTTTCCCTGTATCACAACAGGTACTTCTTTATCCTCCATATCCGGTTCCTCCTCTTTTACGCCGAAACGGCAGTATATCTATCTTGTCTCCTATAGATAAGATATTTCGAGAAGGTACTGAATATGCCCCATAAAAAAGAATCCCGCAAGCAGGATTCTATTAGTCGATTTGCTCGTCAGGAGGATTAACTAAATAACGCCAATCAAGGTCTCCTCTTTCCAACGCCTTAAGCATGGCTTCGGCAGTAGCCATATTAGTAGCCAGAGGAATATTATGAACATCGCACAAGCGGAGCAATGCATTAACATCCGGCTCGTGGGGCTGTGCTGTAAGGGGATCCCTGAGAAAAATAATCAAATCTATCTTATTGTAGGCTACTCGGGAGCCTATCTGTTGATCCCCTCCCAAGGGTCCGGACAAGTAGCGATGTATTTTCAGCCCTGTTGCGTCACTAATGAGTTTACCAGTGGTCCCGGTAGCACACAGTGAATGTTTTTCCAAAATATACTGATAAGCTATGCATAAATTTATTATGTCATCTTTCTTCTTATCGTGAGCAATTAAAGCGATATTCAAGGCACAACCTCCTAAAATTTGATCTTCTGCCGCCGCATGCCTACATTGAGAACCAAACCGAAGGCAATCATATTGGTCCACATAGAACTTCCTCCATAACTCATAAAGGGCAGGGGTATGCCTGTAATGGGCATGATACCCATGGCCATCCCAATATTCTCAAAGACATGAAACAAAATCATGGAACCTACACCGACACAAATATATGAACCCAGAACATCCCTGGAGCGTCTTGCTATCCGCATGGTGCGCATTAGAAGCAGATAAAACAATACGATAATGGTAATGCCTCCCACAAATCCCAGAGCTTCAGTAACGGCAGAGTAGACAAAATCCGTATCCTTAGTAGGCAGAAAATCCAATTGACTTAACAGATTGGCAGATAATAGCCCTTCCCGTCCTATTTGACCTGTTATCTGACCGGAGCCTATTGATATAATTGACTGTAGAACATGATAACCGTCCCCAAGGGGATCTGTGCCCGGATTCAAGTATACAAGTATTCGTTTTTTCTGAAATTCATCCAAAAATGTATACCATGCTACCGGAATAGCTGCAATACCAAGTCCAAAAGCAATTAGCAAATATCTGTACTTAATTCCCCCAACAAAAATCATGCCAACAAAAATTACCATCAGCACCATGCTTGTCCCCAGATCAGGCTGTTTCAGAATTAACCCCATCGGTATACCTATAGCAATAATTAACCTGACTATGGTTTTAAAATTGTTGATGCCTTCTTCCTCTTCTTTTGCCATAATCCTGGCTAACATGAGAATAACTGTTATTTTGGTAAATTCAGATGGCTGCATACGAAATGACCCAATTGCAATCCACCTTTGGGCACCGCCACCTATAGAACCAAATAACTGTACAGCAATCAATAATCCTACCACTAACCAATAAAAGTAAACCGAAATATCAGCTATTATATGGTAGTCAATACTAATGGCAACACCCATGAGAACCAGCCCGGTAACAAACCACAAAATCTGCAACTTAACTTGATGCAGATTAAAGCTGCCAATTGCAGATACTGCATCCTCAGCGCCCTCTATTGGGGAACGGGTAGCCAGGGCAATTCCAATAATACCAAAACCGGTTATCAGAATGATGAGAAATAACAGGAAAAAATCTATATTTTTTAAATATCTTTTCTGAGACATTAAATGACC
>FZPS01000197.1_pt224 | contig 20873 bp, 23 predicted proteins | sample 1817821 | NCBI WGS metagenome assembly FZPS01 (sample SAMEA104158645, study PRJEB21678) | metagenome | place: Germany | collected 2015-04-21 | reverse complement strand
ATTTAAGTCTTCTTAAATATTACCTTGAAGTTAGAGTGTAAACTATGAAACCGCCGTATACGAGAACCGTACGTACGGTGGTGTGGGAGGTCGGTAAATAAAATAATTATTTACCTCCTACCCGATCTAAAATTAATATTTTTAATAATTAAAACTTTTATAAATTTATTGTGTATATATAATTAGATACTTAAAAAAACAATCAAAAGAGTGAAGGGCGGTTACACCTTTGGAGGCATCTGAGAAAAAAATTATAAAACTCTGTAAACAGAGTAGAAAAGAGGGGTTTGAACTTCTCTTTAAAAAGTTTGAAAACTACATATATAAAATATGCTACAGTTATACATATTCAAAAGAGGATGCTTTAGATATTATGCAGGAGGTATTTTTTAAAATTTATAAATCATTTGAATCTTTTGATGGTAAAAAAGCATTATCTCCATGGGTGAAAAGAATTACTGTAAATACCTGTCTTAATTATACAAGGGATAATAGCAAAAGATGTGGCGATGTTTCAATTAATAGAAGTATTGATGATGAAAAAAATACTTTTGAAGATATCATTGCAGATGGTTGTAATACAGAAGACAGAGCAATTTATATGGATACCAAAAAACTTTTGGAAAATTCAATAAAAGAATTGCCTAAAGAAGTGAGAATGGCTATAATTTTAAAGCATTTACAAGGACTTAGCTATGAAAAAGTTGCCCAAATTATGAATTGTCCTGAAGGAACTGTCAAGACATATGTATTTAGAGGAAGGAAGCTACTTAAAGACAGGCTTGTGAAGAAAGGTGTATGGGAGGTATAGACATTGGAATGTAAGGTTGATTCATATATTATACAAGAATATATAGAGAAAACTATAGACCCGTTGGAAAAACTGTTTTTTGAGGAGCACCTTAAAAAATGTAAAAAATGCAGAGTTGAGTTAACACATTTAAAGCTTTTGTTTTTTGAAATGGAAAGCTTAGATGAAGTAGAGGATATTCCTATAGATGTAGAATACGTGAGAAATAGTGTATTAAATGAGATTTATAATGAGGTTGGTAAAGGTTTTAAAATAAGAAAATTTATCAAAAACCAAAAAGAAATGATGAGTCTTTCAACAAGTTTTACCAACTATCTGCCTGGTAAAAAAATTGTTAAAAAGGGATTTAAGAAAGCTAATGATTGTATTTGGTCAGCTTCAAAAAAAGGGGTTAAATATGGATTTAAATTGATTCGAGAGAGGATATAATAGTGATGGAGGTATTGATTATTTTAGGATATGTTCTTTTGATATTGGTAGGATTTTTATTATTATTACTTATAGTTCCTACAAAATATTCTTTTACAGGAGAAAAATATGATGATGCTTTTATAAAGGCAAAAGTTTCTATATTATTAGGCCTCATAGGTTTTTATTATTATAATGATTTTGAGAAAAAGAATGTAACAAAAGTCACAATATTAGGTTTTTCAATAAATATTTCTTCTAAAAATAAAAAATATAAAAGTGAACCTAAAAAGGATAAGAATAAAAATTTTAAAAATTATCTAAACAAATCATTTATAAAATCTTCACTAATAAGCTTGGGGATGGTAATACTTCATATAAAACCCAAAAAGCTTGAAATAGTGGGAAAAATAGGTTTGGAAGATCCCTATTATACAGGTCTTATATGTGCTTTTAAAAACATTTTTTATCCAAGGCTAAAAAATGCAAAAATAAATATAGATACTGTATTTGAGGATGAAGTACTAGAAGGAAGTTGCTTAATTCAGGGACGGGTGATACTGCTTTACATAGCATATATAGGCTTAAGGCTTTATTGCTCAAGACCTGTTAAAATAAAGGGCCCAAAAATAAAATTTAAGGAGGTAAAAAGTTATGACAGCTAATTTTGACCTAAATGAAAATATCAATGTAATGCTTGAAAGATTAGAAAAATTCCTTACATCAAAAACTGTGGTGGGAGAACCTATAGAGATAGGAGATACCACATTGATTCCATTTATAACAACTAGCTTTGGACTTGGTTCAGGTGGTGGAGGAGGAAAAGACCAAAGAGGAAATGATGGGACTGGAAGTGGGGGCGGCCTAGGTGCTAAAATTACTCCAACAGCTGTTTTGGTAATTAAAAAAGATGATATACAAATGCTACCTATTAAAAAGAATTCAGGTCTAGAAAAGCTTGTGGAAATGGTTCCAGATATTTTAGTAAAGTTTGATAAAGAAAAAAAGGAAAAAGCAGAGTAGGTTTTAAGTAAAATTAAATTTTAAAAAAACAGGATGTAATTCATATCCTGTTTTTTTATGGTATTAAAGAATAAAAAATTTTTGCGTAATTTGATAACTTTAGAGACCATTTGCATTTCTATTGTTCGCTCATTTTGTTCTTTTTCTTTCGTAAGGAAAGTACATTTATCATTGGCAATTTAATGGCAGGACTAATACCTGAAAGGGCAGAAATACTTAATATATAAGCTCTACACAATTGAGATAAAGTTGCAACACCATTTAACTCTAACATTTCCTTGAATTGCTCTATGTTTAGTTTTTGGGGATTACCAACAAAAATCCCCTCCATCTTTAGCTCCACTTTGAAAAGTATAGAATTCCTTACTTTTGCTTTAATAGATGAAGCAAATTCTATACATCCTATATGCCGTTCTTCTTCTTTTTCTAATTGAAGAATATTATAGTCAAAGTCAAAAACAACTTTAGCCTTTGCAGCCTTAGTATCTATATCTTTTGTTTCTAATGAAAATTGGGATATTCTATTTGCAACGTATTTTTCGTATTTTATAACCTATAAGTTATATTTGCCGCATTTCTTTATTTTATACCTTATATAGTAATAAGAACTAAAACAATTACATATAGACACTTTTCTACATTAAAATACTTTTTTCCTGCATAAAAGCAAATTTGTAAAGATACATATCAAAGTCTGTATATGTATTTTTATACAATTTCTTATATAAGCTAGTGGATGCCTTGAATTATTGGATAAAATATTGGATAATGAATTTGTTTCTTTTATTTAATTTGTGGTAAGAATAATACTATAAGGAATGGAATGATTATAAAACGTTTTAGGAGGAATAATTATGGAAAATGGAAAAGTACTTACTCTTACAAGAGAAAATTTTGATCAGGAAGTAGTTAATTCAAGTAATACTGTGTTAGTGGATTTTTGGGCTCCGTGGTGTGGACCATGTAGAGCTGTTGGTCCTTTAATAGATGAATTGGCAGAGGAATATGATGGTAAAGCAAAAATAGCAAAGCTAAATGTTGACGATGAAGGGGAATTAGCTGCTAAATTTAAAATTATGAGTATTCCTACAATAATGATATTTAAAAATGGTGAAGTTGTGGAAAAACTAATTGGTGCAAGGTCTAAATCAGAATTATCTGAATTAATTAATAAGCATATGTAAAAACAAAAAAATACATATGTCTTCGTATTTTAACCAATGTATAGGTAAAACAGGGGTGCTGCATTCCTGTTTTACCTATATTTTCAATATGTTACAATTAGGAACTAATATATTAAAAATTTTTTAAAGGAAAAGAAGGATTTTGAATTATAAAGTTGAATATAATAAATAATTAGTTTTTATATTGGGACATAAATGGGACACTTATAAAAAAGCCTGGTTTTGAAAAATAAAGTATAGGAGGAACTGTAAGATGGCTGGGGAAAAAAGATTTGGCACAGCGCTTTTTGGCTTTAAACAATCAGATGTAAATTCTTATATTGAAAAAATTCTTAGAGAATTTGATGATAAATTAAAGGAAAAAGAAAATGAAATTATAGAGCTTAAAAACCAGTGCAGGGAACTTAGAATAAAATATGAGGATATGGCAAGAAAAACAGATCATTTTAATGAAGACAGGGCTAAAATTGCAGATGTTTTAATTAAAGCACAGGAAAAAGCAGAATTGATTTTACAAGATGCAAGAAGACAAGCAGATGAGGAAAGAAGAAGACTTTCACAAATGACAGAACAAGAAAAAGAAAAACTAGTTGATATGAAAGAAGAAATAAAGATATTAAAGAAAGAAATTAGCAACACCTTAAAGAAATATGAATCAGATTTAGAAAGAGTAGTAGAGTTTGCTGAGAGAAAAACAAATGAAAGTGGTTTTCGGGGTCTAGATAAAGTGGATGATAAAAAAGATGATTTGTCAGAAGAAATAATCGAAGAAATTATGGAAGAGTATGCAGCAAAGACCGACACTCAAACTGAAACTGAAGAGTAATTTTTTATTTTAGTATAAAAATTTGTTTTTACGGTTTTGGGTTTAAGAATTTTTTATTCTCGTCTTCCTTTGCTTTTATGAGTGAGGGATTTTTTGTTATTTAAACATATTGCTATTTAAGCAATTAAATTGTATTAAAGGATTGTTATTTAATAAATACAAAATAATATAAATATTATTACTAATGGTGGTTTTTTAATTATTATTGTATAAAGGAGTGGTATTTGTGGAAGAAATTTTAGAAATATTAGAAAATAATAGCAAGGCAACTCCGGAAGAGATAGCTGCAATGACAGGCAAGGATGTAGAGCAGGTTAAAGAGGCAATTGGTAAATTTGAAAAAGATAATGTAATATTGAAATATAACACATTAATTAATTGGGAAAAGACAAGTAAAGAAATTGTTACTGCATTAATAGAGGTGAAAGTAACACCACAGATGGGAGAAGGATTTGACAAAGTTGCAGAGAGGATATATAAATATCCTGAGGTAAAAGATTGTTACCTTATGTCAGGAGGATTTGACTTAAAAGTGATTGTTGAAGGAAAAACAATGAAGGAAGTTGCATTGTTTGTTGCAGAAAAGCTTGCACCTCTTGATTCAGTTTTAAGCACATCCACTCACTTTGTTTTAAAGAAATATAAAGATAAAGGAACTATTTTTGAAAAAGGTCCGCATGATGACAGGGAGGCAATAGTATTATGAATATGTCTGACATGATTACACCTTCGGTTAAAAACATACCACCATCAGGGATTAGGAAATTTTTTGACTTAGTTAATGAAATGAAGGATGCAATTTCTTTGAGTATAGGGGAACCAGATTTTGTAACTCCATGGACTGTGAGAGAAGCAGGTATTTTATCATTGGAAAAAGGTCATACCCACTACTCTCCAAATGCAGGGTTTATTGAGTTAAGAAAGGAAATTTGTAATTATTTAAAAAGAAAATACTCATTAGAATATAATCCAAAAAATCAAGTTATTGTTACTGTAGGTGGAAGTGAGGGTATAGATATAGCGTTAAGAACTCTTGTAAGTGAAGGTGATGAGGTAATTATACCCCAGCCTAGTTTTGTATCTTATAAGCCGTGTGCAGTTTTTACAGGTGGAACTCCTGTAACTATTGATTTAAGACATGAAGATGAATTTAGATTAACTCCAGAACTTCTAGAAAGTGCAATTACAGACAGGACAAAGGTGCTAATTCTTCCATTTCCCAACAACCCTACTGGTGCAATTATGACCAGAAAGGATTTAGAGGGAATAGTTGAGGTACTTAAAGATAAAAATATAATTGTTATTTCAGATGAAATTTATTCAGAATTAACTTACAATGGACAGCATGTTTCAATTGCAAACTTTCCAGAGATGAAAGATAAGACAATTTTAATAAATGGTTTTTCAAAGGCTTTTGCCATGACAGGTTGGAGACTTGGATATGTATGTGGACATCCAGAGTTAATAGAAGCAATGTATAAGGTGCATCAGTTTGCTATAATGTGCTCCCCAACTACAGCACAATACGCTGCTATAGAAGCACTTAGAAATGCAGATGAAGATGTGGAGAGAATGGTAAAGGAATATAACAGAAGAAGAAAAGTTCTTCTAAAAGGTTTTAGGGAAGCAGGACTTGAGTGTTTTGAAGCACTAGGAGCTTTTTACCTATTTCCATGTATAAAGTCAACTGGCATGACTTCTTCTGAATTTTGTGAAAAACTTCTTATGCAGGAAAAGGTGGCTGTTGTTCCAGGAGATGCTTTTGGTGAGTGTGGAGAAGGGTTTGTTCGTGTTTGTTATTCAAGATCTATGGATGATATTATTGAAGCCGTAAGCAGGATAAAAAGATTTGTGGAAAAAAACAGAAAATAGGTGTAAAGTGTAAAAAAAGTCGTACTATATTATTTATAGTACGAACAAATTAATAATTATATATATAAATTTTGTGCAGGATGACTTTTATAAGGAACGCAAATGGTATAATTTGCGCTCAACTACTACTTAGATTACTACACATATGCTTCAATTTAGTTTTATGAAGCATATACACCTGATTTTAATTGCTGTAACATGTAGTTAGCAATTAATTTGTCCAGTTCTTGACTTGTGGTTAAAATTTTAATATTATCCCCTGAGTCAAGAATAGAGTATAATTTTTCCCTAAGGGATTCAATGTTATCCAAAACATCGCCTCCAGTTATAAATTTTTATAATAAATAAATCAATAAATAATTGATTTAATAAGTAACTTTATAAATGTAATTTTTTAAAAACTTAAATTAAAACTTGTTTAACAGCAAAAAAATATGGTAAAATAGATTTTGTTAAGCAGTTCTTGTAGCCATACTTTATTTTACAGCAACAATCTGTTGCTGTCAATAATAATTCGAAAAAAATGCAAACAATTTGTTGCTTGATATAAAAATATGAAAGAATGGTGTCAAATTGTAATAAGGTGGTATTTTAATGGCTTTCTCAACAATGATAAAACAATTAAGAGAAGAAAGAGGTCTTTCTCAAAAAGATGTAGCAGAATATTTAGGAATTACCCGTCAGGCAATTGCATCATACGAATTAGCTAAAAGGGAGCCGGACTACGATATACTACACAAATTAGCTGATTTTTTTGGTGTCTCTGCTGACTATTTATTGGGGCGCTCAGGTTGCAGGGATAAAAATGCTGTTACTGTTGGAAAAAATATTGATTTAATAAAGGGTGACCGTACATATGAGGAATTATCCCAGGACATTAGTCAAAAGCTGGGAACTTTGATATTCCCGGAAATGTTGGAATTGTATGCAAAAGGCGAGAGAATGCCTTTTATTGGTACAATTAAAATTTTGGCCAAGTATGCACAAGTGAGGGATAGTTTTTTTTATAGATACAATACTGTAGAGAGCTATGAAAGGGAGAAAAAGCTTTATTCTATAGAAGTTAGTCAGGAAAAATTAGCAGAGACAAGTGAAGAGACAGGATTTATACTTGAACACGTTAAAGATAAAGAACTAATAATGTGGTTGACAAAAGAAAGCAGTATTCCTTACATATTGCTTGCAAAACAAATTGAAGAATCAGGCTTAACCCCAGAAGCATTAAAACCACTTATAGACAGTATAAACAATTCCCAAAAGAATAAGTAAATAAGTTTTATATATCCATCATAGACATTTATTTATTAATGTTGTAGAATTAAAAATGTATTTTACAATATTAGAGGGAGTTGATATAAAAGTGCTACAGATTGAAGAAATTAAATTTGAGCTTCAAGATTATAAAAACAAATTAGAAGAAATGAGGGTTTCACTTTGACATTGCCAGCAAAAACAATGAAATAGAAGAACTTGAACAAAAGACAACAGAACCTGATTTTTGGAATGACCCTCAAAAATCTCAGGATATTTTGCAAGAGTTAAAGACATTAAAAAATCAGTTGGAAAAATACAACAAGATTTCTTCTAAAAGAGATGATTTGTATACTTTATGTGAGCTGGCTATTGAAGAAGGGGACGAAAGTATTATAGGTGAAATAGAAAAGGATTTTAAGGAATTTAAAAAAGATTATGAAGAACTTAAACTACAGACTCTTTTAACAGGTCCTTATGATAAAAACAATGCAATATTGACTTTGCATGCTGGTGCAGGAGGAACAGAAGCACAAGACTGGGCTCAGATGCTTCTTAGAATGTATACCAGATGGGCCGAAAGAAAAGGTTTTAAAGTGAGTATACTTGATTATCTTGATGGGGATGAGGCCGGAATAAAGAGTGTTACAATACAAGTTGAAGGTGAAAACGCTTATGGATATTTAAAAGCTGAAAAAGGAGTACACCGGCTTGTGAGGATTTCACCTTTTGATGCAGGGGGAAGACGGCATACTTCTTTTGCATCTTTAGACGTTATGCCAGAGTTAAGTGATGAAGTGGAAGTGGAGATCAATCCTGAAGACCTTAGAATAGATACCTATCGTTCTAGTGGTGCAGGAGGTCAGCATGTTAATAAAACTGAATCAGCTGTAAGGATAACCCACTTGCCTACAGGTGTTGTGGTTTCCTGTCAAAATGAGCGTTCCCAGCACCAAAACAAAGATACTGCCATGCGGATGTTAAAGTCAAAACTTATGGCTCTTAAAGAGAGGGAACAAAAGGAAAAAATTGAAGACCTTAAAGGTGTGCAGCTGGAAATAGCCTGGGGAAGTCAGATAAGGTCGTATGTATTCTGTCCCTATACAATGGTTAAGGACCACAGAACCAATTATGAAGAGTCTAATGTTGATTCTGTAATGGATGGAGAATTAGATGGAATGATAAATTCTTATCTTAGCAGTATTTCCGGGAAATAATTTTGCAATAAAAGTGTTTAGTTAAAGTTATAGCAGAAATTAGAACTTTCTGCTATAACTTTAACTTTTGTCAATTAATTTTGTTGGGAACCAAAATTAGCTTTTATGATATGAGAAAATATATCCGGTTTTTGTGCATACATAAATATAGCCGGATAAATTAAAATATCATTTTTTAAGTTTGAAAAAACAGGACGGGCAATTAATGCATTTGCACACAAAATTTTTCGTAAATGGTCTTTAGTGAAAACAGCTCCATTTCCACCAGATGCCAAATACAATTCATTTCTTTCAATATCAAAGGATTCTGTAATTGTATCTAATATATACATAAGTCTGTTGTCAGTATAATCTGTACCTGATGCTAAAAAATCATTGATAGAAATAAAAAGTGAATATATTTTATTGTTGTGTATTATGTCCACTGAATAAGCCAGTCTGTACCTGTCCCTTTGGTCAAGATAATTTATTAATTTATAAATATAAAAGGTATCATCTTTTTTTACAAAGCTGGTATTTAATATTTTGTGGGGTGTTTTTTCATAAGGTATATTATAGTCTTTAAAGTATTTTTTTAATGAAGTATCATCTTGTGTAATAAGTTTAAATAAATTTTCTTTTGAAAGAGTTGGAGAAGATGTAAACTCCCTTATTAAAATATCAAGGGATGATGAGTATTCAGGGCTGCTTACATTAAATACAGCAGAATTTGTTGTTTTTGATTGATTGGAAATAGCCCAGTCAGCGGGATAAAGAAAAGAATACTCATTTAAATTATTAATATATTTATTAAATGCTATATTTTCATTAAAAGTATCTTTAGCATTGGGTTTAGTAAATTCAAAGGATGAAATGATTTTTTTAAATATATTAAGTATTGTGTCAGATGCCTCTTCAAAATAGTTGTTTAAGGAAATTGTAACAAGTTTTAAATTATTAATAATGTAAAATTCTGTCACAAATAATATGCCAGAATCCTTTTCTATTTTATACTCTAAAAAGTCATAGTACTTATTGGAAATATAGGTTCTTCCACCATCTAATACCGTTAATTTATCATTATATAAAGATTTTAACTGTTCTTTTTTGTCCATTATATATGTATTAGGAGAATTTATAGTTTCAACAGTAATTGAGTAGTGAGAATTATAATTTATTTTAAAGCTTACATAGTCTAAAGAGCTAACCATGCTATTTTGAAGGTAGGGAACAAATGTGGAAGGATGAGAAATTTTATAATTGTGCTTTTCATTTTTATATTCAACAAATTCCACATTTATTTTATCAAAATCAGGGTAAATGCCTTGATTTGCCTTGTTTATTAATTTTTTATCTAAAAATATGTCCAATGTATTATTGATATTTTTAGAATTTGGAATAGAAAGTCCCTGTAATACTAAACTTATTCTGTTAATATTCTCCTGGGTAAGAAAACCTTTTTTTCCTGTAATATTAATGGAATAAATGGTCATGTTTAAAGATGAAGGAATTGTTATACTTATATTTGTTTTTTCAACAAATGACTGTTTAGATTCTTCTATGGTATTAAATAAAATTATATTTGAGTTTTCTTCAAAAAGTATTTGATTGTATTCCTCAAATATTTTTATATAGGTTTCAGATAAAGAATTCACCTGATTATCAAAATTATTGAAATGAAAGTTGTTTTTACTGTGTTCAACCAGGGCTTTGAAATGGCTTATTTTATATTCAAATATTCTATAGAAAATTTTTTTGTTGGAAGATGTGTTATCTCCAATAATTTGACGCATGTTATTTATAGCTTGGCTATTAATTATATCAGAGCCTATTAAAAAGGTAAATTGCCCTTTTTTATCCACCAGTGCTATTGTATCGTCACTGTTGGTATATTCTTTACCATATAAATAAAATCCACTATCTTCTGGGATAGAAAATGAAAAAGTATTATTGTTATGGTATAAATTTAAATCATTAGCATATGTAAAATTAAATGATAGACATAAAAACATTATAAGTACTAACAAAAACATATGTACCTTTTTCATAGTGAACCTCAATCCTTTAAACTATATTGTTTTTTTAGTATTAATTGTGGTATTTAAGTATTATGTTATCAAAAGAAAAGGCTGCAGGCAATGAATGTTACTTTATCGTAAAACAATTGAAATAGAAATATTATAAAACATATGATATTATTTTTATAATCATAGGTAAATTTTATCTTTTTTATATTAATAAAATTATAGCTGTAAGAAAGGTGGCATTTTAAGTTGAATGTAGGAATAATAGGTGCAGGCAAAGTTGGATATGCCTTGGGTTTAGCATTTTATAATGAAAATATTAATGTTTCAGGAATATATAGCAAAAGCAGTGAGTCAGCACTTTTATTAAACAGAAAAATTTTGGCTGATTTTCCCAACGACCTTGTTGAAACGGTAAAACAATCGGATGTTGTGTTTTTATCTGTATCTGATAATAACATTAAAAGTGTTGCAGAAGAGATTGCATCAAAGGTTTCAAAAAAATTTATAGAAAACAAAGTTTTTTTTCATTTAAGTGGTGCCCTGACCTCAGATGAATTAAGGGTTTTAAAGGATTTAGGAGGGTATGTGGCATCACTTCACCCGGCTCAGACTTTTGCATCAAAAGAAGATGGATGGAAAAAACTCTACAACATATATTTTGGATTTGAAGGATGCAATATTTCTAAAGAATATGCAAAGACTATTGTTGAAGGTTTTAATGGCAAAATGGTTTGTATAAAAAAAGAAGATAAAACCCTTTATCATGCTGCAGCATGTATTATTTCAAATTATACCGTTACTCTTTCTTATATAGCAAGTGAAATTTTAACTGGTTTAGGTTTTGAAAAAGAGGCATCTAGAAAAGTATTTCTTCCTCTTATAAGAGGTACTGTGGAGAACTTGGAAAATCGCAGCATTTTAGATTCAATTACAGGACCTATAGAAAGAGGGGATGATAAAATTATTGCACAGCATATTGAAAAATTAGAATATTTAGACAAGGACCTTTTAGATATATATAAAATGTTAGGTAAAAAAACTCTAAAGATGGTTAAAAACAAAGGAACATTAGAAAAAGAAAAGGAAATGAAAGTAATGGAAGTTTTAAAAGGGGAAGATTAATAATAAGAAATAAAAGTATAATTTTATAATATATGGAGCTGTTTAAAATATGGATGAGAAATATCTAAAAGAGCTATTAAACAATGTAAAAAATGGAAGTATAAGTGTGGATGATGCACTTATGGATTTAAAAAAACTTCCATTTGAAGATATAGGTTTTGCAAAAATTGACCACCACAGAAATATCAGAAATGGGTACCCGGAAGTGATTTATTCTGAGGGAAAAACTATAGAACAAATAAAAGAAATTGTTAAAAAGCTAATTAAAAAAAATAATAATATTATGGCAACTAGGGCAGATTATAAAGTTTATCAAGGCATAAAAGAGATTGCTCATGATGCAATATATTATGAAATGGCAAGGATAGTGGTGGTTAAAAAAAGGGAATTTTTAAAGAGTAAAAAAATTATTGCAGTTGTTTCAGCAGGTACTTCTGATATTCCAGTGGCGGAAGAGGCCGCAGTTACATGTGAGATAATGGGAAATGTTGTGGAAAGAGTTTATGATGTGGGTGTTGCTGGTATTCACAGGCTTTTTGCAAAGTCTGATGTGATAATGAAGGCCAATGTTTTAGTGGTGGTTGCAGGTATGGAAGGAGCTCTTGCCAGTGTGGTAAGCGGGCTTGTGGACAGACCGGTTATTGCAGTTCCCACCAGTGTTGGCTACGGAGCAAGTTTTAAAGGATTATCTGCTCTTCTTACTATGTTAAATAGCTGTGCAACAGGCATAGGGGTTGTTAATATAGATAACGGGTTTGGAGCAGGTTATCTTGCAGCTATAATAAACAGGGAATAATTTTAAATTTAGAAAGGATTGAGAGCATTGAGAGCACTGTATTTTGATTGCTTTTCAGGGGTTAGCGGCGATATGATGCTTGGTGCCCTTTTAGATTTGGGAATAGATGAGAGGAGATTTTTGGATGAACTTAGCAAACTAAATTTATCAGGTTACGACATTGTTATAGAAAAAAAGGTTAAAGACTCCATTACAGTAACAGATGTAAATATTATTGTTGAAGGAATTGAGGATTACAGCCATGACCACAACCACGGGCATGGACACAAGCATGAGCACGAACACAACCACGAACATAGGCATGACCATAGTCATGATCACCACCACCATCATCACCATCCCTCACGTAATTTAGAAGATATTGAAAAAATCATAGATGAAAGCAATTTAAAACCTAATGTAAAAGAATTTGGGAAAAAGGTTTTTAAAGAAATTGCAAAGGCAGAAGCAAAAGTTCACAACAAAGGAATAAATGAAATTCACTTTCATGAGGTAGGTGCTGTTGATTCAATTGTAGATATAATGGGAGTGGCTATTTGTATAGACTTACTTGGGGTGGATAAAATATATTCCTCCCCTCTTCGTGATGGAAATGGTTTTATAAAATGTCAGCATGGAATGTTGCCAGTTCCAGTTCCAGCAGTTATGGAAATGCTAAAGATGAGCAAAATACCCTACATAACAGAGGATATTAATACTGAATTGGTAACTCCTACAGGAATAGCTCTTATAAAATCTTTGTGTTCAGAATATGGGGTTATGCCCCCTATGGAAATAGAAAAGGTGGGCTATGGCGCAGGGAAGAGGGAAATTGGAAGATTTAACGCTTTAAGGTGTGTATTAGGTACATTGGCTGATGAATTAAAAAAAGGCGATGAAGTATATGTCTTAGAGACAAATATTGATGATATGAACCCTGAGCTTTTAGGATATGTAATGGAAGTACTTTTAGAAAGAGGAGCACTAGAGGTTTTTTATACTCCTGTTTATATGAAAAAAAACAGACCTGCAGTGGTGCTTACAGTTCTTGCTGATGAAAAAAAGCAAGATGAACTTTCTAAAATAATACTAAGGGAAACTTCAACCCTTGGAATCCGAAAAACTATTTGTAAAAGACAAACCTTAAATAGAGAAGAAAAAAGTGTAATGACTAAATACGGGGAAATAAAAGTTAAAATATCTTTGGCGGAGGGGTTAAAAAAAGTAAGTCCAGAGTATGAAGACTGTAAAAGGGTGGCAAAAGAGAGAAACATTCCTCTATGGAAAGTATATGATGAGGTGAAAAATGCTGTACAATAAATTTTCACAATACTTAAAAGAAAGATACAATGCAAAAGTTTACAAACTGCCTTTAAATTTACCAGTTACCTGTCCAAATAGAGATGGAAAAATAAGCAAAAAAGGCTGTGTTTTTTGTGGGGAAGAGGGAACAGGGTTTGAAAATTTACCCAACTATCTTTCAGTTAAAGAACAGCTTTCCCAAAACTCAAAATACATAGGGAAAAACTATAAGTCAGAAAAGTTTATAGCATATTTTCAAAACTATTCAAATACATATCTTCCTTTAGAAGATTTTAAAAGATATATTGGTGAAGCCTGTGTAGATGATATTGTAGCCATATATATATCAACCCGTCCAGATTGTATATGGAAAGATTATCTTGAATATTTAAAAAATATAAAAATTACAAAGGGAATAGATATTGTTATTGAACTTGGTCTACAGACAGTTAATTATCATACATTAAAAAAACTAAACAGAGGGCATCTTTTAGCAGAGTTTATAGATGCAGTACTTTTAATAAAATCATATGGGTTGGAGGTTTGTGCCCACTATATTCTTGATATTCCTATGGATTCTTTAGATGATACAATAGAAGGAGCAAGAATATTGTCCGCCCTTAGGGTGGAGCAAGTTAAATGCCATTCCCTTTATATTTTAAAAGACACTCCTTTAGGAGAAATGTACCAAAAAAGGGAGATTACACCTGTTAGTTTGGAGGAATACATTGAAAGGGCTATTTCCTTTTTAGAATACCTAAGTCCTAAAATAGTAGTCCAAAGGCTTATTGGGCGTGCGCCAAAAGAACGGACACTGTTTTGCAACTGGGGAAAAAGCTGGTGGAAAGTCCAAGAGCTTTTAGAAAAAAAGATGGAAGAGGAAAACAGGTTTCAGGGCAAAAATTATAATTATCTTGGTTCTATAAGTTCTTTTGACAGTTAAATGCTTTTGCTTGCAAAATACTGTGGATATTTTGCAAGCTTTATTATTGTTTTATTAATTATTGTTTTTTAGATAATTATCAATTGCTTCTGCAGCTTTTTTACCTGCACCCATTGCCAAAATAACTGTTGCAGCACCAGTTACTATATCCCCGCCGGCAAAAACACCTTTTTTGCTTGTAGCTCCAGTGTCTTCGTCAATAATAATTCCACCCCATTTTTTAGTTTTTAACTCTTTTGTGCTGGATGATATAAGGGGGTTAGGTCCTTGTCCGATTGCAATAATTACACTGTCTACATCTATAATGTGTTCAGTTCCTTCTTGGGCAATAGGTTTTCTTCTGCCTGTTAAATCCGGTTCTCCCAACTCCATTTTTATGCACTCTATTCCTTTAACCCATCCGTCATCTGTACCAATAATTTTAGTAGGGTTTTCCAAAAAATTAAATATAATTCCCTCTTCCTTTGCATGATTTACCTCTTCTAATCTTGCAGGCATCTCTTCTTTAGAACGTCTGTATATAATATATACATTTTCTGCTCCCAGTCTTTTAGCACTTCTTGCAGCATCCATTGCCACATTCCCGCCTCCCACAACTGCAACGTTTTTGCCAACGTATACAGGAGTATCATAATCAGGAAATTTATAAGCTTTCATGAGATTTACCCTTGTAAGAAACTCATTTGCTGAATATACTCCATTAAGGTTTTCACCAGGTATCCCCAAAAACTTTGGAAGTCCTGCACCAGAGCCTATAAATATAGCATCATAACCTTCAGCCATTAATTCATCTATAGAATAAATTTTTCCAATAACTATGTTGGTCTTTATTTCTACTCCCATTTCTTTAAGAGAGTCTATTTCTTTTTTTACTATATTTTTAGGCAGCCTGAACTCAGGAATGCCGTATACTAATACACCGCCAGGTTCATGAAATGCTTCAAAAATGGTAACATTATATCCCATTTTGGCTAAATCACCAGCACACGCAAGACTAGCAGGTCCTGAGCCTATAATTGCAACTTTTTTATTGTTTTTCTCTGGCACATCCAATTTAGAATGTACATTATTTATATACCAATCAGCAACAAAACGCTCTAGTCTGCCAATGCCTACTGACTCGCCTTTTTTCCCCCTTACGCAAACTTTTTCGCACTGGTTTTCCTGAGGGCACACTCTGCCGCATACAGCAGGTAGGCTGTTGGTTTCTTTTATTTTTTCATATGCCTCCAAAAACTTTCTTTGGGCTACAAGTTTTATAAATTCAGGAATTTTCACATTTACAGGACAGCCTGACATACAAGGTCTGTGTTTACATTGAAGGCATCTTTGAGCTTCTTCTACAGCCATTTCTTCAGTATAGCCCAAAGCAACTTCTAAAAAGTTTTTAATCCTTTCATTAGGATTTTGTTCAGGCATAGGAATTTTTTTGGGTGACATATTAGGCATTATTACCGCCTCCTAGCTTACACTGATGTTTAGTTACAGATTCTGTTTCGTGTTTTTTATACATATTTTGCCTTCTTATAGCTTCGTCAAAGTCAACTTTATGCCCGTCAAAATCAGGACCATCTACACATGCAAACTTTATTTCCCCTCCAACTGTTACCCGACAGCCGCCGCACATTCCAGTCCCGTCAATCATAATAGGATTCATACTTACAATTGTTTTTATATTATATGGTCTTGTAAGATTGCTTACAGCTTTCATCATTATTAAAGGCCCTGTTGCAATTACAAGGTCGTATTGGTTGCCTTCTTCAATTAATTTCTTTAATACATCTGTTACAAAACCTTTTGTTCCGTTTGAACCGTCATCAGTGGTAACAAATTGTTTATTACTTACAGCTTTCATTTCTTCTTCAAGTATTATAAGGTCTTTATTTCTAAAGCCAATGATTGTATGAACTTCAGTTCCTAAAGAATTTAGTTTTTTTGCCTGGGGATATGCAATTGCCGCACCAAGTCCACCGCCTACAACAGCAGCTTTTTTAACATGACCAAACTCAGAAGCAACACCTAAAGGACCTACAAAGTCAAGTATAGTATCTCCTTCATTTAATGCTCCTAATTCCTTTGTGCTTTTGCCTAATTCTTGAAATATTATTGTAACTGTTCCCTTTTCGCGATGAAAATCTGCAATTGTTAAAGGAACTCTTTCCCCCTTTTCATTTACTCTAAAAATTATAAATTGCCCAGGCTCAGCTTTCTTTGCAATATGTGGTGCATATATATCCATCAATTTAACTTGAGAATTCAAAATCCTTTTTTTTACAATTTCAAACATTATTTATCCCCTTTACGAAAGTGTTGTTATACTCATTCTAATTATTATATTAGTTTTAGTCAATTAGTATACAAATATTTATTATGGCAATGTAATTACCTGCTAAATTTATCATATCTTAAAAAATAATTAAAAAACTATGGACAAACGAACATGTGTTTGGTATAATTAAAATATAGAATTTTTTGAAAGATTGTGAGAGGGTGGTATTATGAACAAAGTGATTTTAATGGGAAGGCTGACTAAGGATCCAGAGTTAAGGTATACTAATGTAAGCAATATACCTGTGTGTAATTTTACCTTAGCTGTTGACAGAAGATTTCAAAAGCAAGGGGAAGACAGGCAGGCAGATTTTATACCTATAGTTTCTTGGGATAAATTAGCAGAATTTTGTTCTAAATACTTTGTTAAGGGACAGCAAGTTGCAGTAACAGGAAGGCTTCAAGTGAGAACTTGGGATGATAATGACGGTAAGAGACATTATATAACTGAAGTTATTGCAGAAGAAGCATATTTTGCAGACAGCAAAAAAGAATCAAGTTCAGACAGTATTTCTAATAATTATGTAGCCGAAAACAATGGTATTAGTGATGAAATTGATGATGAATTACCATTTTAGTTTAATTTTCTAAGACTTTTTTCTATAAATATTGAATTTAAGATGCATTTTATTTATATAAAAAGGTTGTTTTTAAGGGCAGGCTGTTGTACTAAAAAATTAGTGCACAGCTTTTTTATATCCCAAAATAGCTTTTGCTTTTTTGGCTATAGATAGTTTCAGTTAAAATCAACTATTTCCGTTATTAAAGTTTAATTATATTTTTATGAACATGTATATATTTCTATTAACCTCTCATATGTGTATTTGTGCAAAACTTACGAAACCCCAATGATAGAAGTTTCAAAAAGCTTCTAAAATAACAGTTGACACGAATTTGAAGAATAATATATAATATAAGGTGTGCTATATTTCAGTCATTTCCATTTTAATCCATGTTATGGATATAGATTAGCAGTGTAGCACAATTGTTGCCATCGGAGGGAGGGAAATACATGTCTGAGATAAGGGTAAAAGAAAATGAGTCTCTTGATAGTGCTCTAAAAAGATTTAAGAGACAATGTGCTAAGGCAGGCGTATTAGCAGAAGTAAGAAAAAGGGAGCACTATGAAAAGCCAAGCGTAAGGAGGAAGAAAAAATCTGAAGCAGCAAGAAAAAGAAAATTTAGATAAGTAAGAAACTGTATTTCGAATGGAATGTCTCTTAAGTGATATGAAGTAGTATGATTGTGTGGTAAGTCGGAAGTGCTTCAGGTAAGAAGATGTAAATACCCTTGATGGTAATGGTGTGATCATATTTGAAATGTCTTCCATTTTATAGATGATAAATATGAAAGGTACTTCCGAGTGGCAAACACGGAAAATAGAATCGTGAGGAATTCTAAAAATAAATATAAAAAAGCTCGATGAAAGTCGGGCTTTTTGTAATTGTGAAAATATATATTGTGAGAATATATAATGAAGGGTTTTTATTTTGAGGTGATGGAGTGAAAATAAAAAAGGTATGGGATACAAACTATGTTCCTGTTGAAAAAGCTGAGAAACTGGCCTGTGAAGCTGGGATTTCAGTTTTTCTTGCAAAGATTTTTTTAAGCAGAAAGATGGATAATGCTGAAACTATAGATAAATTTTTAAATTCAACATTAGATGATTTAAATGACCCTTTCCTTTTAAAAGATATGAATTTAGCTGTAAAAAGGATAGCTAAAGCAATTGAAAACAAAGAAAAAATATTGATTTACGGTGATTATGATGTAGATGGTGTTACCAGCACCTCTGTTTTATATAAATTTTTAAAATCACAAAATGCCTGGGTGGATTATTATATTCCCAATAGATTTGAAGAGGGATATGGATTTTCTCAAAGTTCTGTTGAAAAAATTATAAATATGCAAGTTGATTTGGTTGTTACTGTAGACTGTGGGACTACTTCTATAGAAGAAACAGGGATGTTGATGGAAAAAGGAATAGATGTGGTGGTTACAGACCATCATGAATGTAAAGAAGAGCTGCCTTCTGTTAAAGCTTTGGTGAATCCTCAAAGACCAGACTGTATGTACCCTCACAAGAATTTATCCGGAGTTGGGGTTGCTTTCAAACTTATAAAAGCACTTTCCTTTGAAATGAATATACAAATCAATCAATTAGAATTTTTAGACTTGGTAGCCCTTGGAACTATTGCAGATGTCATGCCTTTAACTGGCGAAAACAGAATTTTAGTTAAGTATGGGATAAAAAAGATAAACAATACCTCAAATGTAGGACTTAAATCACTTATGAAAGAAGTGGGGATTTTTGGCAAAAAAATCACCTCCAGGGATATAGGCTATATAATAGCGCCAAGGCTTAATGCCGCAGGAAGAATTGGGGACGCCGCAATGGTGGTAGAACTTTTGACTACTGAAGATGAAGTAAAAGCCAATGAAATTGCCTCTAAATTAAATGAGCATAACAAAAAGAGACAGGAAATAGAAACAGAAATCTTTGAAGAAGTGATAAGTAAAATAGAAAAAGAATCTTATATTAAAAAAAGCAGCATTATGGTGGTATCAGGAAGAGATTGGCATCAGGGAGTTATTGGAATAGTTGCATCTAAAGTTGTAGAAAAATACAACAAGCCATGTATATTAATTACTGTATCTGATGGAATAGGAAAAGGTTCAGGAAGAAGCGTAGAAGGTATAAATTTATTTAACGCCCTTACTTCTTGTAAAGAGACTTTAGAGAAATTTGGAGGGCATGAAATGGCAGTGGGATTGACCTTAAAGGAAGAAAAAATTCATGATTTTAACAGACTCATAAATGAGTATATCAGCTCCTTTAGTGATACATTTGAGTATACTGAGAAAATAAAAATAGATACCACAGTAGAGATAGAAGAGATTACTTTAGAAAATGTACGTGAGTTAGATTTTTTAGAACCTTTTGGTATTGATAACCCAGAACCCTTATTTAAATTTGAAAATGCAAAAATAAACGAGATAAATGCAGTAGGAAGTGATAAAAGTCACTTAAAACTAAAAGTAGAAAATAGTGGCTCTAAAGTGGATGCAATTGCTTTTAAAAAGGGGGATTTAGCAAAGGTATATAAAAAATCAGATATATTGGACATTGTGTGCACATTAGATATAAACATTTGGAGGGATGTAGAAAGCGTACAACTAAAAGTAATAGATATAAAGCCCGCCTTTGAAGTTTTGTTGAAAAATAAATTCTTTTTTAGCCTTGATAAATCCTTAACTTTTGAAGAAAATACAACAGAAGAAAATTATATTAAAAAAATTTCTTTAATTGGAGAGAATAAGGATTTAAAAGAATATATATATTTACAAGACAAGTTTATTAAAGATTTTGATAAATACAAAAAAGAAATCCATACTACAATTGATGAGTTTTTTAAAATTTACATGGCGCAATTAATAGATAACATAAGTACAACTCTAAAAGACAAGTAATAGACTATAGTTTAAATTTAGGTTGTTTAGTCGGTTGTTTAGTCGGTTCCTTATTCAACATATTTATTAAACTTGTTTGATGATTAACAATTGCTTCTTGCGAAGTTAATCTCTCGGCATTTGTTTTTATTTCGTATTTTATTGCATCAAACTTTGATTTTACATCTCTTGTAAAATTACCGAATATTAAATACTTATATGCTTCTAGGGGATTTACATTAATTATTAGCAACAAAACGCTACCTATTAATAAGGCTAGTAACACTGATATGATAGGTATCCCTATTGTAAGAAGTATGTTATTTGAAGTTTTATCCATTAGTTTCTTCTTAAT
>FZPS01000018.1_pt192 | contig 20883 bp, 24 predicted proteins | sample 1817821 | NCBI WGS metagenome assembly FZPS01 (sample SAMEA104158645, study PRJEB21678) | metagenome | place: Germany | collected 2015-04-21 | reverse complement strand
TAGCTTCAGCGTCTGTTGATTATCAATGTTCTCAAAATAGTTCTGCAGTTGCTCTGAAACAATGGATTCCAAAGCAGCACGGGCTTCAGTATTGCCCAGTTTGGTTTTGGTCTGACCTTCAAACTGGATGTTGTGCATATTAACTGCAATAACTGCAGTCATACCTTCCCTGAAATCCTCACCTGTCAACCCGCCGTTTTTTCCCTTATATAGATTCTGTTTCCGGACAAAATCATTCAACACTTTGGTAACAGCAGTTTTAAAACCGGTTTCGTGAGTACCCCCCTCGCTGGTAGGAATACTGTTTACATAGGAAAAAATGCTTTCGGTGTAGGAATCAGTGTATTGTATGGCTATCTGCGCCCTGATATCATCCCTTTCTCCCTCAAGATAGATAACTTCAGGATGAATAGCAGATTTATCCTCATTCAGATACTCCACAAAATCAATCAAGCCTCCTGTATAATGGAAGGATACTGAAGTGGTTTTCTCCGTTCTTTTATCGGTGAGAATCATTTTAATGCCTTTGTTCAGAAAGGCCAGTTCCTTTAGTCTTTTTGATATCACATCCTTATTCATCTGGATGCTTTCAAAGATTCGATCATCAGGCAGGAAAGTAACCATAGTACCCTGCAAATCCGTAGAACCAAGACAAGTCAGCTGGCTGACAGGTTTCCCCGCCATAATCTTCCCCTTTTCTTCATAACTTTCAAATCTCTGCATGTATTTTTTTCCGTCCACATGAACCTCTGCCTCCAGCCACCTGGACAAGGCATTGACAACAGCTGCTCCCACACCATGAAGCCCTCCCGAGTAATTGTAGTTGTTGGTGTTAAACTTACCGCCTGCATGCAGCTGGGTAAACACCAACTGAACTCCCGGAACCTTCATGGTGTCATGTATACCTACCGGAATGCCCCTGCCATCGTCTTTAACAGTTACACTGTTGTCTTTGTTAAGTACAACCTCTATAGTGGAAGCATAGCCATTGGCCGCTTCATCGATCCCATTGTCTACGATTTCCCATAATAAGTGATGAAGGCCCCTTGCACTGGTAGAGCCAATATACATTCCCGGACGCATTCTTACGGCATCCAGCCCCTCCAAAACCTGTATGTCCGTTAGCTTCGTATGTTCTGGTCATAAATATTATAGTCCTCCCCTTATAGAACAAACGTTCCGCTCTTTAATCCATTCTTCATTATAACATGCTTTTGCCCTCAGTGAAAAGTTTTGCATAAAAAAGGAAAGGATGGCTATCCTTTCCGAATTTACTCTTCCAAATCTATATTGATGATGCTAAACATTCTGGAAACAATATCCGTTGGAATTACCTTATCAGCAGATTTCAGGGCAAGTCCCTTGTTGATGTAGTAAACGTCCCTTTCGTAAAGCCAGTACAGTTGATACCGGGAAATCCGCTTCCCATTGAAGCTACGATACAGGTTGCTGATACCAAGGCAGTACTTTCCTTCCTTCCTTTTGTGTTTCAGACGTTTCCTGATATAGCTTTCCTTTTTGTTGAACCAGCCATCTTCACAAACTTCACTGTGACGAACGGCTTCCGGAATCCTTTCCAGGTATCTGGAAATTTTGGAGAATACCTTTTTGCTTACATAGAGGTTTTCCTTATGGTCAAAAGGCTCACTTATGGAACATTCCTCACATTGACTGTCTTCCCCGGATTCCTCTTGTGCAATATCGAATAAATATTTCACTGCCTTCCCTCCATGCTGAGATCATTTGGGAATTCCAAGTTTGGAGTCCGTTGAAGTATCATTTCGACATAAAGCAGCAAATTCCTTCTCTTTGTTATGGAAATAACAAGGAAGCACAGTAATCTATTCTTTTTTAAGTATTATTCTGATTTTTCAATGGTCAGCAAGGCAGCCTTTATCTCCTGCCGGACATACGGATCCTGTTCCTGTTCCATAGCCTCCAGCAGGCATTTTTTGGCATATTCACCTCCCAGCCTGCCTATTGCCCATGCGCTATGGGCCCGAATAGGCGGATGTGTATGATGAAGGATGAAAGACAGCTGTGAAACATAGGCAGGGTCACCGGAATTACCGGCAGCAATGACTGCCATGGACAGTACTTTTTGCGGACGTGCATAGTTTTTGCCAATCAGCTTTTCAGCAGCAGTCAATAATTTTTTCAGCCCGGTCCCATGTCCCGAAAGCAGCTTGTTTATTGAGAAAATTTCCTCAGATGTTTTCATCTGATAAGCCTGTCTTACAGCAGCCCGGTTTTTGGGACAAACCCTCTGACAGTCTTCACAGCCCAGCATTTGGTTCTTCATCCTTTCTCTTACTTCTACAGGGATAATCTCAGATGAAAACATATGGTAACGCATGCATTTGCTGACGAGAATTGCGCCATTTCCTGCAATCGCCTGCGTAGGACATGCCTGTATGCATAACCTGCAATTTCCACAGTCTGTGATTTCTCCACAATTCTCATCATCAGGTGCGATTATTGCGTTGGTCAGGAGAATGTGTATGGTGATGAAAGAGCCGAAGCTTGGGTGATATATCAATCCGTTTTTTCCGTATTTTCCCAATCCGCTTCTATAGGCAATTTCCTTAGCCGGAACCGGAGGGTCTATAAGAATCTCATAGCCTTCATCCTTCAGCAAATTCCCCAGCTCTGTGACAGCTTTTCTTCCCCGTGGATATGCCGCATAATGCGCACTGAAGCTTCCCTGGTCTGATGAAAAAGGCAGCTTATAGGGTTTATAAGGGTAGACGGCAGCAATTACGGTTTTTGCATTTTTCATTATTGACGTGCAATCGCTGACCAAGCCCCTTGATTCCCAATAGTCAGCTGTATCCGGATCCATGACTTTGCGTTTTTCTACTTCCCCTGCCCATAAAGGCAAAGGCTGCACCTGCATAAAAGATACGTCCCCAATGCCCAGCTCAACAGCCCTTTCCCTGATTCTCTTCTTCACCCTCTCACCTCCGGTACAACACTAATATGCTAAGTATAGCAAAAGACTCCTGATGCGTCCATTAGTCAAGTCCAGGATAATTGAGAAACGTCCCCTATCGAACACTTGCGAACTGTTCCCGCCTGGCACCTGCCTTAAAAAAAAGAACCGGCTTGAAACCGGTTCTTTGATGTATCATTATCAGTATCTTTTTCTTGGTGTGTAGTGGGTATGCAGCAGTTCATGAGCCTTGTGGCTGTTGGGCTCACCCAGGTATTCCGCATAGACTTTTTTAACAGACTCGTTTTCATGAGATTTTCGTACAGGCAGCGCTCTGTCCTCATCATAGATTGCTGCAGCGCGAGCCTTGTGTACATCGATCTCCATTTGTACCTGAGCCGGTACGATAGGTTGTCCGCCGCCGGTTACACATCCGCCGGGGCAGCCCATAACCTCAATAAAGTGATACTCCTTTTCGCCGGATTTCACCTTTTCCAGTAAGGCTTTGGCATTGGCTGTTCCATGGGCAACAGCTGCCTTTATCGTTACATCACCAAGGGGAACTTCCACCTCTTTCACACCATCCATGCCACGGACAGCATGAATCTCCAGGTTCTCCAAGGTCTTGCCTGTAACAATTTCATATACTGTGCGCAAGGCAGCTTCCATAACACCACCGGTAGTACCAAAGATAACAGCTGCTCCGGTAGAGTCTCCCAAAGTAGGATCAAAGTCTTCATCATTCAGTTTTATGAAATCTATACCTGCCTGTTTGATCATCCTGGCCAGCTCCCTTGTGGTTAATACCACGTCAACATCCGGATGACCGGTTGAGCTCAGTTCCGGCCTGGCTGCTTCAAACTTCTTGGCAGTACAGGGCATAATGGATACTACAAAAATATTGGCAGGATCCATATTGTTTTTCTCAGCATAATATGATTTTACCACAGCACCCATCATCTCATGAGGAGACTTGCAGGTGGACAGATTATCCAGAAATTCAGGATAATTATGCTCGCAGTATTTTATCCAGCCAGGACTGCAGGAGGTGATCAGGGGCAGCTTTCCGCCGCTTTGCAACCTGTTCAGTAATTCTGTACCTTCCTCCATAATGGTTAGATCTGCAGCAAAATCGGTATCAAATACCCGATCAAAGCCCAGTCTGCGAAGAGCTGCAACCATTTTTCCCGTAACACGGGTGCCTATGGGCATGCCAAACTCCTCACCCAGGGCAACACGCACAGCCGGAGCCGTCTGAACCACCACATGGAGATCCGGATTGCTTAATGCTTCCCAAACTCTGTCGGTGTCGTCCTTTTCTCTCAAAGCTCCTACCGGACAGGCTTCTATACATTGTCCGCAGTTTATGCAGTTTACATCAGATATGCTCTTATCAAAAGCCGGCTCCACTATGGAACGGAATCCTCTTTCCGTGGCACCAATAGCACCAATTCCCTGCACATCCCTGCAGGTGGCGACACAGCGGCGGCACAGAATGCATTTGTTTGGATCCCGTACTATCGAAGTCGAGAAATCATCAACGGCATAATCAATTCTCTCTCCGTCATATCTGATATCGTCTACACCTAATTGTTTGGAAAGAGCCTGCAGTTCACAATTCTCACTTCTGACACAGGTCAGACATTTTCGATCATGATTGGACAGAATCAATTCCAAGTTTACTCTTCTTGCTTTTCTTACGGAGACAGTGTTGGTTTTTACTTCCATTCCGTCGGCTGCCGGATATACACATGAAGCCTGCAGATTTCTGGCACCTTTTACTTCCACCAGACACATACGGCAGGCACCGATTTCATTGACTCCCTTCAGGTAGCACAAGGTGGGAATCTGGATATTGGCAGCCCTGGCTGCTTCCAATACCGTTGTTCCCTTCGGTACTTCCACCTGGATGCCGTCTATGGTCAACTTTACCATTTCCATCTTTGTCACTCCCTTTTCTGTATAAACTCTATCCCTTCACAATAGCCTTGAAGGGGCATTTCTCCAAGCAGGCTCCACACTTGATGCACTTGCTCTGATCAATTACATGGGGACTTCTGCGTTCTCCGGAAATTGCATCAACAGGACAAGCCTTGATGCACAAGCCGCAGCCCTTGCAAAGCTCTGCCTGAATAATTATTTGCAGAAGGGCCTGGCATACTCCGGCAGGGCACCTTTTATCGCGAATATGCGCCTCGTATTCCTCACGGAAATATTGGATTGTGCTCAGCACAGGATTAGGGGCAGTCTGACCAAGACCGCACAGAGCTGATGATTTTATGCTCCTGCCCAGTTCCTGAAGCTTTTCAATATCGCCTTCTTCTCCCTTACCCTGGGTAATGCGCTCAAGTATTTCAAGCATACGTTTTGTTCCGATGCGGCAGGGAGGGCACTTTCCGCAGGATTCATCCACGGTAAAGTCCAGGAAGAACCTGGCTATATCGACCATGCAGTTTTCATTGTCCATGACTATTAAGCCTCCGGAGCCCATCATGGAACCTATCTGTGTCAGCGAGTCATAGTCAATAGGAGTGTCCAGATGCTGCGCCGGTATGCAGCCTCCTGATGGTCCCCCGGTTTGTGCAGCTTTGAATTCCTTATTATCGGGAATGCCGCCTCCTATTTCATAAATAATTTCCCTCAGTGTAGTGCCCATGGGCACTTCCACAAGACCGGTATTGTTTATTTTTCCACCCAGAGCAAACACCTTGGTGCCCTTGCTCTTTTCTGTTCCAATGGATTGAAACCATTCCGGCCCGTTCAGAAGAATTGGAGGAATATTGGCATAGGTTTCAACATTATTCAGCAGGGTTGGCTTGCCGAACACTCCCTTGACAGCGGGAAAAGGCGGTCTGGGTCTTGGTTCTCCCCTCATTCCTTCTATGGAAGCCATCAAAGCCGTCTCCTCACCGCATACAAAGGCGCCGGCGCCCAATCTCAGTTCAATATCAAAGCTGAAATCCGTACCGAATATATTTCTGCCCAAAAGCCCGGCCTCTCTTGCCTGAGCTATGGCAATAGTCAGACGTTTTACTGCTATCGGGTATTCCGCTCTGACATAGATATAACCCTGATCAGCTCCGACTGCATAACCTGCAATGGTCATGGCTTCCAAAACACTGTGAGGGTCGCCTTCCAGAATGCTTCTGTCCATGAATGCGCCGGGATCTCCCTCGTCGGCATTACAGCAGACATACTTTTTGTCTCCCTGTGCTTTGGCTGTAAACTCCCATTTTAAACCGGCGGGGAAACCGGCGCCACCCCGGCCTCTCAAGCCCGAGGCCTTGATTAAATTTATTGTTTCCTCAGGGGTCATTTCCAGCAGTACCTTGCCAAGGGCTTTGTATCCGTCAAAGGCAATATATTCCTCGATCTTTTCCGGATCTATCACACCGCAATTGCGGAGGGCAAGACGCATCTGTTTTTTATAGAATTCTACTTCGTTGAGGGACTTTATTGCCTCATCCTCATGAACGCTGTCATGATAGAGAAGATCGGTAACTATTCTGCCTTTGAGCAGATGCTCGGTAACGATCCTCGAAACATCTTCATCTTTGACCCTGCTGTAAAAAGCGCCTTCAGGATAAACAATTACTACGGGGCCAACAGCGCACAAGCCAAAACAGCCGGTTTGAACCAGCTTTATCTCATTCTCCAGATTGTGTTTTGCAAGTTCGGATTTGAATGTTTCCATTACCTCTCCGGAACCGGAAGAATGGCATCCTGTTCCTCCGCATATCAGGACATGGGAACGATAAAACTCCATTTTGAAACCCTCCTTATATCCCTTTCTCTGCTATTCTGCGGCACCAATGGTAAATTCAGAGACCACCTGGCCGTTTACAACATGCTCAGCCACTACTCTTTTTACCTTGTCCGCAGTCATTTTTACATAGGTGACTTTTTCTTCACCCGGAAGGGTTACCTCTACCATCGGCTCCAGCCTGCACACGCCTATGCATCCTGTCTGAACAACGGTAACATCACCCAGATTTCTCTTTTTTATCTCTTCCAGAAAAGCCAGCAGAACCGGCCGGGCACCGGCTGCTATGCCGCAGGTTCCCATTCCGACTACAACACGGGTTCCCCCTGTCCTGTCCTGCCTTAAATTAACAGAATCCAAAGTTCTTTGTTTGATTTCTTCCAATTCTTTCAGGGACTTCATATTTCAGGCACCTCCATTTATCTCATTTAAACCATTTCGGATATATTCCTTTATCCATTGAATTACTGTTGGGTCTGCGATATCCACCTCTCCAAGTATTTCACGTATCTGACGGGTATCCATTAAAAACTGCCTGCCGCAATACTCATGGACATATACGATATCCACATCAGGATTCAGAAAAATCAGAGCAGCAAGGGTGTCTTCCAACCTACCCAAAGGCAGACAGTCAATATGACTGCTTATAAACAATGCCCGTAAGGCAGTACCCTTACCTGGTTCAGATTCTATGTGAAGGCTGCCGCCGGTAGCCTCAGCAGATGCCTGAAACATAGGAATGCCCAGGCCGACTCTGCGGGTGGTACGTGTGGTATAGAAGGGATCAGATACCTGCTGCAGCTGACAGCTGTTCATACCTGTACCGTTATCCTGAACCTCCACCCATATCTGCCCTTTGTCCGGAATTTCCCTGATTGAAATATGGATAAGGGTGGCTTTGGCTGTAATGGAATTTTGCACCAGGTCCAGTAAATGAAGTGAAATATCCTCCATTTATTACCTGCCTCGATATTTGTCAACGATGCCCTTGATGTCAGATGGGACCAAGCGTCCGTATACGTCATCATTGATCATTATAACCGGCGCCAGACCACATGCTCCCAGACAGCGGGTTGCTTCCAGGGTAAAGACGAAATCCTCAGAAGTTTCACCGGGCTTAATTCCTATCTCCTTGCTCAGCTCGTCCAAAACAGCCTGAGCACCTTTCACATAGCAGGCTGTACCCATGCATACACCAATTGTATACTTACCCTTGGGCTGCAACGTAAACTGTGAATAGAAGGTAGCTACTCCATATATATCGGTAAGCGGAATATCCAAAGATTCCGCGATATATTCCTGCACTTCCACCGGAAGACACCCGAACAGCTCCTGCGCCTTATGCAAAATAAGCATCAAGGGGCCTTCCTTATCCTTGTATTCATCAATGATGCGTTGCAGTTCTGCAAATTTTTCTTTGTTATCCTGAAGAATAGAAGTTGACATGTATACTCCCTCCCCCAATTCCTTTGATTGATAAATAATTCTCATACATTATCTCATAAACCCGGCTGATAATCAATGAAAATCGTCAACTTTTTCACAAATATTTTTTAAAAAAGAAAGAAAATCATTCGCTATTATATATCACAATCCTGTAATCCCATAGCTGTTATATAAAAGATTTGGATAAAAACTGGAAAATTTGTTCTTTTGTAATTTCTTCAACAGAAATCAACATTTTTCTTTCCAAAATTTGACCCAAAAAGTGGGCATCTGATGAGACAAGAAATGTGCAATTCGGATACTGTCTGTAATCCAAAGGATAATTGTGTGAAATTTCCAACAATGTCAGGCCTGATTCAGGAGGGATAAACCCAAGCTGGGACAGGATACTGTTGGAAGGTTTATTTATATGGGCTGGAACAGGCAGCCCTTTAAATTTCCTGATTAATTCCACGGCATCATCAAAAGAAAGCAGAAGTGATGCCAGCAAGGCTTGCTCCTTGGATCCTATGACTTCGTCTCTTTCATTCATTATCCATTGATGGCCAAAATAAGATGGATGGTTGGCCATGCCATCATAGAATTGTTCCATATGATTTCTAAAGTCATAAAGCGATGTCAGATCCTGAAAATAGCATAGCAGATGTACCTCCTCCAAGGTTTGAAGCTCCATACCGGGCAGTACTATCAGCCTGTTGCCGGCTGCTTTAGTTACAGCTTCTACATTGTCACAACAGTTATGATCTGTAACCGCTATAGCATCCAGTCCGTTCAAAAGGGCCATGTTTACAATATTGTTGGGAGTCATATCGTCGTCAGCACAAGGTGACAAAGCAGAATGAATATGCAGATCCACAGCAGCTTCCATTTTGAACTCAACTTTCTTTTCCAATACCCATATTGTACAGCTTACCTGCAAGCTGGAAAGCATCCATTCGTGAAGACAACAGTGTGACGCCTTCACTTCGTGCTCTTTCTATTGTTTTCTCCTCCACCGGCAATCCTGAAGTTATAATCACTCCCGCTAGTTCAAGGAGAGAAGCTACGGCTATTACATTCACATGTGCCTGAACCGTAACCCATATTGCATCCTTTCTTCCGTTAGCCATAACCCAGCTGAGCAAATCACAACAGCAGCCTGTAGCTACTGTACGGTTCAAGTCACTTCCTTCAGACAGGATTTCCAAATCCAATTCCTTAATCAGATCTTTAAGAATTATCATTTCGCTTTCTATCCTCCCTTCCGGCAGGCATCTTGTCCGACAGTTCCACCATCTCCTGTGCCAGCATTTTAACTTTTTCTCTTAATTTAAAAACGCAATCCATCTCAGAGGCATTGCCCCTCACAATATCCTCAGCCAATGTTCTGCAGCTGGGCGAGCCACATGAACCGCAATCCAATCCTGGCAGATTTCTGTTAATTTGTTCCATTGCTTCCATCTTCTGAATGGCGGTTACAATATCCTGATCCAGCTTGAGCACAGGCTTTTCAATAATATTTTTTTGCAGTTTCCATTCCAGGTTGCTTTTAACGTATTCCAACTCAGTATCGTCCGGCGGGCTGTTTTGAAGTCCTTTTGCCAATAAGCGGATCCGGTTTTTAGCCACATACCCGTTTTCAAAGGTGAGAGGGCCGCCAACGCAGCCGCCGGCGCAGGCTAAACCTTCAAAAAAGTCCAGCTCCGACATCTTGTTGTTCTCGATTTCCTCCAGTACAGGAATTACATTCTGAATGCCGTCTACCGACAGATAATTGTCGATACCCAAAGCCTGGCCCTCTCCGCCGGTAACAGCCCAGTTGAGGCCGGCAGCAGTTGCTCTTTGCTGTTTCTCCGTATTATCCGGTATTTTCAAATAAGATGATATCGGACCATATACATCAAGAATTGAGATAGCTCCATCTACATGAGAAGCTTCATTTCCTATCGGATTTCGGATACTGGTCATTTTTGCTGCACAGGGCGTAATAAAAAATGCCCCTATCTGCTGCTTTGGAATGCCTGTTTTTTTATGTAACTCATCTTTTGCCAATTGAGCTGCAATTTCCATGGGTGACTCAACCCGTACAAGGTGATCCAGCAGGTTGGGAAAGCGTACCTGAATCAGCCGCAGAATAGCCGGGCAGGCACTGGAAATCAGAGGTTTTTTGATATCGGTAATATCAAGCTTGTCCCTGATGAGCTCTGTTACAATATCTGCACCTTTTGCAACTTCAAAAACATAGTCAAAGCCCAGTTTTTTCAGAGCTGATAATACTTTATCGCATTTTTTCAGATTTTTAAACTGACCGAACAGTGTGGGAGCAGGCAATGCAATTTTATAAGCGTAATTATCCAGAACGGACAGTGGATCGGTGACGGCGATTTTTGCGTGATAGGGACATACGCGGATGCATTCTCCGCAATCAATGCAGCGCTCGTCTATTATCTGCGCTTTTCTGTTTCGGACTCGTATGGCTTCGGTGGGGCAATGCTTGATACAGTTAGTGCAGCCCATGCATTTTTCCTTGTCCAGTGTTACTGAATGATAATACTCACTCATTTCCAATCACCTGCCTTACTTTTGACTGTTGAACAGACGGTTACAGGAAAAAGCTTATTTTCAACGTTGTGCCCTGTCCTTCTTTTGAGCTTATTTCTACTCTATCGGAACAGCGTTGAATGTTAGGAAGACCCATTCCGGCTCCAAAACCCAGTTCTCTGGCCTGATCGGATGCAGTGGAATAGCCTTCCTGCATAGCCAGATCAATGTCGGGTATTCCCGGCCCTGTGTCCTGGGTAATAATCTGAATTTCCTCCGGCGTTACCACAAATATAAGGCTGCCTCCCCAGGAATGAATAACCAGATTCATTTCTGCTTCGTAACTGGCTATGGCGGCGCGCCTTATCATCTCACCATTAACACCTAATTGCTTCAGTATATTTTTTATCTTACCTGATATTTCTCCGGCGGATGCAAAATCCATTGCCTGAACACGGTAAATCTGCCTTATTAATGCTGTTTTCGCTGACTGAACACAGCTCTCCGAACCATTTACGACCTTCTCTTTCACTGTATTTCACCACCCCCGGACAATCCTGCCTGATAGAGCTTGCCACAGGCTGTAAACATGCTGTCAGCAGTTGACATCAGAACTATGGAATGATTCCTGGACATTTCTATAATGTCCGGGGCGGGGCATTTTCCTCTTACAAAGACAATGGCAGAGACGTCCAGCAGCTCTGCCGTGCGGATGACATGATGGTTGGTCAGACCTGTCAGCAACAATGTCTGTTCTTTAACAAAAGCCAATACATCACTCATTAAATCGGAACCGCATGCTGATTGTATTTCCTTATCAAGCTTGTCCTCTCCATATAAGACTTCAGCATTCAGGATTTGCTTTATTTTCAAAAGGGTCAGGGGCATATGTCACCTCGGATTTCCTCTGCCTACTTCGTAATTTGCTCCATATAATCCTTATATTGCATAAACATATCGATATAAGTATACTTGATTACAGAAGAAATTGCCACCTTGTCATCAACATTTTTCGATAAAACTTTGTCAAGGGATTGACAGCTGCTGTCATATAGAGCTGCCAGGCCGCTAAGGATAGCGTTATTGCTTTGATTACTGCTTATCTCCTGCAACTGATTCTTCATCTGCCCCATTTCTGTTTTTATGGCGCGAATCCTGTCTGAAGCCTCTATTGGGCTGACTGATCCGGAATCAAGACTTACTATGATATCTTCCAGTGAGCGGTAATTTTTCTCCCAGCTTTCATAAGCAGAAGAAATGGCAGCTACATTATCCTTTGTAGCTGTAATTTCCATATTAACACCGGAGGCAGCCATTTTATAGACATGGGCTTCTATATCATCATCCTTCAGTCCTTTCCTCACCTTCTGTGCATCCTCTTCCGACTGAAATCCAATTGCCATTACCCGGTAAAACCCATCATCCAGGATATAACCTGCGCCTCCTTTATTTCTTAGTTCCTGTGCGAAGGCTTCTGCATTACTGCCATCGGTAAAAGCACCCATTTGGATGGCATAAATAGTTAAGGCATTTGTCTTCAGTGTTTCAGTTACCTTTACTGTATCCCTGGCAGGTTCTTCGGTATTTTCAGGAACTGTAAGAACAGGATCATCATAATCGGTCTTAGATTCTTCCCCTTTACTCTCTCCATTTATAACTGACAGAAGCAGATTACTCACCAGCTTTCCCAATTGGCCCGCTGAAAATATATAGACAATACTGAACCCGAGCAGAATAATCAGAATTAAGGTTGTATATCTTTTCCTTGCCTGTCTTTTTCGTATTCTTGAGTAACGCATATGCTTCCCCCACTTCCCATTTAAGCTTTGTCCCTGCTATTATTTTATATCTATGGTATAAACGGTTAAATTATGATAAAATGACTCAAATCACGTCCAAAAGTTGGGAGGCCTTATTGCCATGAAATATCACTTGGATACTATTCCGGTCTGGGATGCATTTAGCGAGGACAGCGAATGTCCATTCTGTATTTTGGAACACAAGTCGGAACAATCTTATGTAGAGTCTCATCTGGGCGGTTCAGTTATGGAACCGGACACACGGATTGAAGTCAATGAAAAGGGTTTTTGCCCTCATCACAATGCCCTCCTGTATCAGGCACAGAACAGGCTGGGTCTGGCGCTTATGACTCACACCCATTCCCTTGAAACCATGAAAAAAATGAATAAAAAGATTGAGGAACTGGAAAAGGCAATGAAAAACCCTGAAAAAATCTCACGGCTGCTGGCAAAAAAAATGTCCGGCGGAGAATCCAGGCTGCAGCATTCCATACGAAGCTTTTCAGACTGGTTACTCAGTCATCTGAACAGATGTACGATATGCGATAAAATCAGCTATACCCTCAACCGCTATGCCTACACCATGATTTATCTTTGGGAGAACGACAGCGAATTCCGAAAAACTATGCAAGGTTCCAAGGGATTGTGCATGTCACATTTGCCCTTAATTCTAAATATGGCAGCAGAACAACTAAGCAGCAGAAAACAAACTGAATTTCTTAAGGAATTGCTTAGCTTACAAATGGAGAATATGGAACGACTGGAAAAGGAGCTTCATTGGTTTACACAGAAGTTTGATTATAAAAACCAGGATAAACCCTGGGGCAGTTCCAGGGATGCCCTTCCCCGCATATTACAAAAATTTACAGGAAAATATATGGAATAGTTTAAAAACAAAAGAAAAGCGAAGTAATATTAATGTTTGTGGAGTATTAAGGAGCTAATTTATTAATTAAGCTGTATATTGTGTGTTTTCATCATTTTAAGCTGCTTGTAGTATTTGCCATCTTTTTTGCTTTTTTATAAACTAGATAGTGATGTTAGCACTCAGCTTGAACGAGTGCTAACAAACAGAGCATACAATACATAAGGAGGGTGTAACATGAATATCAAGCCATTGGGCGACAGAGTAGTAATCAAATTAATGGAAAGCGAAGAGACCACTAAAAGTGGCATAGTACTTCCCGGTTCGGCCAAGGAAAAACCTCAGTTGGCGGAGGTTCTGGCTATCGGCCCAGGCGGTCTGGTAGACGGCAAGGAAGTAAAAATGGAAGTTAAAGTCGGAGACAAAGTCATTTACTCCAAATATGCCGGCACAGAAGTCAAACTTGACGATCAGGAGTATGTAATTGTCAGACAAAGTGACATTCTCGCAATTGTAGAATAATAAAAATTACAGGAGGTTTTAACTATGGCCAAGCAATTGAAATACGGCGAAGAAGCCAGAAGATGTCTGGAACGTGGTGTCAATGCACTTGCAGATACTGTTAAAATTACATTAGGCCCCAAGGGCAGAAATGTCGTACTGGACAAGAAATTCGGTTCTCCCCAGATTGTTAATGATGGTGTTACCATCGCAAAGGAAATTGAACTGGATGATCCTTTTGAAAATATGGGAGCTCAGCTTGTTAAGGAGGTTGCCAGCAAGACCAACGATGTAGCCGGTGACGGAACAACAACCGCTACAGTTCTGGCTCAGGCTATCATTCATGAAGGAATGAAAAATGTGGCTGCCGGAGCAAATCCGATGATTCTTGGCAGAGGCATTCAGAAAGCTGTTGACGCTGCTGTGGAATCTCTGAAGGGACAGAGCAGCCCCATACAAAACAAGGAATCCATCGCTCAGGTAGCTGCTATTTCAGCCGACGACCAGGCTGTTGGTCAGCTGATCTCGGATGCTATGGAAAAAGTCGGCAATGACGGAGTAATTACCGTTGAGGAATCCAAGTCTCTTGCTACAGAACTGGATGTTGTGGAAGGTATGCAATTTGATAGAGGATATGTATCTGCTTATATGGTAACTGATACGGAAAAAATGGAAGCTGTTCTGGATGAACCCTATATACTGATTACTGACAAGAAGCTTTCAAATATTCAGGATATCCTGCCTTTACTGGAGCAGGTTGTTCAAACCGGCAAGAAGCTTTTAATAATTGCTGAGGATGTGGAAGGTGAAGCCCTGGCAACCCTGGTTGTCAACAAGCTGCGCGGTACCTTTACCTGTGTTGCAGTAAAGGCTCCCGGATTCGGCGACAGAAGAAAGGCCATGCTGGAAGACATTGCCATACTGACAGGCGGTACCGTGATTTCTGAGGAAGTCGGCCTGGATCTGAAGGAAACCACCCTTGATCAACTGGGTACAGCCCGAACCGTTACCGTCGACAAGGAAAACACCACCATTGTAGAAGGCGGCGGAGATGCAACTCAGATCAAGAATCGCATAGCAGCTATAAAGGCTCAGATTGAAGAAACCACTTCCGACTACGACCGTGAGAAACTGCAGGAGCGCTTGGCCAAGCTGTCCGGCGGCGTAGCAGTAATCAAAGTTGGAGCTGCCACCGAAACCGAGCTTAAAGAGAAGAAGCTGAGAATAGAAGATGCTCTGAATGCAACCCGGGCAGCCATTGAGGAAGGAATCATTCCCGGCGGCGGAATCGCATTAATCAAAGCTATCAGCGCTCTGGATGCCATTGAGGCAGAAGGTGACGAAAAAACAGGTGTTGACATCATAAAACGCGCCCTGGAAGCTCCACTGAGACAAATAGCCAATAATGCAGGCCTGGAAGGCTCTGTTATCGTGGAAAATGTAAAGAACAGCACAGAAACCAATTATGGTTTCGATGCTCTCAAAGCTGAATATGGTGATATGGTTGCCAAAGGTATAATAGATCCCACAAAGGTAACCCGCTCTGCCTTACAGAATGCAGCCAGCATCGCATCAATGGTGCTGACCACAGAGAGTCTGGTTGCTGACATTCCGGAACCTGAGCCTGCCGCACCTGCAGGCGGACCCGGCGGCGGAATGCCAATGTACTAAGCCAGGTTTTTCCATACTATACAGTCAGAAAAGTGATTGCTCATGCAATCACTTTTTCTTTTTCCGCCTCTTTGCCTTCCCCCTCCGTGACTGACAGGGTTTCCTCTTCAATTACCCTGTCTGTATAGTCCGTAGGATTTGAATGACCGAACGCTTCCTTCATATCGTTCTTTTCATCTGCCAGGATACTTTCGCTTATTTCCATTGCTGTATAATAATTGATTTCATCCCGGAACCTTTCTATAATTCCTAACACGGTTTTCTCAAATTCCAGCAGTTCCCGCCGTATTTCCCGCTGCTTGCTGCGCCATCTTTCCTTTTCTGCCTGAATTCTATCCATTTCCTCCAGGGACTTTCTTTTACCTTCTTCAATTATAGCTTGCGCCCGCTCTTCAGCTTTGATAAGCACACTGGAAATATACTTCTCCTGTACTATAAACTGTTCAATCTGCTTACTCTGCTCCTGATTCTGCAGCCTGAGGCTGCGGGCTTCTTCTGCCAGTTCCATCATTCGATCTCTTTTTTTACCCAGTTCTTCTTCATAGTCCCTGACCACATCTGCCAGATAACGCTCAACTTCCCGCTTTTTATATCCAAAAAGTCCGGTTGAAAACTTTTTTCTCATCCCTTCATTCCCTCCTCCTGTACCATGTTATCACAGGAGTCAAAGATATTTTGTAGAACAGTGAAGTCGAAATCAGATATTAATGGCCTTTTTTATCATATCAAGATTGTTTCTGACTGCCTGACAGCCTCTTTCAATCAGCTCAGGTATTCGGTTGACCTCCAGCATTCCCACATCATAGATATGTGGATTGATGATAATATCTGCTTTGGTAGTTCGGTATTTCATCATCCGATAGGACATGATATCAATTGACTGGCTGCCTATCTCCAGTATGTTGTCTACTTCGCTTCTTCTTTGTCCGCTGTATCCCAAATCAATACCCACCACCTGTTCAGCTCCCATCTTTTTTAGTACGTTTATGGGTACACTTTCCGTAACCCCGCCGTCTACCAGCCTCATGCCATTTAAAATGATGGGTCTGAAAACAACCGGTATGGCTATACTGGCCCGTACAGCCCGGTATATGGGTACATCATCAAGGTATATGGTGTCTTTGCCGTCTCTCAATTTTCTCTTACTGCTTACGAACATGACAGTCTTTCCGCTGTTGATGTCAACTGACGTGATGGCTAAAGGCATTCTGCTTTGCGTCATAAGCTTTCCTTTGGTCAGCTTTTTCATCAGCATTTCCAGTTTTCTGCCCTTGATGAGACCATCCCATTTTGTGTCCCCTGTAAAAATCCATTGCAGCACACCGCCTGCAATGCCTAAATAATCAGTATCATAAATTTTTCTGTCAAGCGAAAGAGCTATCTTCTCCATATCTCCTGCACTGTAGCCGCAGGCATATAAAGCAGCCACCATGCTTCCAGCGCTGGTTCCCGAGATCCAGGAAGGATGGAGTCCTGCCTCTGCCAGAGCTTTCATGGCACCGATATGTGCAGCTCCGCGAGTTGCTCCTCCTGACAGTGCCAAACCAAATTTCACATTATCATCCCCTTCTTTTGAAGCTGTATGATCTTACTCATAAAACTTCCTTCTTCTTCATAATATGAAATGCCAAAAACAAAGAGACGATCTGTTTGTCCTCTTTTCCGACAATCAGTCGTCTCCGCTGTTTATTATGTGTAAAAAAGGGGCTGAATGTTCAATATGTTATGCCCAGGAGTACTCCTTTAATAACCTTTGTTTTAAATCATACAGCTTCTGCGAAAGATCTACCTTGTATACATGAGGATTTTTCAGGCGTTTGTATTCATCCCAAAGAGTATCCAACTCCTTTGAAGCATGGGCTTGTATCTCCAAAAGACCGGGAGTATTATACACCTTCTTCCCATCCACAAAGATTGGCACCAACAGTTCCTTGATGGTGAAATTGCGTATGGTCATTCTTTTCCAGGTGTTCACCGGATCAAAGATGGTAAGCGGCTTGCTGACATCAATCTCTTCTTCATCCAGCATAACCAGATCTGCAATAGCCTTTCCGCCCCCATTGTATATGCGTACAACTTTCTTGTACCCCGGAGTGGTAATCTTAACCGGATTCTCAGAAATCTTAATTCTGGGTACCATTTCCCCGTCGATTTCCTCTGCAGCCATTTTATATACTCCTCCCAGGGCGGGACAGCCGCGGCTGGTTATCAGAGAAGTTCCAACACCGAAAATATCAATTTTTGCCCCCTGAGCCTTGAGATCCCAGATAAGCTCCTCATCCAAATCATTGGATGCAACTATCCTGGCATCCGGGAATCCTGCTTCATCCAGCATCATCCTGGCTTTCTTGCTTAAATAGGCAAGATCTCCGGAATCCAGACGGATTCCTACAGGCTCATATCCCCTTTCTCTCAACTCATTAAATACCGTAATGGCGTTGGGCACACCGCTTTTCAGTGTATCATAAGTATCTACCAGCAGCAGACAGGCGTCAGGAAAAGCATCCGCATAGGCACGAAATGCACTGAGCTCATCCGGAAAACTCATAACCCAGCTATGGCTGTGTGTGCCTCTGACAGGAATACCGAACATCTGACCGGTCATAACATTCGATGTAGCAGAACAGCCCCCTATTACTGCTGCTCTGGCTCCATAGATACCTGCATCCGGCCCCTGAGCTCTTCTTAATCCGAACTCCAAAACACTGCTGCCTTGAGCTGCCATTACTACCCTGCTGGCCTTGGTTGCTATAAGCGTTTGATGATTGATGATATTCAGCAAAGCTGTTTCAATCAGCTGGGCCTCTATTAAAGGAGCCTTGACCCGTACCATAGGTTCATTGGGGAAAACAACAGTTCCCTCAGGAACAGCGTGGATATCCCCGGTGAAACGCAATTCCCTCAGAATGTCGAAAAAGCCCTTATCAAACAGATTCAGGCTGTCCAGATATAATATATCTTCCTCACTGAAATGCAGATTTTCTATATAATCAATAACCTGCTCCAAGCCTGCTGCAATAGCATAAGCAGAATTTTCGCCGGGTTTGCGAAAATACATATCAAATACTGCTTTTCTGTTATGGATATTGTTTTTGTAATAGCCGTACATCATGGTCAGCTGATACAGATCCGTCATCATAGTCAAGTTTCTCATTGCTGCCGCCTCTCAATTAATTCATTTTATGCTCTATTAATTATACACCCGATGAAAAAAAAAACAAGCCGAAACGGCTTGCCTCATGAATGAGAAGATCTAATTTATGCTGAACACTCAACTAATTTGCCGGTCTTGTCCTGTTCAGACAACAAATCTCAGATCAACCTGACTGATTAGTACGGTAATAACATATAAATGATTGCCATGCAGCTCGCATACGAAAACCACACCTCTGTTTTCCCTGATCTCGCGGCCTCCATACTTTGTCAGTGCGATCAGGCGGCTGCGCTTCACCCCTTCGATAATTGCATTTTGAGTTTTCCCGGGATTCATCATCCGGATGCGCTCCTGATAACGTTTTATGGCGTGTTCAGTTGGTATTATGTAATTCCCTGAACGGAGGGTTGCTTTTTTCTTCCTGGAACGTGTTCTTTGTGTTCTTTTAATCTTTTTGCTCAAGTACATTCCCTCCTTCAAAAAACTCGGTAATAAGTAGATTTGTAACTTCTTCATCATTTCTTCCAACTATATTTTATAGTAATGGAAACTATTATTCAACCATTATTAGGTCGATTTCGAATATTTCAACAATTTTCACAATTAACAACCTGGCCTTTTAGCCCATTTTTTATTACCCGAAAAAACAAATTCAACCCGGGAAAACAACCACGGGTTGAATATTATTCATCTGATTCAAAGTACTGTTCAATCAAAAATTCAGCTATTCGTTTCCGAAAATTGGCTTCTGTGATTAGAGTGCAAATAAAAAGAAGTAAACGAAGCTGGTGTTCTTCTTCGGCATTTTTATTCTCAGGCACAGTTAATTCCCCTACCCGATCAGCCAAATCCTCCAAAGCGGAAATCAGCTCCTGCTTGGTTTGCTGCTTGAGCAAATAGAAATTCTTGTATATATCCTCTATCTCGGTACTGTTATCTTCACTGTTAACATCAGAAATCACGGGACTAAGCAGTCTGCGGATATCCCGAATGGATAAGATGGACTTGAGGCTGTAAATAAGTATAAGTAGTATGGCATGATTTCGATTGTAGGATTTTCCCTCAGGTGACATCAGTAAGCCGTCCTTAATATAGTTCTGGATCATGGTTTTGGATATCACCTTGCGTTCTTCGTCGTCACCATTGCCTTTGCCAAGCTTTTTATCGAAGAACTCCTCCAACTGGGAGATATACAGACGGTACTCTGGGATCTCATCCAATCTAATATCTTCGCTGTTAACAATCAGTTCAGAAAGTTGAGTCAGCAAATTCTGTACCATTCAATAAACATCTCCAATTGATATATTTACTATGCCATTTTCTCTCATCAACTAGTCTTTATTCACATTATACAGTAAACAAACTATGTTTACAAGGATATCCTGGAAACATTGATTTTCATGCCAAAAAAGGGCGGCAGCCTGTGCCGCCGGCCCTCTCTGTTGAATTGTAAATCTAAACTACATTGACAGGAAGGATTGCATCAATTATCCCAATGATCAATGATGCAATTACCGCCCCCCATATGGAAATACTCATGCCTGGAACCAGGAATTGTGTAAGATATATTATTATCGCAGATACAATAAATCCGACGATTCCCCTGCCAAAGGGAGATGCATCTATTTTAAACACACGCTGAACGACCCAGTCCATAGCTGCAATTACCAATGCTGCGACCAGTGCAGTGCCGAATCCCATCCGGGAAAATCCGGGAGTCAGCCAGGCAGTCACCATAAGAACTATCGCCGCTATGACAAAGCGTATAATAAGACTTACCCAGCCTTCTCCCCTCTTTTCCTTATCGTCCCTTCTTGCCTGGTCCATGTTTTCTGCCATTTATACCTACTCCTTTCTAAATACAGCATGATTGGATTCAAAACTCGTTAATATCTTTTCCAAATACCTGTGCTTTCATGCCTTTTATTTACTATGGAGTACTATGGAGCAGGTAAAGAACCTTAACATTATTGGTTTTACAGTGATTGATCAGTATTCTGCTCTGTTTCCTGAGCCTGGGGTTGGTTTTCACCGGATTGTCTCTCTTCTTCCTTTTTCTCCCCGGTATCACCTGACTCGCCTTTAATGACATCTGCATCAGCCGAGTCATGCTTTCTGCGATAAATAAAGAATACTATACCTGCAACAAACAAAACAGCGCTTAATATTTGAGACACACGGAAAATTCCCAGGTACAAGCTGTCTGTTCGGAGACCTTCTATAAAAAAACGG
>FZPS01000062.1_pt4621 | contig 20904 bp, 15 predicted proteins | sample 1817821 | NCBI WGS metagenome assembly FZPS01 (sample SAMEA104158645, study PRJEB21678) | metagenome | place: Germany | collected 2015-04-21 | reverse complement strand
AGTATATAGAGATATTTTCCATTTGTCAAAATATTTTTACCAAATTATTTAATAACACGGATGGTATTCATCCCTTATTCCCCGATACAACTGTTTTCATGCGCTTTTAAGGATACAATCGTCTGATTTATTGAGAAAAAAAATAGCTGGTGATGTTTATTACAACTTCTCCAGCTATTTCAATATCCTTATTTATTTGTTCCATAAAATGTATTCTTTTTGGCTTATTCCACAGTTGTATCTGTATCACTTTTGATGCGATGGGGCAATATCATATTTAACGGCACAGCAACAATAACTCCCAGCAATGTGTCTACCGTTCGTTCAACAGCCATTTGTACGGGTGTGATTTCGCCGGTGTACCCCATAACTACAACCAGATAAACAACGCAGGTAAGCGCAGTGGCATCCGGCCATCCCAGTTTAACAGGTATGTAGATAACAGGAATAAGCAAAATGCAAAGAATTAAATAGAAAAGCAGTGAATAATACGGTATTCCGACTTTCAGAAAAAATATCAATGCCAAAACACCCGTTGCACCTCCAAGAAGCGTTCCCACAATTCTTGTAACAGCCGTTTCCATAGTCTCCTTTTTATCTGCCTTAATACATAGAATGGCCGCTATCGTACTTTGTACAGGGATTACACCCCGTAAGTAACCAATTATACAACAAATAAATACAGCAATGACTGTCTTTATCGAGCGTAACCCAATTCTAAATTTTTTCTTTTCTTTATTACTCATTAAATTACCTCACCCGTTACAGAAAAAAATTCAAACGAGCCGTAAATATCTGAAACCCGGGGTCTGGATGAATCATACTAAACTGGTAATCTCTCTTTACCAAAAAGGCAAAAACTCTTAGTTTTTGTTACAATACCCGTTTTTAATTCAGGATGAGATTATATGATACTTCAACTACTTCATCATTTTCAAGTACAAAGGACAGAGTGGTGTTGGAGTCTGTATAAGTATATTTCTTTCCTTCCTGGGTAAAATCATCCCCATACTTGGAAATTACATCTTCCAGTTTACTACCAATGGTTATACCCTCATTGGTTTCAACACTGTCGTTCATGAACACCACGGAAAATATATATTCGGTTTCATCATCTCCATCTGTATAGGTATATAATTCAAAGCCATTATAAGTATATACACGGTCAATTCCCTGAAAAGCGCAGCTGGGAGATTCAAAATAGTGCATAGGCTCTTCCCAAACATCCAATACAGGCTTTGCAACATCATTCATGTAAATAGCCGTACCGTTATATTCAAAATAATATTTAGATTTCTCCTCTGTTGCAGGCTTAGTTTCATTGTTGTCGGGATTCGCTGCAGCAGATGTGGTAGGTGATGGTGATGGATTAACATTTTCTGAACCCGAACCACAACCTGCAAAAAGTATCATAACTACCATTATTAGTACGAATATCTTTATTTTCATTTAATATTTCTCCTTTTTTCTGCTTTTTAAACACTCTGAATATACGAAAGTTTTATTGTTAATTTGGGTAAGATCCTTCGACTCCGCTTCGCTACGCTCAGGATGACAGTAAGAGTAAAGTGCTATCCTCAGGATGACAATTAGGGTAATGTGCTGCCCTCTGGATGACATCCTTCTGCCATTCTGAACGCTAACGAAGATCCTTTACTCGCGGCAAGTACCGTGAGTTATGTCAAATGCGTCAGCGAAAAATCTTCCCCATTCATTTGTCATCTTACTGGTTATTCTCTTCTGACCTCTTCATGTTGAATTTTAGTAAATAACCGTATTCTTCAAGTTCCCTGTATTGATCCGCTTCCATTTCATAATATGCATCGGCTTTTTCCTTCCAAACGGCCTTTAAATATTTATCCTGGCGCTTATCGGAAAGATTAAACTCTGTCTGAAGAATTCTCCCCAGAAAAACTGATGATTTTTCAGCACCTGAAAGATTCAAATGCAGCCCTGCATCATAAGTATCGGTATTAAAGTCCAGGCCTATCTCATCTAAATGATTAAGCATATTTATATATAATAAACCATTCTTTTCAGCATAGTCAACTATCTGGGAATCCCATTCTTCATACCAATGCGGGTAAAGACTGGGAGCCTTCAGCAGAACCAGCTCTATATCGTTATCTTTACATAGCTTAACAATCTTGTCCAGATATTCATAGCAAATATCCCCGAATTTGTAATCTGCAAGTTTTCTTGGTTTGGGGAAAGAGCTTGCTGGTTTGACATCGACTCTCATAAGATATCCGTTATGGGCAATTTGGTCTTTTTTGAACCAGTACTTAAAATCCTCTTCAGAAAGCTCATTCCATCTTGAATGGAATCTGAGCAAAGGGAAAATATATGTAATTAAATCCTCTTCGGGAAGCATAGATGCCTTGGCCAATTTCATTTTAGTCAATGATAAAGGTAACCCGTCAATAGACATACGGTTATATGCTTCCTTCTGGGGTGTATCATACATCATTGAAAGCACACTAAATACAACAACATCCGGCTTTTCATACTTTAGAGTATCCTCCAATATATAATAGGAATGCCAAATCAGCTGTTGAGCGCTGCCCCGGATATAGCTTGTGATACCATATTCCTCCCAAAGAGTTATGGGAGAAAGATTCTCATAAACCTCACAGTCTCCGATAAATATAACATCATGGTTTTTATTCTTTTCATCATAATACTCGGCTATCAGGGCTCCTTCCACTATCTTTGTCATATATTTGGGCATCAGAAGCTTTTGGAGGAGCAAAGCCAGAGTAACAATCACCAATATTAAAATTACAAAGGATATTATCTTCTTCTTTCTCATTGGTTCTATTAATTCTCCTTAATGCTAAAACTGATTATAGATAAACTGATTGCTGTCGAAGCCTATTCCATAAGCTCCAAAAATAACTATTGAGAACAATAACAATACATAAACGGTATACCTTATTATTGCCGGCTTGCCCGATATTTTTTCCCTGACACTTCCGCTCCTTTGTATAAGACTGATTGATATTAGCACAATAACTCCAATTAAAAGTACAATATAATCAGAAATATCCAGACCCAATTTAAGCAAAGAGCCTGTAAGCATCTCATTAATGTTGAATTTGGTAAACATTGAGCCAAACATCCTGAAGGATATACCTACATCCCGGTAGCAGTCCAGAATTCTTAATGAGGACATAAGAAGAAAAGTTCGTATAACCTGAAATAACCTGAATCCAAAGGTATCCCTTACATTAAACCTTTGATGAAATTTTGCGTACAAGGGTTCAAATTCCTGGGAAACTAAAATCACAAATCCGTTTAGCAAACCCCAGACAACAAAATTCCAGCTGGCGCCGTGCCATAAACCCGTTGTAAACCATACTGTCATTGTTGACAGATATACAGGTACTTTCTTTCCTATTTGTTCTCCAAAGCGTTTTCTGGAGGATTTTGATATATTCAGCATGGGTTTACAGACAGACAGGGGATAGAATATGTAATCCCTGAACCATGTTCCCATAGTAATATGCCATCTTCTCCAATATTCCACGATGGACTTGGAGAAATACGGCCGGTTAAAGTTTTCTTTAACCTCAATTCCCAGCATCTGAGCAATACCGATGGTAATATCAATACCTCCGGTAAAGTCAGCATAAAGCTGTATAGCATAAAAGACCATACCCACCAGAACGAATATTCCGTCATAGGTTTCGGGATTCCTTGTAATCTCCAGCACAGCCACAACTATTCTGTCGGCTATAACAAGCTTTTTAAAATATCCCCAGAGCACTCTCTGAAATCCGAATGAAAAACTTTTAGCATTAAAATCATGCTCCTTAAAAAGTGACAGGCTTAAATCGTCAAAACGGCTTATAGGACCCTGTATTAACTGAGGGAAGAATGAAACAAACAGAGCCAGTTTACCTATATTCCTCTCCGGCTCATACTTAACTCTGTAAACATCAATGATATATCCCATAGTCTTGAATGTATAAAACGATATACCCATTGGCTGGATAAGATTCACAAAGGAAAGTTCATTCATCTTAAATAATGTGAATATATTGTTAATATTAGCTATGGCAAAATTTGTGTACTTGATTACCGCTAAAATTCCCAAGTTGAAAAAAAGGCAGAACAAAAGCCATCTCCAGCGCTTAGCTTTTATTCTCTCTTTATATGCCTTTTTTTCCTCTCTGGATAAAGTCTCTTTATTTTCTTTCAGGTACAAATTCTGCTGCTTATTAAGGTTGCCAAGTTTCATCCCTATAAAATAGGTGGATACAATAGTAACTAAAATATAGATTAAATTACTCCAGCCTGAAAAATAGTAAAAAACGAAACTCGATATCAGCAGAAGCTGCCATTGGAATCGCTTAGGTATTATATAGTATAGTCCAATTACTACACACAGAAATAGTATAAACCCATATGAAGTAAATAACATAGCTCCCCCTGATTAATCCTCGTCCATCAGCCTTTCTATCAGTTCGTAAAGTGCTGATGCAGAGTTAAAATTCTCCGGCGTAATTTCATGAGCCGGAATAGCCACATCATATTCATCATTGACTTCCGCAATAATTGTAATGATATCGAAGGAGTCCAGTATTTTATCATCAATTAAACTTTTATGAGTTTCAAAATCAATTTCCGGGTGTAATTCCTCCAGTATTTCCAGTAATGCTTTCATATTTCCTCCTATCGATTGGCATACTTTTCTTTTAATGCCAGTCTGTTTATCTTTCCGTTTGATGTAAGCGGCATAATATCAAGCTTCTCAACAAGATTTGGAACCATGTATCTGGGCAGCTTGTCCCTGCAATAATTTACAGCATCTGCTTTTGTTACATCACCAACATAATACATAATAATCTTCTTTTTGTCATTATCAAAAATACATACCACACTTTGGATGCCATCCATTTGATTCATAACCATTTCAATTTCGCCCAGTTCTATACGATGCCCCATATGCTTAATCTGGTAATCTTTTCTGGATACAAATACCAGCTCGCCCCTTTCATTGAGCTTTCCTATATCTCCCGTCCTGTAGATAAGTTCAGGGTACATAGTATTTAACGGGTTCTGCACAAATACCTCATTTGTTCTATCAAAATCGTTGTAATAGCCCAGGGTAAGAGAGGTTCCTCTTATGCAAATCTCCCCCTGCTCACCTTTTGGGGCAAGTTTATTCTCATCGGTCAAAAGTAAAATCTCTGTGTTTTTAAACGGCTTTCCTATAGGGATTGCTTCATCAAGTGCAAATTCCCTGTCAACGATATAATAGCATGACATTCCGGTGGCTTCGGTTGGCCCGTACAGATTAATAAATCTGGCGTTGGGCAGGGCCTTTCTCCACATATTAAACTGCTTTATGGGGAACACTTCACTTCCAAACGCTATTGTATGCAGGTGCTGAGGAACTACCTTTTCCAGCGCACCTAAGCCTGAAATAAGGGTCAAGGCCGGTACCACCCAGCAAACCGTATTGATCTTATATTTATTAAGGAATTCTACCAGCTTAATGGGGAACATAAAAAGTTCCTTTGGTATTATATAAGTCTTTGCACCGAATTTTAATGTCGGGTATATTTCTTTTAAGCAGGCGTCAACATATAACGGGGTCTGATTACCGAATACCGTATCCTCAGATATTTCTAAGACTTCAGACAGAGTTTCTATATAATCTATTACTGACCGGTGGCATGCAACTACACCTTTGGGCTTGCCTGTAGAGCCTGATGTAAATACAATGTAAATAGGGTCAGTGTCAAGAGCTTTATCCCTGATTTCGTCCAATGCAGCCTGATTAACAGTTGTCTTTACTATTTCGTTATAGTGGTACACTGCTCCTTTATAATCAAAGTCTTTAATTGAATCTATAGTTGAATCATCACATATAACCGCTTTGGGATTTAGATTCTGAAATATCAGTTCTATACGGTGTCTCGGCATCTCGTTGTCTATGGGTACATAGTAACAGCCCCCATATACAACACCAAGAAAAGTAACAATAGTGTCCGGGTGTTTCCGCATAAAAACCACCACAGGCTCTTTGTATCTGCCTTCATTATGCAAAAAAGTCCCTATCGCCCTGGAATTATCATAGACTGTCTTAAATGATAATTCATCAGTTTCATTTGCATATGCAATTTTATCGGGACAGATATTTACTATATTATCTAAGTATTCAAGAATATTGTTCTGTCTATCCATCAACTAACACCCTTCTATGCAAGTTCAAGCTATACAAGCAAATTTTTATATTCTGCTTTTAAAGAGGCCCCTGACAATTCAATTGATTTAACGGCTAGCACCTCCATTGTATCTAAAAACCCGAAACCTGCATGTCCATCCTTCTTAATTAACGAAAGCTCAGTACACCCCAGTATTATAACCTGTGCCCCTGCTTCCCTCAATTCACGCTCAACTTGTTTAAACCCATCAATGTCATATGGCTTATTAGCTTTTATATCATCATAAATAATGCTCATGACTTTCTTCTGGCTATTTTCGCCGGGAGTATAAACCTTTAACCCATGTTTTTCAAGCTCGTCGGTGAAGAATCCTGCTTTAATGGTTCCATCTGTTGCCATAATACCAACTTCATCAATATTATTAGCTTTAAGATAGTTAGCGGTTTCCTCCAGCATATTTATAACCGGAATGCCAATTTGGGCTAATATATCATCATAAAAATAATGGGCGGTTATACAGGGTATTGAAATATTCTCAACGCCAAGCTCAACTAAGGTCTTTCCTATGGAAACTATAGCATCCAGCGGGCTTTCCTGGCTTTTCCCCAGAATATAGTCTGTACGGTCCGGAATGGCAGGATGATTAAAAATAATCATCGGCACATGTTCCCTATCGTTCTTTGCTTCCGTCATTTTAACTACCAATTCCAGAAAATAAGCAGTGGCCATAGGGCCAAGACCGCCAATTACACCTAATTCTTTCGTAAGTATTCCCCCTTACTGAGCCAACTAAAGATTCTACGCTTCACCCGGAATAACATTGCCGACTATTTGCTTCAGAATGATACATTTAAGTCTATTATTCCGGCAGAGGCCTTGGATAGTTGTATTTCTCCGGAGTCCTTGGATAATTGGACTTATCAAATCTATAGTAATAGTTGTCTTTCCCTACCCTTGCTGAGAAAGCATCCATCTCCGCATCGGTCAACATAAAGGAAACCAGCTTGGGTATGTGTATACATGCATCAAAGTGATACCAGCCCTCACCGAAATCCACCAAATGCCAGTAATGTTTTGCCTCTCCCGGCTTTGAAAGTCTTTCTACCCTCATAGTCTCCATACCAATCCTGTTAAGCAAAAGTTCTGACATGGCAAAGTAGGTAAAGCAGTCTCCCACAGCATTCGTTATTCCGTTATAAGCCTCAAACATCCAATCAGTTTTATCAGAATATCCTGTATAAGTAAGATGCTTATTCACATACTGATAGATTTCCCAGGCTTTTTCTCTTAAGGTCATATCCGGGGTAGTTATTCTGGCTAATATCTCATCGGCAAGTTCCTCAAGCTGTTCCATTGTTACTCTCATTTCCTTTACAGTGTATATGGCTTCCTTACTGGAAGTATTGCCTGATGAATCAGTTGCAGTATATATTACCTTGTATTCTCCTGTCTTCTTTTGATTAACATTGGAGCTGTCAACCTGAACCTGGATTTCTCCATCCCTGTTATCATATACATATACACCTTTTTTGAATGAAACAGGGGTATTTAAATATATGGTATTGTCTTTAACACCGTAAATTTCCGGTGGCTCAGTATCCTGTATTACAGTCAGCTTTGCCTCCAATTCGGTTTGATTGTTTGCCTCATCTTCCAATATCAGTTTGACCGTTTGCTCACCTACAAGTGAAAAGTCCGGCTGTTCCTTGAATCTGACTGTTACACTCGTTAAATCCTTAATATTGGTAACCAATTGTGAGGCTTCAATCACATCGTTTTGCCATATTTGCTGTTCAACAGCTTCTCCTTTCGGAGGAGTCAAGTCTGTAACTACAATATTTGAGTCATATATAACATCATCAATTTTAATTTTTGCAGGATAGGTACCCATCTTTTCCGGAACACTTAAGGGTTCTATAATGCTTGCTCTCTCAAGATCGTTCTTTTCCTTCAAAAAATCCTCAACTTTATACTGACGGTTACCAATATCCACCCTAATATTTTCTTTTGTTTTGGAAACCCTTAAACTGGCCTGGTATTCAGATTTATTTCCTGCTTCGTCTTCAAGCAACAAAAACACATCCTGAATTCCTGTTTTATAAAAGTCAGGAGTATTTTTATAAGTCACAGCAACATTGGTAGCATCATTTATGCCCTTTATGAATTCCTGCGGCTCAATAATACGGCCTTCGTATAAGTCGATATTCTTAATTTCAGCTTCAGGAGCTAAAGTATCCCTAATCTCCAGTTTAACCTTATACTTTTTCCCGTTGGATTCTATTCTTACATCATAGGTTCCAGGTTTATTTGCCTCTATTTTTGTTATATCTGAAATATATTCGGCTTGCCTGGTTTGGTCTTTTATAAATACATTTGCCTGTGGTAGTTCTGACCCTGCTTCTATAACAACTTTTTTATTAACATCACTGTACTTGAAAGCATTGGCTAAAAGTAATAAAAGCAGAGTAATCAGCACGCAGACAATTATATAAAACCTGTAAATTTTTTTGTTCTTTCGTAAACGCATAAGAGTCATCCTCCATATATATGCAGCAACATGTTTAGTCTGATAAAGGTACTTTTAGCTAATAAATCGTATTACATTTTAACACAAATATAATGCAAAACAAAGTACCTGCACAATCTGGAATAATTTCCTTATTGTATATCATCGGGGGTTGCAGGGTATTTTGTTTTATCATGCCTATAGTAATATGCATTTTTCCCTTTTTGTCTGGAATAAGCCTCAGCCTCGGCATCAGTTAACATGAAAGAAAAGAATTCAGGTAAATGTATACAGGCATCAAAATGGTACCAGCCATCACCGCAATTAATCATATGCCAGTAGTGGTTGGTCTCTCCCTCATACCTGAGTCTTTCGACTCGGATATTGGGAATCCCAACCATATTAAGCAATAAATCAGATGCGGCAAAATAAGTGTAGCAATCTCCCGGATCTTTCATTAATGCGTAGTACGCTTCGGTAATCAGGTCGTCACTATGCCTTCCGCCTAAATAATATACATTCTTATTGACATATTTATAAATTGCCAGTGCTTTTTCTTTCAAAGTCATATCTTCAGTAATAATCTTTGATAAGATTTCCTCGGCAAGCTCTTCAACCACCGCACGATCGATAGTGTCAGCAGGTTTTTCTATTACATTAAAAGTAACTTCCCTGCGGGTACTGTTACCGGAAGCATCTGTAGCACTGTATATAACTATATATGAGCCTTCTTTCTTTATATTAACCCTGCTGCTGTCCACAGAGACCTCAATTTCTTTATCCCTGTTATCTGTCACATAAACTCCTTTTTTATAAGCAATCGGAGTATTAAGATAAACTGTGGTATCCTGCACTCCATATATTTTCGGAGGTTCGGTATCGGCCTCCAGGGTAAGAACTGCTTCCAATATGGTTTCGTTTCCCCCCTGGTCTCTCAGTATGATGCTAACCTTTTGATCCCCCACCTGTGTAAAATCGGGTTCTTTGGCAAACCTCGCCGTCACAGCTGTTGCATCAGTAATCGCTTCAACAAAATCCATAGCCGAAATTTCATCAACAGTCCAGAATTCTCTGTCTATAGCTTTGCCCACAGGTGCAATTCTGTCTACCATGTTAACCGATGATTCATATATAGTATCTCCAATTTTTATCTTTACAGGGAACAATCCTACTGTATCAGGAAATAAAGTATCTACAATTTCCGCCTCGTTGATATCTCTTTTATTTTTTAAAAATATACTGGCATCTAACTTGCCTACAGATATATCCACTTCAGCAATTCTCTTTACCTTGGATATTCTCAGTATTGACTGGTATTCAGATTTGTTGCCCGAAGTATCCTCAAGAATCAGGAATACTTCCTGACTGCCTGTCCTGTTAAAGTCAGGCTCAGTCTTATATGTTACGCTGACGTCTGTGGCATCCTTAATACTTTTTATAAATTCGTGAGGTTCAACGGTTCGGCGCTAATAGATGTCTACAATCCCGACTTCGGCAACTGGTGCAATAGTATCTTTGATTTCCAGTTTTACACGATATGTTTTCTTTCCGGACTTTACCTCCACATCATGTATCCCCGGTTCATTCAGATTAATACTGTGTGTATCTGTGACATACTCAGCATCATCAACATATTTCCTGAAAAAAATGCTGGCATCGGGTAATTCTCGGCCTGCTTCCATGGAAACAATCTTATTAATACTTTTTTTAGGCATAGCCGCAGTCACTGTTATTAACAGTAAAATAGCTCCTGCAATAATACAGACTATGTACCTCTTTCTATTGTCTTTCATACAAACCCCCCCCAGGGTTGTTGGAAAAAATCTCAAATTCCCATTAATTTTTAATATTATTCTACTTTTAAATACTATATTTTACAATACTATGATTACACCCGGCTGCAGCGTAATGCTGCAACTTCACGCAAGAAGACAAAGTCAATAAGCATGAAAAAGCCATGAAATGGCTTTCCGGGAGCAATATCATATACTAATAAATATTTAATTATCGAATATCATAAGAATACAAGGAAAACATGTGTCCTTGATAATGAAGAAGTATTATCATAAAATAGTATTAACGTAAAAAGAAAATTTTGACTGTTAATAACATCCTGATTAGTTAAAGAGGAGATATAATAATGATTAATTTACCAAATGTAGCCTACTTTTCTATGGAATATGCTATCGAAAGCGATGTAAAACTTTATGCAGGCGGACTGGGAATACTTGCCGGTGATTATCTTAAAGAGGCATGCGATAACAACTATCCCCTTATCGGAATAGGAATCAAATGGAAGCAGGGTTATGGAGAACAGATGATAGACAGAGAAACCGGTGTTCCCTATGATTCTTACAAAAACAGATATTATGAGTTTTTGGAGGATACGGGAATAACAGTCACCGTAAAAATACGCCAACAGGATGTAAAAGTTAAGGTCTGGAAGTACAATGCTCATAACATTAATAATCTTTATCTGCTGGACACCGATATTGATGGTAATGACGGTGACGCAAGGTGGATAACCGGTCAGCTTTACGGGTGGTTTGGCGAGGAAAGAGTTGCGCAGGAAATGGTTTTAGGAATAGGCGGAGTTAAAGCCATAAGAGCATTGGGCTTTCATCCCTCAGTTTTTCATTTCAATGAAGGACATGCTCTCTTTGCGGGTTTTGAACTGTTAAGAGAGAAAATAGAGCAAAAGCTATCATTTAAACAGGCGTGGGAAATGACCCGTAAGGAGGTTGTTTTCACAACTCATACCCCTGTAATACAAGGTAATGAGTCTCATCCCATAGAACGTTTGATGTATATGGGAGCTAACCTGGGTTTAAGCAAAAGACAGCTGAAAGCTATCGGAGGAGAGCCTTTTAATATGACTGTCGGAGCCTTGAGACTGTCCAGAAAATCCAATGCCGTAGCTCAACTTCACATGAAAACGGCAAACAAGATGTGGAAAAGAGTTAAGGGCAAAAGTGAAATCATTGGTATAACAAACGCCATCCATATCCCGACATGGGTTGACAAAAAAATGCTGGAACTGGCTAAGGACTATACTTGCAGTGAAACACAACGAAATATGCTATGGGAAAGGCATATGTATAATAAAAATGAGCTTATTAAATTTGTTGAAACTAAAACCGGGGTTCAGCTGGATCCGGATGTACTCTTAATAGGTTTTTCACGCCGGGCTGCCCCATATAAACGCTCAAACCTTATATTTACTGAAAAATCTTTTATTGAACCACTATTTAATGAAGGCAAACTTCAGATTGTATTTTCCGGTAAAGCCCATCCTCTTGATGACCGCGGTAAAGAAATTATTTCGGATATTCTTGAAATGACTAAGCTGTACCCGAATAATGTGGTTTTTCTTGAAAACTATGACATGGAAATTGGCAGAATGCTTACAAGAGGATCCGACATATGGCTGAACAATCCCAGGCGCCCTAAAGAGGCCTCAGGAACTTCCGGCATGAAGGCTGCCATGAATGGTGTGCTTAATGTATCAATACTTGACGGATGGTGGCCAGAGGCATGTAACCATGGTGTTAATGGATGGCAGTTCGGAGATGCTTATCAAAGCGAAAATGAAGCAAAAGCTGATGAGCATGACTTTAAAGCGCTGAAAAGCTGCCTAACAAACGAAGTAATCCCTACCTACTATAATAACAGAGACAAATGGATTAATATGATGGCTGCCTCTATTAATACAACAAAAGTACGCTTTGGAATGAAAAGAATGCTGGATGAGTATTATTCAAGATTGTACTCCGGTAATTGATATCATATGGGAAACTTAATGACAACTGCAAAAAAGCTATCATGCAATACAGAGTTTAGTAAATCGCAGCAGGTTCTACCCGCTATATTTGTACATTCTATAATGTTACAGTTAAATATATTGTGTTGCACCGGCTTTTTCACTTGTTGAATTACCCCCTGGTTTCTGTTATAGTTAAGTATTGTGTGTAATTATATGTCATCCTGTTGTTTATGTTAGTTAGTAAATAATCAGCGGAGACAAGGCTAAAATATTTGCAATATGAAAGTTGATAAGAATGAATGACAGATTTAGTGATTTAGGAGTAATCCCTCCTATTTTAAAAGCCCTGGAAGAAATGGGCTATGAAAAACCCACCAAAGTACAAAGTAAATCAATTCCTCATATTTTAAACAAGGAAGATCTTATAGTAAAATCTAAGACCGGCAGCGGAAAAACCGCAGTTTACGGTATTTCGATGTTACAGTCCATAGATTCTGATTGTACAGCTCCTCAGGGATTGATACTGGTACCCACCAGAGAACTGGCTGTACAAGTTGACAACGATTTAAAGCTGATGGCAAAGTATACTTCTCATAAGACCACAGCTGTATACGGGCAGCATAATATAAATATTGAAAAGCAAACTCTTGAGAATGGCATATCAATAGTATCCGGTACCCCCGGCAGAGTCTTTGACCATATCGAACATGGAAGTCTCAAAACTAATAACATAAAGTTTTTAGTACTTGACGAAGCCGACAGGATGCTTGATATGGGCTTTATTGACCAGGTGGTAAGAATTATTAAAACTATACCCAAGGACAGGATTACACTTCTGTTTTCTGCTACCATCCCACCTGAAGTCAATAGTATCTGCCGGGCTTACATGAGGCAACCGGTAACTATAGAAATAGAATCTCCCACTATGACAGTGGAATCTATTAATCAGGTTTACTACCGTGTTCAACATAACGAAAAACGCACCTGGCTCAACAATCTGCTTTTGGTTGAGCAGCCTGAAAGTTGCATCATTTTTTGTAATACACGTATGACGGTAGATCGTGTGCATAATTTCTTAACCCGTAATGGATATTCGGCCAGGGCTCTTCATGGAGATATTCCCCAGAATAAAAGACTTAAAACAATGGGACAGTTCAAGCGCAGAGATTTTTGTATGCTGGTAGCTACTGATGTTGCAGCGAGGGGGATACATGTCGATGACCTGGCTCTGGTTATTAACTATGATGTACCTGTTGAGAAAGACAGTTATGTACATCGTATAGGGCGTACTGGTCGGGCAGGAAATGTGGGTAAGGCAATTACTTTGGTTACAGGTGACGATATAATGAGCTTGTATGAAATTGAAGAGCATATAGGAGTGCTTATTGAAGAAGCCGAGCTCCCTTCAGCGGCTGTTATCAGAGAGTGCAAAGAAAACGCCACCCCATGGCTTCAGGCGCAATCTCAGAAGGTTGCCCGAAGGCATGATTATTACAGCAATACTGCGAAAAGAAAATCAAGTGTTTCAAAGAAAAAAAAGTATACCGGCAAAGTCAGTACAGCCAAGTCCGGTATAAAAAGTGCAATGCCAAAAACAAATTCATATAAAGACAAACCAAAATCCCAATACGGTTATGAAAAGACTCATAGTGCTGTTAAAAAGAAAGTTACCACCAGCATAACAATTGGACCAAAACCCAAAGTAACTGAGCAGGAGGTTCTAAAAGCGAAAACAAATGCGGCAACCTCCCCCTCTCCGGATTCGAAATCGTCATTTTTTATGAGAGTCGTGAAAAAACTCTTCAAAAGGAAATAAAGATAATGCAAATAAAAGGGCACTGGATGACATGGGGAATGTCATCCTGAGGGTCGTGAAACGGAGTCACAGCACCTATATGTCATCCTGAGCGTAGCACAGCGGAGCCGAAGGATCTTTTACGTCAACATATAGATTCTTCATTCCGTTTCGCTCCATTCAGAATGACAAAGGGGGATAAGATTCTTCGCTGGCGCTCAGAATGACATGAGGGGGGCAGAATTCCCACGCGATACCCGCACCACTATAAATGAATTTAAGTAGGGATGAACCGCAGCCGATGTCAAGCACCTCTTAACAAGTACAAAATCTAATATACTCCTATCAATCCCGGATTATCTCCTGTTATACAACGTCCTCCCTCTTCTGTAACCAAAAAGGTATTCTCTACTCCAACCATTCCGATGCCTTCTATTCCAACTTTCGGCTCAACAGCAATGGTCATTCCGAGTTCCAGCGGCTCAGTAAAGCCTTCGGCTATAACAGGGTATTCATCAATATGCAGCCCTATCCCATGGCCTAAGAACTTAACTTTACGATTCTTGTAGCCCATAAAGTTATCGGCCAGCTCCGGATCCAGATTATCCATAACAGTCTTATAAATATCAGCCGGTATATTTCCGGGTTTCAGCAACCGGGCTATTCTGTTCTGTATTTCCAGACATTTTTTATGCTTTGAAATGGCACTATCAGGCAAAGGCCTGCCAAACATATATGTCATGGTTTTATCTGTATGATAACCATCCACACCGAAAGCTGCATCTACAAAAACCAAATCACCTTTCTCAAGTTTGCGGTCCCGCCTGCCCATAAACGGCACTGCAGGACTTAGCCCCCTGTTGCCTCCAGGCCCGTTAAAGAACGCAGGATAAATGGAGCTGTCTCCAAACCCAACTTGCCCTATACCAATATCGGTTTCAAACATGGCAAACCTGGCCACTCCATGATGGCCTTCCTTCACCATTAGAGTATATAATTCTGTAACGAACTCAACCTCGTTCATGCCTTTTGTGAGAATCCCTGGAACGCACTCTTCCATCACATATCTGTGTTTTGCACCTGATAACTCCATTAAAGATAGTTCATAGGAGCTTTTAACAGATCTGACTTTGTTAATCTGTTTGTCACATGATTTTATGTTCTTAAAGGGAAAATACCTTTGAAAGCGCTGCAAAAAAGCGATGGGAATTATCTCTGCTTCAATATAGCAAGTTTCAGGCAACTTAATTGTGCCAACAACATCCCGATAGCTTTCCATAGGTCTTATTTGTGGAAAAAGAGACTCATCCACGGCTCTGTCAAAGCTCCGGCGAACCCACAGGATTTCATCTTCTTCTCTTGGGATTAAAAGCATCCCCTCCTGCATAGTTCCGGTAAAATAATAAAGGTTAATTTTACTGAATATTATAACTATTTCCCAATCGGGATGAGCTTTGCTCATTTCGTTTTTGAATCTTCTCATTCGTAGACTGAGCTCATTTAACGGTACTTTTTGTGATTCATTAATCAAATTTTCCACCTCATTGTATTTCTAGCTTTACTAATACTGAATATTGCCTTCCCTTATTTATTCACGCTGTTTTTAAAGATCTCTGTTAATTCTTCTATGCTGAGAACTACCCGACAGTTTTTCGCATTAGAGGAATTAGCGGTAATGGATACATATTTTTCTATTTGCTCGTCGGTAAGTTTCTCTCTATCACCTAAAAGTTCATCAAGTAAAATAATAAATTCATTAACGGTACCGTACCCCATAGCCGACAGAATTTCATTAACACGCTCCGGCCAGCTTTTCTCAATATATTTTAAAAACTCTCCTAATACCAATCCATTAGCCCTTCCATGATCTATATCATGAAAATATGTCAATGAATATCCCATGGAATGAACAGCAGTGGTTTTGGTATTAGAAATAACCATACCCGCAAGTGTTGATGCGTATAATAATTCAAATCTTTCTGCTCTTGTCAATCGGCCGGATTTGAGACTCTCAAAACAAAGAGAAATGCGGCGGATGCTTTCCAACGCAATTGAGTCTGTAATTGGATTAGCCCTAAGTGACAGCATCCCCTCAATCGAATGGGAAAGGGCATCCAATGCGGTGTTAATAGTTATCTCCTTCGACAGGTTATCCATATACTTGGCATCCAAAATAGCTATTTGGGGGAATAATATAGGAGAACCAATACTTTTTTTTGTCTGTAAACGGTTATTCGTCAGTATAGCATAGGGAGTCACTTCTGATCCTGTTCCCGCTGTAGTCGGCACAAGAATCATAGGCAGTATCTCATCTGAATACTGTCCGTCATATAATTTATCCATTGGAATGTCCTGACATGCTAATAAATTGATAGTCTTGGCCGCATCCATAGGGGAACCGCCGCCTATAGCAATAACAAAATCCACATTCTCGGATCTTGCGAAAGCGGCACCTTCATAAGTAGACTCAACGGTCGGGTTAGTCATAACTTTGTCATATAATGCCCATTTTTGCCCGTTTGAAGAAAGTACATCTATAACATCATCAAGAGCCCCGTTTATTTTTGCTGAATGCTTTCCGGTAACTATAAGAGCCTTCTTCCCCATTTTTAAAAACTCTGAGCTGTTGGCTTTAACACAATCCTCTCCCATTAAAACCCGTGTAGGCATATAATATTGTTTAATCATAGCTTGATACCCCCTGCAAAGTATTACGTATTTATAATACGTACTTATTATTTTACTCAATTTAAAGCTTTTAGCAAAGGTTATGTCATTATACAACCAATTGATTCTATGTACCTTACTATACTATTACAATTTTCTTAAAAAACAGTGCGAATTATCTGGTAAAGCGGCTGTATATGCTAAAATTAGAGATAGGAAAAATAAAGCATTATGGAGTTTAATATGAAGTACATAAGAAAAAGCCTAATCTTAATTATCACTTTTGTTTTTTTATTTAATTTAACTGCATTCGCTGCAACTGGTATTACAAGCCCACACCAAAACGGAGATTTTCGGGGATTATGGGTTGCTACAGTGACAAATATTGATTATCCCACCAAAGCAACTACCAATTCCGAGATTCTCAAAAGCGAAGCAATTAAAACTCTTGATTATGCAAAGAATACAGGGTTTAATGCTGTATTCCTGCAGGTCCGCCCCGCCTGTGATGCTCTGTATAAGTCAAAGTATTTTCCATGGTCAAAATATCTGACAGGTAAACAGGGAGTTGCTCCTGACCGAGGTTTCGATCCACTTGATTTCTGGATTACAGAAGCTCACAAAAGAGGAATTGAACTCCATGCATGGATTAATCCCTACAGGGTTACCAAAAGAGAGTGGGGGGAACCCAATCACGATTATTCATCCCTTCACAGTACAAATCCTGCCGTAAAAAATCCCGGCTGGACTGTAAAGCATTCTGACGGAAATATATATTTTAATCCGGGAATACCTGAAGCGAGGCAGCTGATTATAAACGGTGTTATCGAAATAGTTGAAAACTATTCGGTGGATGGTATTCACTTTGATGATTATTTCTATCCGGATAAAAACTTTGATGATAAGGAAACTTATAAGAAATATAACACAACCGGAAAAAGCCTGGACGACTGGCGTCGTGACAATGTAAATACGTTGGTAAGGGATGTTTACAATGCCATAAAAAGCAGGAAGAGTAATATCCGCTTTGGAATAAGTCCTTTTGGAATATGGGCAAATAAAGACAGTCATCCTTCAGGAAGCGACACTAAAGGACTCCAGTCCTATTACAGTCATTATGCTGATTCCCTTTACTGGATTAATAATGAAATCATTGACTATATCCTTCCCCAGATTTATTGGAATATCGGTTATTCCATTGCTGATTACAAAAAACTTGCCGTCTGGTGGGAGAATGCAGTTAAAGGAACCAATGTAGACCTATATATTGGGCATGCCGCATATAAGGCTGAAAATCCTGATCCCAAGAGTCCCTGGTACGGGGCAGCTGAAATAGAAAGACAATTGTTGCTGAATGAAACCAGTAAAATAATTAAAGGAAGCGTTTTTTTCAATTACAATGTCATGGCGAAAAGTGCTGCTCTAACCAACACAGTTAAGACAGTGTTTGACAGACGGGACGGCAAATTGCCGAAAGTGGCCGTAAGAATATCCCGTCCAGCCTCGGACATTACAACAAGTATGACATCCTTCTACTTAAACGGGGAATCAGATCCTGCGCTGCCACTTTATCTCAACGGCAAACTTGTGGAGAACCGATCCTCCAAGGGTTATTTTGGAGTACTTGTACCCCTTTCTGTGGGTAAGAACACCTTTACTTTTACCCAGGCCGGTTCCAGCGATACCTGTACCATTACAAGAACAGCATCGTCAGGTTATGAGAAGATGAGCGGGGTAGAAATACCTTCATCGTCTACATTTCCTCAGTCTCAGGAATACCGTATGCCCGGAGAAAAAATCACACTTACCTGCCAGGCTCCGGCAGGATCAACAGTTTCAGTTAAACTGAACGGAAAGACTTACTCCATGAAGCAAATCTCCGGACCAACTAATCCCTCCGGTTTATATAAAGCAACCTATTCTGTTGAATATACCATGCCGTCATTCAGCGGAACACCACGTATAATAAACTTGGGAGCACCTGTATATACAGTGAATTATAAAGGTACAGTGAAAACAAAAAGTGCTCCAGCAAATATCGGGGTAATAATGAAAGGTGCCCCCTATTATGCAGAAATGTTATACGATGTAGTTGATACATATAACGCTCCTGTTACAGGCAACGGGGCAGCTTACGAACTTTACAAGGGTATGGTTGACTCTGTGACGGGCATGACCGGCAACTATGCCAGACTATCATCGGGCCAGTGGGTTTTTAAAAGCAGAGTAAAAATTTATAATCTGGCCTCTCCGTCAATTCCGGTTGTAAAAAGTACCGCATATACAGTCGGAATGGATAACGATGTTTTTGAGCTTACAATGACATCATTGGCGGCTGCTATAGTCTCTTATGACGGAGAAAATGTTGTACTCAAGGTCTCTGCGCCGGCTTCTGCAGCCTTGCCAAAACTTCCGTCCAATTCACTTATTTCATCTGTAAAGTACAAAACAAGTATTTATGACTCAGAGTATGTGCTAACAAAAAAAGATGGCGCAATAATTGAAGGGTATTATATAGAAAAGACCAATACCGGCATTAAATTAGTACTCAAGCGTAAACCAAAAGTACAATCACTGGCAGAACCCCTGAAAGGCGTTACAATTATGCTGGATGCCGGACACGGAGGCAGTGAGTCCGGAGCAATCGGGCCTTTGGGAGCTCGTTTTGCCGAAAAAGATATTAACTTAGCTCTCTCCTTTAAACTAAAAAAAGAACTGGAGTCAAAGGGTGCAAATGTTTTAATGACAAGAACAGATGATTCATATATTTCGTTGGCAGACAGGCTTACCGTTTCAAGGAATGCAAGACCGGATATGTTTATATCCCTGCATGCCAACAGTATGCCTGATAATGTTGATATCTCAAAAATCAGCGGCTTTTCAGTCTTTTACAGGGAGGTTCTGTCAAAGCCTGCGGCACAGCTTGTCTATGATGGAGTCATCAAAGAGCACGGGAAAAACAAGCATGGGGTAAATAAAAAGAACTTCTATGTGACTCGAAATACCTGGGCACCTTCATTCCTCATTGAAAGCGACTTCGTGCCAAATCCAACTGTTTTTGAATGGCTCACAAATGATGCAGAACAGGCCAAACTTGCAAAGACAATCTCAGCAGCCATTGTAAAGTATTATACGCAGTAAATATGTTCTTTACTTTAAGTCACCGAAAAACAAAGATGTCCCTGCGCCTATGCGGGGGCATCTTTTTCAATAGTATAATAACAGTATTTGCAGAAATTATTATATCAGTACTAAATGGTTACCAAAGGCCGGAGCTTTTCCATTGTTTTAGCCCCTATACCTTTAATATTAATCAGTTCTTCTATAGATTTAAAGGGACCGTTGGAATTACGATAATCAATAATGGCTTTTGCTTTTACCTCACCGATATATGGCAAAGCCATCAGCTCTTCCATTGATGCTTTGTTAATGTTTACTCTGGCTGGTTTATCTATTGTTTCTTTCTGCAGAGATATTTCCGCTTGTTTGTTGATAGTCTCCGCATTCTGCTGAATTTCACTTGCAGTTGTTTCTGTTTCATGCGATTCTATTGGCTTAACCGGCAGTTCTTCCACAATCTCCTCCTTTGCCTGGCCCCTGGATAAAGATATCCAGCTGCGTCTTACAGAGGAGAAGTTTGACAGAACAAGTACAGCAGCTAAAAGCAAAAGCAAACCAGGCACGACAAAATATTCCCATGCTATTTTATATGTCTTGCCCTTAACATTTATATCCATGGCTAACCCCTGATTTTGTAACATTACCTATATTATGACATATTTTTCTGTAAAATCAATAACACGACATTAATAATTTGGCAACTAATGACTGCTGTCTCAGACTTGAGTTTATAACTGATGTACTTTATAATTAATTATGTTATTGAAAAAACGCTAGTTATTTAAATCATATGTTTTTCATTTATGGTCTTCTGCTTTTAACTTAAGATAAACGAGGAGTTGGTTTTTTGAAAATAAAATCCTTTACAGTATATACA
>FZPS01000197.1_pt106 | contig 20915 bp, 14 predicted proteins | sample 1817821 | NCBI WGS metagenome assembly FZPS01 (sample SAMEA104158645, study PRJEB21678) | metagenome | place: Germany | collected 2015-04-21 | reverse complement strand
GTGTAATACTTTTAGTTTGTTCATCTGTCTGTTACAAAAAACAAATAGTGCCTTTTCATAAGGATCTAGCTTAAGCTCCATCTTTATTATAACCATTAACCCATCTATACTTTTTCTTAAGTCCGTCACACCACTAGCTAAATATGCAGTATCTATCTCATTAATATTTAACAACTTCTTACTATCTCCTTTAGTGCATTTGATAAAGATAACTCATCTGAATTAGATATATTGACTTAACTTATTGACAATATAAAGGTATAGAGGTATCATTAAAATTACAAGAGAATATTTGGTTTTTAAACTTGACCCTAAGAGGGCAAAACTTGAGGGGGAGAGTAAGAGAGTCAATGTTCTAATGCTGAGGATAATTTCTGGGGCAGAGGAAAATTGAAGTAAAGTGGCGTTTTAGTGCCCTTTGTTAAGAATTTTCCTGTGTTCTTAACAAAGGGCATTTGTATTTTAGGTGTCTTTTATTTAGGAGGTGAGAGATTTATGAATAATACACCCAGAGGAAACCGGTTGCATATAGCTTTATTTGGAAAGAGAAATGCCGGGAAATCAAGCCTTATAAATGCGCTGACCAATCAGAATATAGCCATTGTTTCAGAAGTGCCGGGAACTACTACAGACCCTGTGTATAAAAGTATGGAGGTTTTACCTTTAGGACCTGTTGTGCTTATTGACACACCTGGTATTGACGATGAAGGAGCTCTTGGGGAATTAAGAGTAAACAAGACAAAAGAAGTGCTTAGAAAAACTGATATTGCAATACTTGTTACAACAGCTGATTCTAAATGGGAAGAACAAGAGGAAGAGCTTATACGCCAGTTTAAAAAAAGAAATATACCCTTTGTTGTTGTTGTTAATAAATGTGAAGAAAATGATGTTGACAATTACTTTTTTCACATCAAAGAAATCTCAAAAGCACCTGTAGTTAAAGCTTCTGCATTGACAGGGGAGGGAATAGAAAAACTCATAGAAGAGCTTGTAAAATTAAAAAAAGAAGAAGACCAAAAGCTTCACCTTATAGATGGCCTTGTTAAATCAGGTGATTTGGTGGTGCTGGTTACACCTATTGACAATGCAGCACCTAAAGGAAGGTTAATACTTCCACAGCAGCAGGTTTTGAGGGATATTTTAGATAATGGAGCCATGGCTTTAGTTGTAAAAGAAACCGAGTTAGAACAGTCCTTAAAGAAGCTTTCACAGAGCCCGGATATAGTTATTACCGATTCAAAGGTTTTTGACAAAGTAAGTAAAATAGTTCCTGAAGAAATACCTCTTACGTCCTTTTCAATTATATATGCAAGACATAAAGGGAATTTAGATTTATTTTATAAGGCTGTCAGGGAATTTGAAAACCTTAAAGATGGGGATTATATTCTCATGGCTGAAGGATGTACCCACCACCGTAAGGATGATGATATAGGAACTGTTAAAATCCCCAATCTTATAAAAAAGAAAACAGGTAAACAGCTAAATTTTCACCATGTTTCCGGGGTTTCTTTCAAAGAGGATATATCAAAGTATAGCATGGTTATTCATTGTGGCGCATGTATGCTCAATAAAAGGGAAATGGAATACAGGCAGATGCTTTCATTTGAAAATGGCATTCCTATGATAAATTATGGAATAATTCTTGCGTACCTGAACGGTATAATTGACAGGGCAATGAAACCTTTTAGAAATGCTTTTTAAAAAATATATATTCAAAATTAATTAAAATTGAGGTGGTAAAAATGAAATTTCTTGATAAGTATAAAGAATATTTTAAAGAATATGATGAAATGGAAAAGGATTTTATAGATGATGAAAAAATATGGGAAGAGCTTAATAAACATGAAAATCCATCAAAAGAGGATGTAGAGAAAGTTCTTGAAAAGGCAGAAAAGAAAATAAGGCTAGAACCTGAAGAAATGGCTATTCTTATTCAAAATAAGGATACAGAAACAATTAATAAAATGTATAAAATAGCCAACAGATTAAAAAAAGATGTTTATGGAGAACGTATGGTGTTTTTTGCTCCACTGTACATAAGTAATAAATGTGTAAATAATTGCAAGTACTGTGGTTTTAGAAAGGAAAATAAAAAAATTGAAAGAAAAACCCTTAGCATGGAGGAGATATCAGAAGAAGTTAAAATAATGATTAATGAAGGTCAAAAAAGAACTATACTTGTTTATGGTGAATCACCTGAAACCACTGTAGATTTTATGTGTGAAAGCATCCAGCAGGTATACAATACTAAAAGTGAAAATGGAGAAATCAGGAGAACTAATATAAATTGTGCACCATTGTCCAGAGAAGAACTTAAAAAACTAAAGAAGGTGGGAATTGGAACATTTCAGGTATTTCAAGAAACATACCATCATGAAACGTATAGAAAAATGCATCCAGAAAACACAATTAAAGGACATTACAGATGGAGGCTTTATGCCCAGGACAGAGCAATGGATGTAGGTCTTGATGATGTTGGTATTGGAGTTCTTTTTGGACTTTATGACTGGAGATTTGAGGTAATGGGGCTTTTATATCACACTATCCATTTAGAGGAAAAGTACAATGGTGTTGGTCCTCATACTATTTCCATTCCAAGGATAGAACCAGCTATTGGCACGCCTTACCCTTCAGAAGTTAAATATGCTGTAAGTGATGAAGATTTCAAAAAGTTGGTAGCTATACTAAGGCTTTCAGTCCCATATACAGGAATAATATTGACAGCACGTGAGAAGCCGGAAGTAAGAAAAGAGGTTATACCTTTGGGAGTTTCGCAAATAGATGCAGGTACTCGTATAGGTGTAGGAGGATATAAAAAATCCCAAGGAAATGAGCTTCCTGAAAAAGAGCAGTTTCAGCTTGGAGACGTACGTTCATTGGATGATGTAATTGGTGAAACCTGCAAAATGGGAGGATTGCCTTCTTTTTGTACAGCTTGCTACAGAGCAGGAAGAACAGGAGAAGAATTTATGGAAGTTGCAAAATCCAGTTTTGTACATAATTTTTGTATGCCAAATGCAATACTTACATTGAAGGAATATCTTTTGGATTATGCATCAGAAGAGACAAAAATAGCAGGTGAGAAAGCTATAGAAAAATATCTAGATAAATTAGAGGAAGAAAAGACAAAAGAGTTTGTTTTGGAAGCATTAAATAGAATGGAAAAAGGAGAACGAGATATAAGGGTGTAATTTATAATCTTCAGGTGGAGTAAAATCTCCACCTGAAAATATAATTTCTCATTAGTCTATGATTTATCTTATAAAGCAATTTTAAAAAACATTTCTTTAAAATCTAATCTCAACAAATATTTTTATTACTTACAATAAATAATAACTTTGTGGGCACACTAACTTTATGTGAATTTCAATAAATATTATTTATAAACACAATCTAATTAATCAGAGTTTTATATTAGGAGAGCAACTATGGAAAATAAAAAAATATCTGTACTAAAAGTGGCTGCAACATATATTGGAACAGTTGTTGGAGCAGGTTTTGCTTCTGGACAGGAGACATTACAGTTTTTTGCCATATTCAAAGAAAAGGGGCTTGTAGGGTTATTTATTGTAACAATACTTTTTATAGTCTTCGGATATATAATAATGGATCTTGGAAGAGAGTTAAATTCAAAGTCCCATTTAGAAATAATAAAACACACTAGTGGAAGGTTTCTTGGTACCCTGTTGGATTTTCTCATAATTTTTTTTCTGTTTGGAGCATTAACTGCAATGATAGCTGGTTCTGGAGCATTGGTAAATCAACAATTTGGGATAAATGGCATATGGGGTAATTTATTTATGACTCTTTTCACAGTAATTACAGTACTTGCTGGTCTTAAAGGAGTAATTAATTCAATTAGTACAGTAGTTCCTTTTCTAATTGTTTCTTCTGTTGGAATAAGTGCATTTTCTATTTTATTTATACCTCAGTCAACAACTGAATTTGTAATGGTATCAACTAAAGCAAGTGGTCTTATAGGCAACTGGATTTGGGCAGCAATATTATATACCTCATATAATATTGTACTTGCTGTTTCAGTGTTAGGGCCACTAGGTGCTAAGGGACAGGACAAAAAAACCATTAGAAATGGTGCCATATTAGGAGGGATTGGACTTGGAGGTGCTGCCATTGCAATTTATTTTGCTGTGATAAATAATCTTAATACCGTACAAAATTTTGAAGTTCCAATGCTTTTTATAGCTAGCAGGATATCATATATTATACAAATTATTTATTCCATAGTGCTTATAGCAGAAATATATACTACAGCGGTAGGAAGTCTTTATGGTTTTAGTGCAAGAATAACAGATTTAAATGGGAAAAAAGCAAAATATATTATCATTGGTACTGCATTTTTGGCTTTTATAGCAAGTCAATTGGGATTTTCTAATATTGTCAAATATCTTTATCCAGTGGTAGGTTATGGAGGCATAATATTACTTACAACATTGATTATAACAAAATTTAAGACATTAAAAGAAGCAAAGATTTAAAACTAAAAGATTTACAACTAAATGCTTTATTATAATATACAAATATTTTAAATTATAAGAATTTTTAAAAAATAATTAAAAAACTACACTTAAAAATTATTAAATTTCGTATTATAAAGAACAGAAGGGTATTTATGTTTTATATTAAAAAACATCTACAGGAGTTGATTGTCATAAATAGCTAAAACATATTAAAAACTTAAAATTAATTACATGTACTTAAAATTTATATAAACATTTTCATTTTCTTAATGACCATAATCAGTATGTTTTCTACAATAAGCATCAATATTGAGCATTACAACAAAGTTTTCTTGTGTTCATGTTTATAAACTATAAACCCAGATCCAAACCATAACTATAATACCAACCGTTATAACAAAGTTTTATTGCCAAATAATTAAAACGCTAATAATGGTAAAAGCATGTATGGGTTTTTTTAGCAATTTAAGTTATTTGTAACTTTGTTATAGATATCTACAAATTTGTAGATATTTATATAAAAATTAAAAAAAAGGAGGAATTTAAAGTGAGAAGAAAAATCATGGCTGCTTTTTCTGTTCTACTATGCTTTACCGTGTGTTTTAGCCTCATGTTTGCAGGAAAAGTAGACGCAAGAACTCTCAGCTCAAATGAGACAGGCACTCATGGTGGTTACGACTATGAGTACTGGAAGGACACAGGAAATGGAAGTATGACTTTAAAAGATGGTGGTGCATTTAGCTGTCAGTGGAGTAATATTAACAACATATTATTCCGTAAAGGTCGTAAATTTAACGAAACTCAGACACACCAGCAAATTGGTAATATCACAGTGCAGTATGGCGTTGACTATCGTCCAAGCGGGAACTCATATCTATGTGTTTATGGTTGGACTGTTGACCCACTTGTAGAATACTACATTGTTGAAAGCTGGGGAGATTGGCGTCCACCAGGAGCAGGTTCAAAGGGAACTATTAATGTTGATGGTGGTACATATGATGTATATGAAACTACAAGAAATCAACAACCTTCTATCAAAGGAACTGCTACTTTCCAACAGTATTGGAGTGTAAGAACAAGCAAAAAAACCAGTGGTACTATATCAGTTAGTGAACACTTTAATGCTTGGGAAAGAATGGGCATGCGCATGGGAAAAATGTACGAAGTTGCATTAACTATAGAAGGATATCAAAGTAGTGGAAGCGCAGATGTTTACACTAATGTAATAACAGTGGGCGGTTCTGGTGGAAACCAAGGTGGTAACGACTGGAACCAAGGTGGAAATGACTGGAACCAAGGCGGTAACGATTGGAATCAAGGCGGCTGGGATTGGAACCAAGGTGGCAATGACTGGAATCAAGGCGGCTGGGATTGGAACCAAGGCGGCAACGACTGGAATCAAGGCGGCTGGGACTGGAACCAAGGCGGCAACGACTGGAATCAAGGCGGCTGGGACTGGAATCAAGGCGGCTGGGACTGGAACCAAGGTGGCAACAATTGGAATCAAGGCTGGGGTTGGTAATTCTAAATTAAAAAGTTTATATTCTTAAAAACAATAAAATATAAAATAACTACTCAGGAATAAGCTCCCCTTTTCTTTCCCGAGTAGTTATTTTATTATGGATTTTTAAATTTTAGATTTTTAAAATTACCAACCTAAAGCCTCAATCATTTTTTCAGCATATCTCTTACCCAAAATAACCTGTGAATCACGGCTAAAATGAAGTTTCCAAGCTGTATCAGAAGGATCTACAACCAGTCCATTTGCAGATACTACATAACAATTACTAATTACTGAAGGCAATTGGTTTACTAAAGTATTGTGACCAGCACAGCCACCACTATAAAGTAGTTCACCTGCTATAAATGGAACCTCTCCTAAATTCAAATCAGTTCTTAGATCTTCTACTAGAGTTTTAACTTTGTTAGGCCAGCTAGGGTCTCCATTGTTTGATTCACCTTGGTGGAATATAATCCCTTTTATTACTCCACCGCTTTGTTGCGCAATTCTTGCACGCTGAACAATCCAGTTATACTTGCTGCCTCCGGATTTCATGAAGGTTTCAATTCTTTCACCGCTAATAGCACATGGCACAAGACCAATAGTACCACCATCTGGAACGTGTTCTATCATGGTTTTACCAAAATAGTCTCCAGGACCTAATGCATTACTCCAATTATCATGTAGAGGCGGGCATGCCACATCCCATTCATCTTTTCGGCGCCCAATTGCAGGATTATCATCAAATCCCAATACAAGTACACGTTCATCTTTTACTTTATCTTGAGGAAGAGCTTGGGGGTATCCAGCCATATTAGATTGACCTAGTAAAAGAAAAACATGGAATTCAGGTTTAGGTGTAGAAGTAGGCTGTGGATTGGAATTTTCAACAGGAAATTCAGAAATAATTTCTAGTATATATCTGTTTAATAAAGTATAATCATTTGAGTTAACAAAACCATCACCATTAAGATCAATAATTGATTCATCACCTACTTTAGAGATATCTAAAATGTGCTTTATCATTAAAGTAGCATCTAAAGAATTGATAGCTCCATCATAATTTGCATCTCCATATAAGGGAGCAGCAGTTACAGATGAAAAAAAAGATAAAGAAAAAACAGTAATTAAAAGAAAAATAAGTACTAAAAAGAAACTTTTAAAACAAAATCTTATCACAAATAAACCCTCCTTTCCTAAATAATACAAAATGATATTATAAAAAATTGCATAAAACAAATTTATTAAGGTATTCATAATATGCATATGCAATTTTTTCTGCAAATGTTTAAGGGCAGTAATTGTTAATTTAAATTTAGTAAAATTTAAATTTAAAAATTATATTACTTAGGTAAAAAATGCAATCACAATGTTAAGTGCGTTTATAATTACATTATGAACTTGCTAAAAGTATAAAGCAAGTCAAATTACTATTTTATTATTTCAAAATCTTGCACTTGGTATTTTATTTGTTTTTTATAATTAATGTACAAAAAAATAAAAAATACATATATGCATATTTACATAACATAGTATATCAAAATTTACTTTATTATCAAGTAAAGTTTGACAAATTACTATTTTAATCATACAATATTTTCATATGCAAAATAAATTAGTTAATATTTAAAATATTAAAATATAAAAAATTTTTTAAGGGAGGAGTTTTATGGTAAAAAAACTATTGCCAAGTTTGACGGTGTTTGCTTTGTATGTTGCTTTCATCTTAGGAAGTACAACTATGGCAGATATGTTGGCATCTGAAGAACATTTGTCTAAAAGCGGCAGTGAGGTGGCAGAATACAAAGCAGTAGGTGAAGAAATTCTTAAGGAGGATTTATTAAGTGAAAGCACAGAACTTAATTTACTGGTGTTAGATTCAAATGTGAGAGTTTTTTGTTTTTCTAGTTCAAAGGAAAATAGCTTAGAAATTATTGAGCTTTATCCTACCCCTTCAGGAAAGTATGAAATTAGAGTTAAAGATGCTAGAGCAATGAATAATACAGAAAGATAGACTAAAAAATCATTTAAGTTTTTATTAACAAGATAGGTGGAGGAACTTTAGAATTAAGCCTCCACCTAATTTTTTTATTCGTATGGTAAGTGTTTTTGTTGTTAGCTTTGTTTTTGTTCAGCGGCTTCTAAAACTTCTCTGTTTTTTTGGACAGTACCATGGGGATGCTCAGGAGGTGCATATATAGAGTATAGTTTTAGAGGTTTATTGCCTGTGTTGATTAAATTATGCCATTTGCCGGCAGGTATAAGGATGACGTAATCATCACTGACTCTTTTTTGAAAATCCAGTTTATTTTTAGAATCCCCCATTTTAACAACTCCCTGACCTTCTTCAATGCGTATAAATTGGTCATGATCAGGGTGAACCTCAAGTCCTATATCTTTTCCAACATTAATACTCATCAAAGTAAGTTGTAAGTATTTTCCTGTCCAAAGAGCTGTGCGATAATTTTGGTTTTGCTTAGTGGCTTTTTCAATATTAACTACAAAGGGATTAGGACCATAATCTTTTAACTGAATAAAGTAATCATCATCATTATGATGAGAAAAAGAATATTGGTGGGAGAACTGATTCCAAAAGTCAGGATTGTACATTATCATATTGGGCATGCAGGGATAAGGACACACATTATAAGGATTATACATTTGTAAATTTTGAGTACATGGGTATGAACAAAAATTATGCATATATTTCATTCCTTTCTTAAATTTTTAATATTATTGTATGTTTTATGTAAGGTTCATGTGCTATTGCTTCGGTATATATTGCCACTATAAAAAAAATATATTATACTAAAACAAAAGTATATATAGCCTTTATTGATAAAAACGGAGGGAAGGTATGAAAAAATATATATTTTTAATAATAATATCATTTATATTTACATACTGTTTGCCAGTTTATTCAGCAACCATGGTCAATCCATTTTTCGCTATTAGCAGTGATTTAGAATACCAAGAGATAAAAGAAAATTTAAATGATAACAATCACATGTATTTTCAATGGGGCAGGCTTGCAAGAAATAATGAAGGTATAATTCAATTTACAGATAAAATGTATTTTGGCATAAGTCCATATGATAATAGAACTGAATATGGCTTTCCAACCAAAATAGCGGAGGGAGAACATTTTGAGTACATAGTACAGCCGGGAGACTCTCTTTTTTCAATATCAAGAAAGTTTGAAGTTCCACATTTTCTTATTGCCGAGTATAATGAATTAGGCGATTCCAATTTAATTAGTGCAGGTTCCTCTTTAAAAATTCCTAAAACAGAGCCGGATTTGAGAAATAAAGATGATTATAAAAAGGGTTTTCCCAACGGAAAAGCATTGTTTTCTATTTATTTTGATGCTGAACAATATAAGGACAACAAAAATGCTGCAATTGAATTTTTAAACATGGATTATCACTCTTGGGACAAGTACATAATACAGCCAATAGTTAATACAGTAGATAAATATAAATTTGATGGGGTGGTTTTGGACTTTGAAGCCTTTAGGGATTCTTTTAACACCAATTATTACAGTGTTTCTAAAAGAACTGGTTTAAAAGAAAAATACAACAATTTTATAAGAAAATTAAAAGATGCCCTTGGAGATAAATTGCTGGTGGTTATTGTTCATCCTACTAATGTGGGAGGGTATTTTGACGGCTATGATATAGCTGAAATAGAGAAGATTTCGGATTATATTATTCTTATGGCATATGATTATCAATACCTTCAAAAATACACCAGTAAAGATAATGTACCTGCACAGCTTCACGGAAAGGTAAAGACAATAGAATCTTCATATAACAACCAGCCCTATGTACAGCCTCTTTGGAAAGTTGAGGAGGCGGTAGAAGAACTTTTGAAAATAGTTAAAAATCCTGACAATATCATTCTTGGAATCAGTATAGTAGGAATGGAATGGGTTAAGTATAAAAAGAGTGTGGGTGGAAAAGATTATTTTTACTATGAGCTTTACAGACCAGAATTAACTTCTATTGAAATGGTTAACTCTAAAGAGGAATACTTAGATAAGCCTGCAATTTATAGAAAAATTGTATCTTCAAACAATATTTCTGTAGAGAAAAGAAAAGAACTTATTAAAAATGGGGATGTGCCTGTTGAAATAGAATATCATTTTGAGACACCAGAAAGTCTTTATATAAAATACTATAACATTGTAAAAAATCACAACCTCTCAGGGTTAACTGTCTGGAGGCTGGGAAAAGGAAGCAGTAGGGTATGGAACGGGCTTTTAGATATGTTTCCTAATGATGAAAATGGTAATGAAAACAGTGGTAAAAACCTACAGCATAAGGAATTGACAAAAGAGGAGGCTATTGCAGTAATTCTAAAGGTTAATAAAAAGTTTACCATTTTAAGATTTTTCCTTGAAAGCTTAACAACTATATAAAAAATATATTCGTTGATTGAGGTATTAAAATATATTACAATTAAGTAAAAGAGAATTTTTTTGAAAGGATGGGGGAAAAAATGTACAAAAAAAGGACAGGCGCTTGGATTATCAGTTTAGTTATCCTGGTGGCTACACTAATTTCCGGAGGGGGGATAAGCAACGCTTCAGCACAGTATGACTACGCAAGGGCACTTCAGTATTCCATGTTTTTGTATGATGCCAATATGTGTGGCACAGAGGTTTCAGAAAACAGTTTACTAAGTTGGAGAGATGACTGTCATGTCTATGATGCAAAACTTCCTTTAGATTCAACAAATACCAATATGTCAAGTGGTTATATCAGCAGATACAAAAACATACTAGACCCTGATGGAGATGGAACTGTTGATGTTGCTGGAGGGTTTCATGATGCTGGTGACCATGTAAAATTCGGAATGCCACAGGTATATAGTGCCTCTACACTAGGTTGGGGATTTTATGAGTTCAGAGAACAGTTTGAAGAGTTAGGACAAGATGTCCATATGAAAAGAATTTTAAGATATTTTAATGACTATTTTATGAAAGTTACATTTAGAGATTCCTCAGGTAAAGTAGTAGCTCACTGCTATCAAGTAGGAGATGGGGATATAGACCATCAATACTGGAATGCACCTGAAGATGATACCATGTTTAGAAGAGGATGGTTTGCTACAGAAGAATTACCTGCCACAGACGCTATTTCAGGGGCAGCTGCTTCTCTTGCAATAAACTATATGAATTTTAAAGATGAAGATCCACAATATGCACAAAAAAGTCTTGATTATGCAAAAGCTTTATTTAATTTTGCATATTCAAATAATAAAGCAGTTACTAAAGATGGAACTGGAGTTTATTACGATTCAACTGATTGGAAAGATGATTACTGTTGGGCTGCAGCTTGGCTTTACTTAGCTACTCAAGAGGATTTTTATTTAGATGAAGCATTTAAATATTATGATTATTATGCACCACCTTGGTGGACACATTGCTGGAATAATGTTTGGGTGGGAACAGCTTGTATCCTGGCTGAAATAAACGATAAATATGATAAAAACAGCAATAATTTTGAAGACAGACTAAAGCAACTTTCAGGTATGAATCAATGGACAGAAATAGATTTTTGGAGCCAAGTAGAACTGCTAGGGAAGAACTGGATGACAGGGCAAATGGGAACCATTACACCAGCTGGATATACATTTTTAGACCGTTGGGGTTCTGCAAGGTATAATACTGCTACCCAGCTTGCAGTTTTGGTATATGACAAGCACACTAATGGTGACAGACCATCTCAATATGGTGAATGGGCAAGGGGACAGATGGATTACTTATTAGGAAAAAACCCTAAAAATCTTTGCTACATAGTTGGATATAACAACAATTCAGTAAAATTTCCACATCATAGGGCAGCTTCAGGTACTACTCATGCTGAAGACCCTTCTCCACATAAACATGTACTATATGGCGCATTAGTTGGCGGTCCTGACGGAAGTGATAACCATATAGATGTTACACATGACTATATTTATAATGAAGTTACAATAGATTACAATGCTGCATTAGTTGGTGCATGTGCGGGTCTTTATAGGTTTTTTGGAGATTTATCCATGAGTGTTACGCCAAATTTCCCACCTAATGGAAGAGATTTGGGAGATGATAATGGTAATAATAATCCAGTATTCTTATACGGAGATTTAAATGATGATGGAGTAGTCAACTCATTAGATATAAGTTTATTAGGAAGATACATTCTTGAGATAACTGATGGTTTTGTTGTGCCAATAGAGGCAGCAGATTTAAATGGAGATGGTATTATAAATACTAATGACTATACGATTATGAGAAGATATATAATGGAAATAATAACAGAGTTTCCAGTAGAGAGATAACAAAACAAATGCTTATATTAATTATGCATATAAAAATATCCCGTAATGAAAAATTGCGGGATATTTTTAGGTAATTTTGTAAAAAAAATTTTTTGAAAAGTTAGATTTATTTTGATATAATAATTAAAAATAAGGTTTTTATATAATCAGTATTTTAGTTTTCGTTGTAGATCTTTTATTCTAATTTGTTTTCAATGCAATTATCTTCAATGCAATTATATTTTTAGTAATTTCATAGCAAATGATTTTAACTTGCTATTTCGGTATTGCTGTGTAAAAAATAATTTATTTTACATAAACTTACTTCAAATTACACACATTATTGAAAGGCAAGTGAAAATAGAAATTAATTTTAAGGAGGAATAAAATTGGTGAAAAAAATGAAAAAGACTGGTATCTTTTTTTTGGTACTAGCAATGCTGTTCACATCATTTGTGGTATTTACCGGAAATGGTCTTATTGAGGTAAATGCCTCATCATCCAAATTTCCCTACAACGCAACTTATAAGTATGGGTATAGCTCCCTTGCTGATGATCAATCAGCGGCTAATTCAATGCTTTTAGCAGAGTGGGAAGACTGGAAAGCTACTTACATAACATCTAATGGTGCAAGAGGATTTAGAAGAGTACAAAGAGATGCAGGTACAAATTTTGACACTGTATCAGAGGGTCTGGGATATGGTATGATATTGGCTGTATATTTTGACGACCAATCCCTTTTTGATGATTTGTACGGATATGTTAAGACTTATCACAATGGTAATGGTCTTATGGGATGGCAAATTGACAGCAATGGAAATATAGTTGGCTCTGGTGGAAAAGATTGTGCTTCAGACGCAGATGAAGATATGGCTCTTGCCTTAGTATTTGCCAGCAAAAAATGGGGATCTGGTAGATATAATTACGGACAAGAAGCGACAAATTTAATAAACAATCTATACAATTACTGTGTTGAGCAAGGTACATATGTATTAAAACCAGGAGATACCTGGGGTGGCTCACAAGTAACTAACCCATCTTATTTTGCACCTGCATGGTACAAAGTATTTGCACAGTTTACAGGAGACAGCAGATGGAATAGGGTTGCAGACAAATGTTACGAAATAATTGATAAAGTTAACAGACTAAACGGCGGTACAGGTCTTGTGCCTGACTGGTGTACAGCAGATGGTACACAGTCAAGTGGTATGGGATATAATTATAGCTATGATGCTGCACGTTATCCTTGGAGAACTGCAATTGACTATTCATGGTTTGGGGATACAAGGGCAAAGAACAATTGCGATTTAATAGCTGATTTCTTTAAAAAACAAGGCGGCGCAACTGGTATAGTGGATGGATATACTATACAGGGTTCAAAAACAGGTCAATATCATAATGCTACTTTTATAGGACCTGTAGCATCAGCATCAATGACTGGTTCAGACTTAAAATATGCTAAAGAACTTTATAATGAAACAATAGCAGTTAAAGATGGTGGAGATTATCACTACTATGGAAACTCTTTAAGACTTATGACTTTATTATATTTAACTGGTAACTTCCCTAATCTTTTAGAAGATAGCAGTGGCCCAGGTCCAACACCACCTCCAACAACAGAACCAACAGCAGGTCCAACAACTCCTCCAATACAAGAAGGAGATCTTCTAATAGATAGTTTTGAAGGTGCTTTTTCTTGGATAACTTATGATGGAGAAGGTGCATCAGTTGATGCAGCAAAAGCAGCAAGAGATGGTGGCGGAAGTGCAATGGAAGTAACTTATAAAGGCTCAGCTTCTGGATACTGGGGAGTACTAAAAAGCATGGTAGGCACAGATATCTCAAAGGCAACAGGAATGTCATTTGACATTAAAGGAACAAATAACCAAGTAAGGCTTATGTTAGTTGAAGAAGGTTCCATAGCAGGAGAAGATGGAGAGCAATGGGAATACGTAATAAGTCCTAGGAACAGCTGGACTACAGTAGAAATATCCATGAGCCAGTTTTCACCAAGGTCAGATTGGCAACCACCTGGAGCAGATGGCAACAAGAGATTGAATCTAGATAAAATCATATCAATACACTTTGCAGGAATGAATGCCAATGCAGGTTCGTTTATGGTGGACAATGTAAAATTTACTGGTCTTCCAGTAGTAGAGCCAACAGAACCACCAAGGACGCCACCACCAACGACACCACCACCAAAACAAGTATCATACGGTGATATTAATGATGATGGAGTAATTAATTCTCTGGACTATGCACTATTGGGAAGGCATATATTGGAATTATCTGCACCAAATGCAAACCTTGATAATGCAGATTTAAACGGTGATGGAATAATAAATTCTCTTGACGCAACAATTTTAAGCAGATATTTATTAGAAATTATAGATAAATTTCCAGTTGAAAATTAGCTAATATTTTAAAGTAAATATTAAAAAAAGGGGCTATATTAGCTCCTTTTTTAATTAGGAAACATTATTTTTAGAAAGTGTGTTAGTTTTTAAAAATTGTTTAAATAAAAATAGAATTGGTATATAATTATCAATAATTCTGTTTTTTATTTCAGATAAAATAAAAGGGGTTGAATACAATTATGGAAGCTTTACTTTATAGTTTTTTTGCTGGAACATCAACGGTTTTAGGAGTTGTAGCATTATTTATAATAAAAAAACCTAGCAATAAACTTTTAGCTACACTTTTAGGTTTTGCAGGCGGTATTATGATGGCAATTTCACTTTTTGAACTAATCCCTCAGGCAGTAGCATTAGGTTCAATGATAAGTGCAGTTGTGGGAGTTATACTTGGGGCGGCTATGATGCTTTTATTAGATACCATTGTTCCCCATTCCCATATGTCTGGTAAAGAAGATATAGCAGTAGAAAACCCTGAAAAATTTACAGAATTAGATAATTCTATGAAAAGAATGGGATATCTTATTTTATTCGGAATTGCTCTTCACAATATACCAGAGGGGCTTGCAATTGGGGCGGGCTTAGAAGCAAGTGAAAAATTAGGACTTTCCATTGCCATAGCAATTGCCCTTCACAATATACCAGAAGGTTTGGCTATTGCAGGACCTTTAAAAGCAGGTGGAGTTTCTATTGGCAAAATATTTCTATTTGTACTTACAGCAGGTTTGATGACTCCTATTGGAACTGCAATTGGAATGGCGTTTTTGGCAATATCTCCTGTTTTTATAAGTGGTTCTTTAGCATTTGCAGCAGGAGCAATGATATACATTGTAAATGATGAGCTTGTGCCACAGGCAAATGATATGCATAATCACCTTGCAAATGCAGGTCTAATAGCAGGAATTTTAGTTGGACTTGCAATTTTTTAATTTAAATAATAAACCCCGAATAATAGCCCTAAAGGCAGAAATGATGAAATACAAGCCTTTAGGGCTTTATAATTTACTGCAGCATCAGTTTTTCTAAAAGAAGAGGTTCAATATATTTTCCGTCTTTATACACTCTCATATTTCCACCTGATATTTCATCAATTAACGCAATTTCGCCGTTTACTTTGCCAAATTCCAGCTTAATGTCGTACAATTCCAAATTCTTTTTGGCTAATTCTTCTTTAACGATATTAGAAATTTTTACAGTTAAATCTTTTAATATTGCATATTCCTCTCTGGTCAATATATTGAGCATGTGAAGGGCATCTTGGCTTATTGGAGGGTCTTCTCTTTGATCATCTTTGAGGGTTACTTCTACAAATGCGTCTAAATCCTGTCCTTCTTTTGCATACATTCCATACCTGCGCAAAAAACTTCCTACAGCCTTGTAGCGGCAGATAACTTCCAAACCGTTTCCAAACATAGTTGCAGGTTTTACCGTCATAGTAGCATCATCAATATTTGCGTCAACAAAGTGAGTTGGTATGTTCTTTTCCTTTAATATTTCAAAAAACATTTTTGTTAATTTAAGACCAGATTTTCCAGCACCATCTATAGTTAATCCAACAGTGTTAGCACCTGGATCAAATTTTCCATCCACTCCTGTCACATCGTCTTTAAATTTTAAAAGATAATTTCCATCTTCTAATTGATAAACATCCTTTGTTTTACCTTTATAAAGTAGTTTCATTTTTTCACCTTCTCTTAATAATAGTAGAACACACAAAAATAGTATACAATAATATGGTACCACTAGCAATAATGAATTGAGCTTGATTCATACAGTAATTAACATTTTGTTTACAGCTGCCACTTGAATATGGTATTATATTTATTATCATGATTTAGTATGGAGGAGTTAGAAATGCCTAAGATAACAAGTAAAGAAATAAGAGAAATTTTTCTAAAATTTTTTGAAGATAAAAAACACTTAAAAATTCCGGGTTCATCAATAATACCAACAAATGACCCGACATTATTATTTATAAATTCAGGAATGGCTCCTTTGAAAAAATATTTTACAGGGGAAGCACAGCCACCAAATTCAGATTTGTGCAATATTCAGCCATGCATAAGGACAATTGATATTGATGAAATAGGTGACAGACATCATTTAACTAGTTTTGAAATGCTAGGAAGTTGGTCTATAAACAACTATTTCAAAGAAAAAGCTATTGCGTTAGCTTTTGAGCTTTTAGTGGAAGGATTTAAAATTCCTAAAGAAAAACTTTATGTTACTGTATTTGAAGGTTCTAAAGAGTTAAATCTTTCTCCTGATTATGAATCTGCCAAAGCATGGGAAAACCTTGGTATTCCTAAAAGTCATATAGTATTTCAACCATTTGAAGATAATTTTTGGGGACCAGCTGGTGAAACAGGACCATGTGGACCATGTACAGAAGTTTTTTATGATACTGGCGATGATCATGGGCAGGCTTATGTTGAAGGTGGAGAGTTTGACACTAAAAGCAGATATATTGAGATTTGGAATGCGGGAGTTTTTATGCAATTTAATAAAAATTCAGATGGAACTTACACTCCACTAAAATTCAAAAGTGTAGATACAGGTGCAGGTCTTGAAAGGCTGGCAATGGTTTTAAACGGACTTGATTCTGTTTATGAGACAGATTTATTAAAACCTGTTATGGATGAAATTGCCAAGCAGTCAAAAGGTGGTTTAAACGAAAGAGCTATGCGGATTATAGCAGATCATTTAAGGACAACTTCATTTATTCTTTCAGAGGGTATTAAGCCTTCTAATGATGGAAGGGGATACATACCAAGACGCCTTATTAGAAAATGTGCTGCCTTGACATTAAAGGTTAAGGTGGAAGAATTTAATTTTGTTTCAGTTTTAGAGAAGGTAGTTGAACAATACAGTGATTTTTACAAACATTTCCAACAAAATAAAGAAGAGATAATATCTACTTTTGAAAATGAAAGAACCCATTTTCAGCAAGTATTAAAAGATGGATTTAAAAGATTAGAAAAAATAACTGGCAAGGAAAATTTTAAAATTAGCGGAAAGGACGCTTTTTTGCTGGTATCCACATATGGAATACCAATAGAATTAATACAAGAATATGCTGAAGAAAAAGGTGGAAATGTAAATATAGATGAATTCAAAGAGGAATTTAAAAAGCATCAGGAAATTTCAAAAAGTCCTTCAGCAGGAAGTGGGGAAGAAGGGGAAGCATTAGACTTAAAAGAATTAGAAGATGTTTTAGGGGACATTTCACAAACCCAGTTTAAAGGTTATGAAGTATATGACTGTGAAGGAACTATATTGAGCATAATTAAAGATGGTGAAAAGAAAGATAGTGCAAAAGCTGGGGACAAGGTATTAATAATAACTGACAAAACTCCTTTTTATGCAGAAAGCGGAGGGCAGGTTCCGGATATTGGAGAGATTATAACAGCTGATGGAAAAGCAGATGTTACTGATGTGCAAAAAAATGATAACGCCACTTTTGCACACCTGGCTGTTGTAAAAGAGGGAATTTTTAAAGTAAATTCAACTGTAAACATGAAAATAGACATAGAAAGAAGATTAAAAATACAGGCAAATCACTCTAGTGTACATCTTTTGCAAAGTGCACTAAGAAAGCTTTTAGGTGACAGCATAAGTCAGACTGGTTCTTTAGTTGAAGAAGACAGGTTAAGATTTGATTTTCAATATGATAATAAGCTGACAGAAGAGGAAATTGAAAAGGTTGAGAAAGAGGTTAATAAATATATACAAATGAATGTTCCCCTTACAACTGAAATTACAACATTAAACGATGCAATAAAAAAAGGTGTTTTGGCGTTTTTTGGGGACAAGTATGGGGACAGTGTAAGAGTTGTGCAGTTTGGAGAAATATCAAAGGAACTTTGCGGAGGTACCCATATTAGTGCAACTGGAAGTATTGGATGTTTTAAAATACTTTCAGAAGGCAGCGTTGGAAGAGGTATCAGGAGAATTACAGCAGTTACAGGAAATACAGCAATAGAATATACTCAAAATCAAATTAAAATATTAAAAGAAGTTGCATCAAAATTAAAAGTTTCACCAGAAAATGTGGTACCTAAAATAGATGCTTTACTAAAAGCACCTAAGAAGAAGGAAAGTTCAGAATTTAAACCTTTTGATAAATCACAGATACAAGAAGGCACAAAAACATCTGGAAGCGGGCAAAAATATTTTGTAAAAGTGTTTGAGGAATTTTCTGATGAAATCCGGGATGAAGCAATAAGAATTTCTGAAATTATTCAGGGAATAGTGTGCTTTATATGTAAAGTTGAAGATAAATTAAGAGTTGTTGTTGCTGTGGACAAACCTCTTTCCAAAAAATACAACGCAAATTTAGTGATTAAGAACGCCTTAAAATATATTGATGGAAAAGGTGGAGGTAAGCCGTATCTGGCATTAGGCGGAGGTGTCTACTCAGAAAATTACAAAAAAATTGTAGAGGAATTTGATAAAATTATAGACAGCATATAGTTTACAGGATGCATGAAAAAGAAAGTTCATGATACGGTATTTAAAAAATTAAAAGAGGCAAAACCCAAAAGTTTTGCCTCTTTTAATTTTAAATTGAGCCTTTAATATGGATTTATGTACTCTACATCTTCGCCATTAAACTGAAATACATGAGATGTTGTGTTACCATAAGAGTCAACTTCTATAAATGTATATTTTCTGTTTCCATCTACATCCTCTACCCCTACCGTTGGAACAGGACGGAAAGGAATCATAAATGAAGTTATTACACTTTTTATTCCTGGAAGTGTTTTATATAGCTCAGTAAGTTTATCGTTATTTAAAACATCACTAAAGATTAGCAGGCACTCTTTATCTTGGATTCTTATGATTTCCAAACCGTATTCTATATTTAACTGGTTCCATTCAGTATATTCCTCGTTTATAACTTTTTCATAGGTTTCATCATCGAATTCTACCTTGAGATTTGCCTTATTAAATTTATTGTGATTCCAATGAAAAATATTTTTAATTTGAGGCAATTGGGTACCATAAGTTTCCCTTATAATAGAAAGTTCCTGTGAAATTTCCATTACTAAGTCTTCAGGTGGAAAAATTTCATCAGTTAAATACAGTGCCAAATGCTTAGCTTCTGCCTCTTCATCTGTAAAGTCTATAAATCCTTTATATTCTCCGTTAATAATTTCAGTTAAAATTTCTAAATCTTTTTCATCCACAACTCCGTCCTTATTAATATCTGCAATTATTATTGTAAGTGGTGAAGAATCTTTTAAATCTCCTGAGATGATATTTCCCAAGGCTTGTACATCTTCTATTGTATATTCTTTATCGCCTGTTAAATCTCCAACATTATACTCAACATCGTCGGAAGGAAAACTATTGATAATCTCCAATGTATATCTTTGTAATAATGCAAGATCCAGTGAAGAGAAGTTTTCATCTCCGTTTAAGTCAATAGTAATAAGCTGTTTTGCATCCATTGAGTTAATATCGATAGTTTCTAAGAGAAGCTTTTTAGCTAATGAATAATCCAATGAATTGATTTTACCATCGTTGTTTAAATCACCTTTTATTATTTTTTCATATCCAGGTCCATCTCCAATGATTTTTACAACACTGACATTATCTAAAGGCTGTTCTCCTTCAGATGCAGCATAAAAACTAATTGAAGAAAGAAGCAGTGAAGTACACAAAAGAAGCAAAAAAAGGCATTTTTTCTTTACTATAATTTCATCTCCTCCCCTAAATATTAACTTAACAATATTATATTATAACGGTAAAATTTATAAAACATAAAACAAAATTTTAAAAATTTTTAAGTAAAAAATTATTTAGTTCATACCTTGTTCATATTTAACATTTAAAATAGTAGTAGAAGTATCTTTAATATACCAATAATTTTACAAAAATAGGAGATGGATGCAATTGGATCTTAAGAAAAACAAAGTTTTAAAAGACTTTAAAGATTTTAAAGAAATAAAGACAGAATTAGTAAGATTCATGATGATGTACAAGTTTGCATTAGATGAGTTTAACACAAGGATAGACATTTTAAAGCAGGAATTTTGCTATGTTCACGATTATAACCCTATTGAACATGTTAAGTCTCGGCTGAAAACTCCAGAGAGTATTTTTAAAAAACTCAAAAGAAAAGGGTGTGACATTTCACTTTCTTCAATAAAAGAAAACATTCAGGACATAGCAGGGGTGCGGATTACCTGTTCATTTATTTCAGATATA
>FZPS01000045.1_pt68 | contig 20923 bp, 22 predicted proteins | sample 1817821 | NCBI WGS metagenome assembly FZPS01 (sample SAMEA104158645, study PRJEB21678) | metagenome | place: Germany | collected 2015-04-21 | reverse complement strand
AGACAGGTATAATGTTATAGAGATATTGGGCGAAAAGCGCAACGCCGTATATCAGGGCATTGAGAAGGACTTGTCTGAGAGGCTTTCAAAGAACGGTATTGACTTCATATCAATCAACTTCATGGATACAGACGCGGGCGAAGCTATTGAGGTAGCTATTCAGAATGAAGCGGTAGCGAAAAAAGAAGTCGAAACCGCCAAGCAGAAGTTGGAGAAAGCGCAAATTGAATCTAAGGAGAAGATAGTTCAAGCCGAAGCCGAGCGCGACGCTGCGAAAATCAGAGCCGAAATGCTGCTTATTGAGGCTCAGGCGCAAGCCGAAGCCAACGAGATATTGGCGCAATCCCTAACCCCCGAGCTGTTAAAGAAAATGGAGATGGACGCAAGAATGAAGTGGGGTTGGATAACCGTATATACAGGCGAAGCGATTGTTAACATTCCGCAAGGCACCGAGTGAGGTACTGCGCTGGCGAATAAAGATGGCGGCAATGCCGCCATTTTTTTCAGTGCGAAGCACTGTCTTTATTCACGCGAAGCGTGTCAACTCCACACTCCAAGCTCTACACTATATTTGCGGCATTCGCCCTCTCTGTGCTATAATCTCTGCAAACTCAGAAGAAGCATACGGAGGAAACGACTATAAAACACGTATTAGGCTGCATAAGGCGCGCTGACGAGCGCTACAACATGATAAAAGACGGCGATTCTATATGTATCGGCGTTTCAGGGGGCAAGGACAGCCTTCTCTTGATGTACGGCTTAAAGCTGTACCAGCGTTTTTGTAAAAAAGACTACAAGCTGAAAGCGGTAATGCTTGATTTAGGCTTGGTAGAACAGAATATAGACTCTATATACGAGTACGCCAAGCGCATAGATGTTGATTTCGAATGTGTAAAAACCGATATTGGCGATGTTGTTTTCAATATCAGGAAAGAGAAAAGCCCCTGCGCCCTCTGCGCAAAATTAAGAAGAGGTGCGTTGAACAACATAGCAAACGATTTGGGCTGCAATCTTGTGGCATTGGGGCATAACAGGGAGGATGTAATAGAAACATTCTTTTTAAGCCTTTTATATGAAAGCAGGCTAAGCACATTCGGCCCTGTTACATATTTAAGCAGGAAAGAGGTTACGATTATTCGCCCGCTTGTTTTCCTGCCCGAAAAGTATGCGTTAGGAATAGCAAGAAAGCTTGAACTGCCCGTGAAGCCTTCAAACTGCCCCGTAGCAGGCAAAACAAAGCGCGAGGATATGAAGGGGCTGATAAAGCACCTGTGCAGCAATTTTGTGCCCGACGCCGATTCGCGCATTATGAACGCAATTGCCGATACGCACAAGTACAATATGTGGGATAGATTGAGATTGCCGCCATGTGAGGCTGAGGAGCAATGAAGGAGAAGGTCGCTGTCTCCGCCTGCCTTTGCGGAATGCCATGCAGGTATAACGGAGAAAAGCTTGAGCCTGTATTCAACTTCTTAGATGATGAGGTAATCCCCATATGCCCCGAATTGATGGGCGGAATGTTCACTCCACGCCTGCCCGGCGAAATAGTGGGCGGCACAGGCGAAGATGTGCTTGACGGCAAAGCCCGCGTAATAAACTCAGAGGGCGAGGATGTTACAGAGTTTTTTATAAAGGGCGCGTACAGGACATTGGAGCTGTTGAAGAAACACGATGTGAAAGTGGCGTACTTAAAAAGCAGAAGCCCCTCATGCGGAATAGGTCATATATACGACGGTACATTTCGCAGCGTATTGGTGCAGGGCGACGGCGTTACGACAGCGCTGTTAAAGCGCAACGGCATAACAGTCCGTAAAGGCGATTTATAGGAGGTAGTATGGAAAACTACACAGTATTGGTAATAGATGACGACAAGAACATATTGAAGATATTAGAGCTTTACCTGAAAAAAGAAGGCTTCAATGTAGCCACCTGTGAGAACGGAATGCTGGCAAAGGAGAAGTTCTTAGAGGTTCAGCCCGCGCTTGTGGTGCTTGATGTTATGCTTCCGGGAAAGGACGGCTTTCAGGTATTAGCCGATATTCGCGGTATTAGCGATGTTCCCGTAATCATGCTCACCGCAAAGGGCTCAACGCAGGACAGAGTAATGGGCTTAGACTGCGGCGCAGACGATTATTTAGCAAAGCCCTTCGACGCAAAGGAGCTGTTGGCACGCATAAAGGCGGTGCTTAGGAGAACAGCTTCCGTGCAGGATTCGGGCGAGGTTAAGACAGCGCTTAGCTTTCATGGCTTGCAGGTGTCTATAGAGTATTATTCCGTTACAATCAACGGCGAAAAGGTCGAAATGACACCCAAGGAGATTGAGCTTCTACACTACTTGGCTTCGCATGAGCGCAAGGTTTTCACAAGAGAGCAGCTTTTAGAAGCGGTATGGGGCTTTGAATACTATGGCGATACGCGCACAGTCGATGTTCATGTAAAGCGCATAAGGGAGAAGTTAGGTGCGGAATATGCAAGCCTTATATGCACAGTCTGGGGAGTAGGGTATAAGTTCGATTCTGAAATGTTCGGCAAAAAGGAAGAGTAGCGGTTAATGTTTAAGACCTTGTTCTCAAAAATGCTTACCACCTACTTGGCGGTAATTCTCAGCTTGCTTCTGCTGTTGGGAATAACCGTTACAAGCGCATCTGTAAGGCAGTATAAGTTAGAAAGAGAACAAGAGCTTTTCAGGGAAGGCGAAAAGATACACGAGTCCGTTATCACAAAGTATATTGATGAAGAAAAGCGTGCGGTATCATTGGAGGAGCTATTATCAATAGCAAGAAAGTATGACGGAATGATTCAGCTAAGGTTTGAGGACGAGAAGTTCGGCAAGGTATCCGTTACAGCATCCTCCGCAAATGAAAAATGGTTTCTTCTCACCGACTACTATGTTAACATAAGCAAGTACATTTCCGATATAGCTGACAATCAGCAAGGCATCATAATATCCAACGGCTTTTCAAAGCTAACCGATATGCCCACAATAACATTGGTCAGAAACGCAGTATTGCGCGATAAAACGATAGGCACAATATTCTTCACAGTAGATATAAGCAACACCTATGAATCAATCAACAATATGGTTGTTGATGTAATACTTTTCTCTATGCTTGCTATTGTGCTTGCGATTTTAGCTGTGCTCTATATTACAGAAAGAATCACACGCCCCATAATTCAGATGACAAAAACGGTGAGGCAGTTCTCAAAGGGCAATTATGACGCGCGCATAAGCTATAAAGGCGATGATGAGGTAGGCGAGCTTGCGTTCAGCTTCAACAAGATGGCAGACGAGGTGAACACATTGGAAACAGCAAGGCGTAGCTTCGTGGCGAATGTTTCGCACGAGCTGCGTTCGCCGTTAACATCTATGCGCGGCTTCTTAGTAGCAATGCAGGACGGTACAATTCCTCCTGAGGACTATCAGAAGTACTTGAAAATAGTAATAGCCGAAAACAACCGCATGATTTCAATGGTAAACGACCTATTGGATATGGCGCGCATAGAATCAGGCGATGTAAAACCAAACTTCTCAATATTCGATATAGCCGAAACTATAAGAACAACTATAATTACATTCGAAGCACGCATATTGGAGAAAAAGCTTGATGTAAGCGTAGAGCTTGGCGACGAACCGGTATTCGTAGAGGCAGACAGGTCGCAGATAATTCAAGTATTGCGCAATCTCATAGATAACGCAATAAAGTTTACTCCCGTAGGCGGCAGGCTATACTTATCGTTGTCAACTGAAAGGAATATTGCTTGGGTAACGGTGAAGGACTCCGGCAGAGGCATAAGCGAAGAGGATATACCCCATGTTTTTGAAAGGTTTTATAAGGCCGAAAAAGCCCATACGCCCGACAGCAATTCGGGCACAGGCTTAGGCCTTGCTATTGCTAAGCGAATAATTGACGCGCACGGGCAAACCATAACAGTAAAAAATGAGGGCGGCTCGTGCTTTATGTTCTCATTGAAACGCGTCGCCCGAAGCAGACCTGTCAGGCCTGTTCTTCGCACAAATCACACAAAATAGCTATTGCGCAGGCTTCTGCACCCCGTTCACATCTATTATCGTATTCCCCTCTAACAATAGCTCCGATATTGTTACGAACTCATACCCTCTTGAAAGTGCTTCCTCAATCAATGGCGGCAGGTATTCCTCAATCTTGTATCCGTTGTTGTGGCACAGTATTATAGAGCCGCTTTCCAGCTTAGGCAGTACAGTGTTTAGAATAGTCTGAGTGCTGCGCTCCGGCTTCCAGTCTATTGTGTCTATATTCCATTGCACAACCTCATAGCCCATGCCGCGAACAGTCTTAATTACATTGTCGTTGTATTCGCCGTAGGGTGCGCGGAAGGTTTTTGCACGCTTGCCTATAATGCCTTCTAACAGGTCGTCAAATGTTTTTAACTCCTTTTGGATCTGTGAGGAGGAAAGCTGGTTCATATGCGGGTGTGTCGCGCTGTGATTGCCAAGCTCATGTCCTGCCGCATCGATGGCCTTTACCTTGTCGGGATATTTCTTCGCCCAGAATCCGCATAAATAAAAGGTTGCCTTTATGTTGTACTTATCTAATGTTTCCAATATAAAGTCGGTTTTATCGTCGTCCCATGCGGCGTCTATAGTGAGTGCTATTTTCTTGTCGTCGCGCGCAACGCTGTAAACGGGAAGCTCCCTCTTATTCGCTGTTGATACCTCAAGCTCGTATGCTTCAACAATAATGTTTGTAGAAACAGTCTGGCTCGCTTTCTTTTCCATTGTTATAAGTGTGATTATAAGTGCAATCAGTATCAGAATAATCAATGCGCTGATTATCAAATTCTTCTTGCTTATTAGGATTATTCGCATATATACTCCCCTTTCATGCTGCGACAGTATTACATAAAATCAATATGCTGTTCTTTCTTTAATATTCCAATATGCATAGCCTTGTTTGCCTTTTTAATGCCCATTATGGTAAAATATTATTATGGAGATTTTAGGTACTGTTGAAGGCATTATTTACAGAAACGAACAAAACGGTTACTCTGTCATAGAATTCTGCGAAGATGATACTGAAGTCTGTCTAATAGCTGTGGGCAATCTCTGCATTGCCGATGTTGGCGAGCGCTTGTTGCTCATAGGCGACTGGGTAGAGCATAAGCAGTACGGCAGGCAGTTTAAGGTTGAAACCGCTACAGTACTGCCTAAGTCTGACCTAAAATCTATTGAAAAGTATTTAGCTGGCGGCACTATAAAGGGCATTGGTGAGTTCACAGCCAAGGAGCTTGTAAAAAGGTTCGGGCTTGACACATTCAGAGTCATTGAGGAGGAGCCCGAAAGGCTTACTGAGGTAGTAGGCATAGGTAAAATTAAGGCCGCTATGATTCATGATTCATTCGTGCAGCAGGCGGCACTGCGCGATGTAATGCTTGCATTGCAGGAGTTCGACATAACCATAAATCAGTCGTTGAAAATTTACAGCATATATGGCCCTAATTGCGTAAATGTAATAAAAACGAATCCGTATAAGCTGATAGAAGATGTTGAGAACATAGGCTTCATAACAGCCGATAAAATAGCCAAAAGCGCAGGCATAGAGCACGAGAGCGAGTTTCGAATTCAAGCAGGTATCAGGTATATGTTAGAGCTGGCAAGCCAAGAGGGGCATACCTACCTGCCCAAGCATTTGCTTATTGAAGCTACGGTTAAAAAGCTCAATATATCAGAAGAAAAAATCAACCGCGCAATAGACAAGCTCATTATTGAGGGCAAGCTCTCTACATTGACCATAGAGGGCGAGCAGGCGGTATTCTTACCCAAAATGCGCTATTATGAAAGCGATTTAGCTAAGAGGCTTTTGCAGATTAGCAGGTCGCGCGTGAGGCGTGTTGACTTTAATACTGAATATGAAATACAACGCTTAGAAGCCACGCTCGGCATTGAGTTAGCCCCGTTGCAGAAGCAAGCCATTGAAGCTATTTTAACTCAGAGCGCTGCTGTTATCACTGGCGGTCCGGGTACGGGCAAAACAACGATTCTCAAGCTTGCTATCAAAATAATGGAGAGATACGGGCTAACCTATGAGCTTGCGGCGCCTACGGGCAGGGCGGCAAAGCGCATGAGCGCAGCAACAGGTGTAAACGCCCGCACAATACATAGGCTGTTGGAGTATAACTTTCACGAAAACGGCTTTATGCGCAATCAGGACTTCCCATTAGAAGCCGACATAGTGATTATAGACGAAATGAGCATGGTTGACTGTATGCTCATGGACTCGCTGTTAAAGGCAATATCGGGCAACACAAGGCTTATAATGGTTGGCGATGCCGACCAGCTGCCCTCAGTGGGTGCAGGCAATGTGCTTCAAGATATTATTAACTCAAACATAATTACCTGTATCCGCCTGAAAGATATTTACAGGCAGGCGGGCAGAAGCATGATAGTTACAAACGCTCACAGAATAAACAATGGTCAGCCGCCCATTATGAATTCGAATGAGGAAGATTTTAAGTTCGACAACATAATAAATCAAGAGGATTGTCTGAAGCGCATAGTTCAAATATGCGTACAGAAAAGAGATGAGAATGTTGACTGTCAAGTATTAGCCCCTATGAAAAAGGGCGTGCTTGGCGTGCAGAACATAAACGCCTGCCTGCAAAAAGCGCTAAATCCGCCGTCGCAGGATAAGAAAGAATGTGTTTTCGGAAACAGCCTGTATAGAGAAGGCGACAAGGTAATGCAGATTAAGAACAACTATTCTTTAGAGTGGCAAAAGACGGTGGAATTCGGCGTTATTGAAAAGGGTGCAGGCGTATTCAATGGCGATATTGGCACAATAACCAATATTGATTCAAAGCATCAGCGCATGGAAATCACATTCGACGACGGCGCAGTAGCCGAGTATGACTTTTCGCAGTTAGAAGAGGTTGAGCTTGCCTACTGCATTTCAATACATAAGAGTCAGGGCAGCGAGTTCGATATGGTGCTGATACCCATATTGGGCGGCCCGCCTATGTTTATGACGCGCAACCTTTTATACACAGCCGTAACGCGTGCTAAGAAGCAGGTCTATATATTGGGCAGCCGCAATCATGTAAACTATATGGCGGCAAACAACAACCAAAGGCGACGCTATACCGCATTGAAGCACCTGCTTACAACCTATGAATCGGTAATAAGATGATGAACGCTGCATTTCAACGCATACTTGATTTGCTTTTCCCTAAAAACTATGTTTGCTTAATGTGCAATCGTGAGGCATACGCGCCAAGCAATCAGCTTTGCGATATTTGCAGAAGCAGACTGCATGGCAGCAGCGGGTATAATAGCATAGAAATTCCGCAGATAGACGGCTTCAAATGGACATTTCTTTTCGACAGCACAACTCAGGGCTGCATACACAGGCTTAAATACGGCAACTGCAAGTATTTAGGCGAATTCTTGGCGCAGTTCATAGAAATTCCTGAGGATTGGCAAATAGATTATATTATACCTGTTCCCCTCCACAAAAAACGCTTGAAAAAGCGCGGCTACAATCAAGCTGAGCTGATAGCAAACGCTTTGGGCAAAAGGCTAAATATAGAGGTCAGAGCGGACATATTATTGAGAGTTATTGATACAAAAACACAGACATCACGTACGCGCACCGAGCGCAGTCAAGCGTTAAAAGGCGCATTTAATGTTGCAGGAAGCATAGAAGGCAAGCACATTTTGCTAATTGATGATGTATGCACGACCGGAGCCACATTGACAGCCTGCGCACAAGAGCTAATAAAAGCAAAGGCGGCACGAATATATGCCGCCACAGTCTGTTATACGCCTAAGCAGTAATTATTTTTTGCCGAATCTATATGCATAGCTCACTACAAGCAGATCGTCTGAGGTATAATACGAAAAACCGGAGATTCCGAATATTCGCGCGCTTTCCTTGTTCCATTCCTTTACCCAGTCGGCGTGCTTCTCATTGAACAGCTCATAATCCTCTTTAGATTCAAACTTTAATTGAATGCTTTTGCCCTTTTCGCCTTCATTTACATTAAGCGCAGAAAGCTTATCAAACAGCAGCGCTTTTATATCTGTGCCTTCCTCAACAAATAAATCGTTCACTATAAAGTAATTGTATTCGGTTGCGGTGCATTTTGGCACTTCAACTGTTGCGAATCTATCGTCAAGCGTGCGCTTATGCATCATTTCATCATCGGTTATGTTGAAGTATGTATAGCGCGAGCGTGAAGTGCGGCTGTCGTCAAAATCGTCCCATGTAGGGTCGGTTTGATAGGGTTCGCCGTTTATATACACTATGTTCCATGCGTGCGGCTCTTCCTCGCCGTTCTCCGAATTGAACGCATTGCCTGTAAGCTGAGTCGCTACAATGCCGTTGTAGTGCATAGCCATCATAAACGCGTGGCTGTACCCTTCGCAAAGCGCCTTGCCCAACACTATTGCGCCGTATGCTGAATCTCTGAAATCCGCATTCAGCGAATATATGCAGTTAGCCATAATCTCGTTATATAGCGCAAGCTCGCGCTCGTATTCGCTTTTTGTGGCTACAGCTTCACTCCAAACCTGTATGGTCTCATAGGTTCGCTTCAAGGCCTCGTAGTAATCGAACGGCGACATTCTGTATTGGAATTTCAACGACTTTACTATATCGTTTGAATCCGATAAATACGAATACGACTTATCCATGTGGAATAATTCGGGGCACTCGTTTTTCAAAAAGAACACAATGCGCAAAATATCGTCTTTATGTATTGAATACGCGTCTGGTATTTTATATTCCTTCTGCGAAGTGATTATTGCCGTATATATGCCGGCAGCTATTACGCTGTATTCGGGCTTCTCCTTAGCTATTTGCGACAAAAACGGGCGGTTGAATATGTATGCGCAGAAAGAATCGTCAACGCTTTCAAAATCGAAGTCATCGCGTATGGATTCGAAAATTACAGCAAGCAGCTTTTCCGAATCAACAAGCTTTGTAGTAGTATGCGGATACGGTGTTGGGGTAACATCAGCGGGAGTGGGCGCAGCAGTTTCATAAGGAGTAGGCGTGTTAGTGTTTATTATATCGTCTATAAGATTGCAAGAAGAACATAATAGCGCGATAACGCCCAATGCCAAGCATAGAATTGCTTTAGAATAAACCCTAGCCCTTCTCATCTCTTTACCTCCGAAAAACCTAATAACAGTTTATACTCATAATGCGCTGAAATCAAGTATTCATTATGACATTTGGCATATAATACTCATATTGTTTATTTTTCGACATTTGATTGCTGTTGCCTCTAAAACAGGCTGAATTGTTATGCTTTCGCCAAAATTCGCTTTGAAATATACGCGTTTTCAAGCATTTTTACCGTCACCTTGCCGCTTGACCTCTCCTGCAATGCCTTTTCAAACTGTTCTGCCTTATGCTCCTCAATATTCGCTGTGATTTTCACAACCTCAACATATTCTATGTTATCAGGCTCGCAGCTTTCGCGCAAAAAGGGCTCAAGCGTATTATATAAGCTGTATTCCAGCTCAAAATATATGCGTTTGGCAGGCAGGTATTCATATATTTCGGCTTTTTCAATAGCCAATGCCGCCGCTTTTGAGTATGCCCTTACAAGTCCGCCCGCGCCTAACAGTATTCCACCGAAATACCTTGTTACAACGCATAGGCAGTTCACTAAATGGTGCGCTTTGATTACCTCTAAAATCGGAACGCCTGCTGTGCCTGAGGGCTCGCCGTCGTCGCTGCACCTTGATATGCCGTTCCTCAAAACAAATGCGTGGCAGTTATGTGTGGCGTCGTAGTGCTTTTTCTTGATTTTTGCTAACTGCTCCTCCGCTTCCTTTTCGCTTTCTACCGGGAACAAATACCCTATAAAGCGCGACTTGTTTACTATATACTCGGCTTCACAGCTGTTTTTTATTGTTCTATATGGCTTGAACATCTATATAGTCCTCGGAATTGAAGTCATTATAGCGCACCCCCGTCAAAAACAACCCATGCGCCGGGGCTGTAGCGCCTAAAACGCTCCTGTCCCCGGTCTGAAATGCCTCCTGTATGCAGGAAATATCAAGCCTGCGCCTTGCAATATCAAGCATTGTGCCAACTATTATCCGTACCATGTTGTATAAGAAGCCGCTGCCCTCAATGTCGTATATGAGCAGGTTGTTATCGAAGGTCCATTTTGATAAGAAGATTTCGCGAACGGTAGATTTTACGCTTGTTCCTGTCGCCATAAATGCGTGGAAGTCATGCGTGCCGATTATTTGATTTGCCGCCTGCACTAAAAGCTCTCTGTCTAACTCGCTGTAAATATGCAGCGCGGTATCATAGTGAAATGCGCTGTTGTGAGCGGTGTTCAATATTACATATCTGTAATGCTTTGAAATTGCGTCGAAGCGTGCGTGAAATTCCGGGTTTTTAGGCTCGTCGCCATAAATTATGCGAATGTCGGGCGGTAATGATACATTCAAAGCGTATGGGAACTTTGCGGCTGGTATGCGCGAATTCGTATCGAAGTGAACCACCTGCGCCAATGCGTGCACGGAAGCGTCAGTCCTGCCCGAAGCGTGAATCCTAATATTCTCGCCTGTAATGCGGAAAAGCTCGTGCTCTATAACCTCCTGTACGCCTATCCCTGTATCCTGCACCTGCCAGCCTGCGTACGCGTTGCCCTTATATTGAACTACAAGCCGAATCCGTCGCATTATTCAAATTCTTCGTCGTCTATTGAAATATCGTCTAATATATCTCGGCAGCAGGTATGAGCCTCAACGGTATATTGAAGCTCGGATATATGATATTCCCTAACATCGTATGTACCGTCATTAAGCTGCACCTTAACGCGGCTCTTTTCTGTGAGCACATTGTTTTCAAGCACTGTGCCTATACCGTCGGGAGTTCCGATATTGCTTTGAATTCTTGGCATTTTTGCGCGCATTTTCTCATAGCATTCCTGCTCGTAGCGCAGGCAGCACATCAGCTTGCCGCATACTCCGGAAATCTTTGCAGGAGAAAGCGCAATGTTCTGGTCCTTAGCCATCTTTATTGAAACCGGCTCGCACTTTGATAGGAATGTAGTGCAGCAAACCTCCCTGCCGCATATGCCCAAACCGCCTATTGACTTTGCCTTAGCGCGCGACTTTATCTGCCTAAGCTCTATGCGCGTCTTGAATATTGGCACTATCTCGCGCAAAAGCTCTCTGAAATCGACCTTGTTATCGTCGCTCGTCGTAAAATAGAAGGTTATATAGCTTCCGTCTAACGCTATGTCGCAATCGATAAGGTTCATATCAAGGTTCAGAAGCTTAATCTTCTCGTCGCACTTAATAAGCGAATCCTTGATTTTTGCCTGATTGCGCTTTAAGGCTTCATAATCCTCAGGTGTGGCAATGCGCAAAACTGATTTCAACGGCAATGTAAGCTTCGAGCCTTCCATTTCGATAATATTAGTCGCAACGGTTGCGAACTCAGGTCCTTTAACCGTTTCAACTACAACATCATCGCCCATTTTTAGCTCTAAATCATTAGGTGAGAAGTAGTATATCTTACCTGCGTTTTTGAATTGAACCCCTACAACGGGTATCGTATAATCCCCCGAGCCTTCATATTCAAGCTCTATGTTTATATCGTTATATTCCATTTATAATCACCTTTTCTGTATTAACAGCAAAGTAAACAAGTGCTTGCTTTTGAGGAATTCTCTCAAGCGTCTGCTTCCTTGCCTCTATACAAATATCTAATATTTTCACGACCTGAGTTTTCGTAAGCCTCTTTGCCGTATTTATTACCCTCGTGCAATACGGCTCGTCAACAAAGGTTTTTGGCTCAAGCCCTAAATAATAATATAGCATATCACATAGGCAAAGGTAAAGCACATCAAAAAACAATGCAGCGTTTGAAAATTCGTCCAATTTTGAATCGATAAGTGATTTTTCACCAATATTGCACGCTAATTCGAATGCTTTATCGTACTTTTCAAAATATTCCTTATCCGTCGCAAGCAATATGGCGTTACTGATATCGCAGCTTGACAGCCTTACAAAGCGCAGCGCGTCATCATATGAACAGCCTACTGCGTTTTTTACATACTCCGCCGCTTCATTTACGCCCAGCTGCCCTAAATTTATCCTCATGCAGCGCGAGCGTATTGTAGGCAATAAGCCTTCCTCGTTTCCAAATAAAAAGAAATGGTTATGTACCTGCGGCTCTTCTAATGTTTTCAACAGCTTGTTCTGAACATCCTCAGGCATTGCACCTGCGTTTTTTATCTGAATCACGCGCTTGTATTTAAGCGGAGGGTTTAGCAGCACCTCCAACAGCTCTAACACAGTCGCAACGCGCATATCCTGCCCGTCGTAATAATAAAAATCGGGAGAAAATCCGACCTTGCTTTCAGGCACTTCGAACAAAAGTGAACAAGCAAAGCGAACTAACTCCTCGCACTGATAGGAATCCCCCGCAAGAAAAAGCGCATGGGAGAGCCTGTCCTGCTTAATCGCGTTGGCAATAAGGCCTTTTGCGTCGTTGCTGTTTGGGCTCAAAAGTGTTCATGCCTCCATACATCGCATACGAACACCACTGCGCCGCCTACCGTAATCTCAATCGGCGAAGCGTTGGCGTGCGAATACCCAACCATAGAGGTTTGCGGCGATACCATGTAGTGCTTGCGCATCTTGGATTCGTTCTTAATTATTTCAAGCGCAAGCTCGACTTGGTCGTCCTCAATGCCCATCATAATAGTAGTATTGCCGCCCTTCAAGAAGCCTCCCGATGAAGCAATCTTAGTAACGGAAAAGCCCTTTGAGTTCAGTGCGTTTATTAGCTTTTTTGCGTCCTCATTCTGCACTATTGCAAAAACTAACTTCATATATCACCTCGTTTTACTCGCTATTATTATATCATAGAAATATATTCTTTACAACTATTTCATATAGCATTACATGATTTTATGCTATAAGCGTGTAAATTACAGGTATTGCCGCTAAGCTCAATACGGTAGAAATAGTCATAGCGGAAGCCGCATATTGCTCGTCCGCCCCATACGCCGCGGATACTATTACGGTTTGCGTCATAACAGGCATTGCGGATTCAATTACAAACACCTTCTGCACAAGCCCGTTTATTACAAACAACTTGCACAAAACAATAGTAATTACAGGGGCGACTGCAAAGCGCATAAGCATAGCGAATACCATGCTGAATTCAAGCTTGTACTTCTCCTTCGTCTGCTTTTTCTTTGAAAGCGTTTCGTACATTATGAAGCCAACATACATGAGGGCAATAGGCGAAACGGTGTCGCCCAAGTAGCCGCTGAATGTCAAAATGATTTTAGGAAGCTTCACGCCTATCATTACAAGAAACACAGCCAAAAATAAAGAAATCAAAGGAGGTGTGAGCAGCTTTTTTATTGAGTGCCTGAGGTTAAATTCCTTTCCGTTAGCGGAATATTGAATAAGCGCGGTGCCGAACGTCCAAAACATCAGCGTGTTGATTATGTAGAATATAATTACATACAGCACAGCGGATTCGCCGAAAAGCTCCTTGCACATGGGCAAGCCCATAAAAATTGAGTTTGAGAAGGCGCCCATAACCACGAACGCACCATAGCGTTTCTTAGGAATTTTGAAGAATCGCGCCGCAAGCAAAGCAATCAGAAGCGTAATCAGCATGGAGATTATAGGCGGCACAAAATATATGAATTCGAAGGCAGCGCTTTCCCCGCCTATCTGCTCGAATACATTAGCTATGCACATTGCGGGAACTGCTATGTTTATAAGATATTTTACTATGAACTGCTTGTGCTCGGAGCGCATTATTCCGCTTTTGCCGGCAAACACTCCGACCGCAATCATCATCAGTATAAGCCCAACGGCGTTAAGCGAATGCAAAAAGGCTTCCATACCTAACTCCCTAATACCTGTTCAGCTAAAATATTCAGTGCTTCTCTCAACCTTTCCTGCATATTTACAGGAGGTTTCAGCTGTTTTATAAGCGTATCTCTGTTCATCAAGCATAGGTGCTGTAAGCCTTTTAGCAGAATCTCCGAATGGTCGGAAGCAAGTGAGCTTTCATACACTCTCTTTATCTTTATGGGAAGGTTGAAATAGTCGTCGTTCTCGGTTTCTAAAGAGAGCTTAAGCGTATTCTCTCCATCGCAAAGCGTAATCAAGCAAATATTATTATCTCGTGTGAAATTTAGTGTGAAAACTCGTGCGTCGCTCGCGTCGTCGCCCGCTTTGGGTGAAAAAGCGCCCATAGGCACAATGCCCAGATGCGCTATCGATATTATTCGCGTGCGCGGGTCTCTGCCAAGCCTTCCGAATGAGCCGTACTCGTACATTTTATCAAGCTGTATGCTGGCTTCCTCAAACAGCTCGCGCTTCGCTGCTGCCTCTACCTCTTCGTCAATCTCTACAAAACCGCCGGGGAGCGCGTATTCGCCAATAAAGGGGTGATTCCTGCGCTTGATAAGCAATACAGTCGGCTTCAGCGTGCTCTCAGACACTGAAAAAACCGCCATATCTACGCATACAGCGGGATTTTTATAAATAGTCGGGTCATAGCTTTTTAGAAATTCCTCAAGCGTTTGCCCCTGTTCATTTCGTTTGCTTGGCATAGTATCACCTATTTTTGCTCTTCTGAGCCTTCTTTCTTCTCCTTTTTCCTGTTAATAGCGCCCATTATTCCAATATAGAGCACACAGAAGCCCATTATTATTTCAACAGTGCTTAAAATCGAGCCGTATATTGCATATAACTCGGTACCGTTTAGTATTTTAACTCTAAGCACGACAGAACAAGCGATAGTCGCAACGCTGTGGAATATTATAAAAGCGGGTGTAAGATAGCTCGTTTCTTTTAATCTAAGAAGCGGTAAATGTGCGCTGCCTTCCTTCTTCATAGCGTCGAAAAGCGTTATAAAGCCGTAGTAAAGCATTATGAAGCCCAATAATATCATTACTGAAACAGACGCAGCGCCAATTAAGTCTGTGGTCGTATCGCCCACATATACCAATACGCGAAGTGTAATCATTATAGCTATAGACAGTGCGCTGTAAATCAATATCATTATCGGAACAAACTTGCTCTTTGGTAGTTGCTTATTCATATTCCCTCCAATATAACCTGGTTCTCTACATGATTATATCACAATAGTATTTTATTTGCACACAAATAATGCAGTATTATTTCGAAACTTGTTCAATTCAAAGCGTAGCTGATTGGAGGCTATTTCGTATTTCATTGATTATTTACTAATGAATAAGGGGAGGGCTTTATTCCAAACAAAAAGAGCAGGCTTTCACCTGCCCTTTATAATTATGTGTTCAGTTACTTAACATACTTCGGGCGGGGAGTGTAATGCGTATGCAGTAATTCATGCGACTTGTGCCCGCAGGGTTCGCCCAAGAAGTTCTCATAAATGTACTTGATAGACGGGTTCTTGTGCGACTTTCTTATGGGCATATCCCTATCAGCCTGGTAGGTAGCCTTTGCGCGTGCTACCTTGGGGTTGACGCTGTATAGGTCGCGCGAGTTGACTATAGGTTGACCGCCTCCTGTGATACATCCGCCGGGGCAGCCCATAATCTCTATGAAGTGATATGTGCGTTCGCCGCGCTTTATAGAATCAAGCAGCTTTGCAGCATTGCCTGTGCCATGTGCTACAGCAACATGAATATCTGTCATCTGACCGTTTATGGGAAGCTGTAATGTAGCTTCTCTTATGCCTTCTAAGCCGCGAACATCAGCGTATTCGATTGACTTCAGATCCTCGCCGGTCAAAATATCAGCAACTGTACGCAATGCAGCCTCCATAACGCCGCCGGTTACGCCGAATATAACAGCCGCACCTGTGGAATCGCCTAAAATGTTATCAAATTCCTCGTCGGGCAGGTTCACGTAATCAAGCGATGCTTGGCGAATCATGCGTGCAAGCTCGCGTGTGGTGATGTTTGCGTCAACATCTCTGTAACCGTCTCTACCCATTTCGGGACGCTTGATTTCGAACTTCTTAGCCGTACAGGGCATTACCGAAACAACGAAAATGTTCTTCGGGTCTAAGTTGTTCTTTTGCGCGAAGTATGTCTTTGTCAATGCGCCCTGCATCTGATTCGGGCTCTTGCAGGTTGAGAGATTGGGCAGGAAATCAGGGTAGAAGTGCTCGCAGAACTTGATCCAGCCGGGCGAACATGAAGTGATCATGGGTAATGGACCGCCGTTTTGCAGGCGCTGCAGCAGCTCTGTGCCTTCTTCCATGATTGTAAGGTCGGCAGCAAAGTCAACATCGAACACCTTGTCAGCGCCGAGCCTGCGGATTGCCGCAACCATCTTGCCGGTTGAGTATGTGCCGATGGGCATGCCGAATTCTTCGCCCAATGCTATACGAACAGCAGGAGCTGTTTGGAATACAACATACTTGTTGGGGTCAGCCAATGCGTCCCAAACTTCCTTTGTTGAGTCCTTTTCTGTCAATGCGCCTGTGGGGCAGGCAACTATGCACTGTCCGCAGTTAATGCAGGCGACCTGACCCAATGAACGACCGAACTGTGAGCCTATCTCGGTCTTGTAACCGCGATTCTGCATTCCGATAGCCGAAACGCATTGAACCTTTTCGCACGCAGCAACACATCTGCGGCAGAGTATGCACTTGTTATTATCACGAACAACAGAGGGTGAAAACTCGTCAATGGTCTTTACAAGCCTTTCACCGTCGAATTCTATCTCATCTATTCCAAGCTCATTTGCCAAGTCTTGCAGCTCGCAGGAACGATTTCTCTTACAGGTCAAGCATGAACGGTCATGCTCTGAAAGTATAAGCTCTAATACAGTGCGTCTTGCCTTCAATACCTTGGGAGTGTTCGTTAAAACCTCCAAGCCCTCTGAAACGGGAAGCACGCATGCAGCCTGCAGCCTATGCGTCTTAGCGTCCTCAACCAAGCACATACGGCAAGCGCCAATGTTGTTTACATCCTTGAGATGGCAAAGTGTAGGAATCTTGATTCCTATTTTGAGAGCTGCCTCCAGTACTGTGGTTCCCTCAGGAACTGTTACGGTTTGTGAATCGATTTTGAATGTAACCATTGTCCAAAACCCTTTCTGAATGTATTTCCGAACATAATTCGGATATGGACATATCGCCACTCTTTATTGTAACACACAGAAAAAATGTGTGTCCAATATATTATTGTAGGAATTTTTTAATCATAAGAATTTTGAGTGAGATTGACAGCTTATGAAAAATCAAGCACAGCAATAATAGTTTCAGATTTTTTATTGAATCTTCTTCATCAACCCGAAAAGCAGATATTAACTGTTCAGCAATTACTTGCTTGCGCGTATTTCACTTAACCGTTCGGCGACGCGCTGTTAAGCACTGAGTAAGGAATCCTTGTCCCGTCCCATGCTACTATTCCTTTAGCCATATATGCAACGTCGTCTTTTGATATTATGCCTTTTTCATATGCTTCTACAACCTCAGTAAGCTTTCCGTTCTTATAAATATGCAGAAGCGTATTTCCGTAGGCCGTTTCAAGATAGTATCCATCAATGTGTATGTATCCGACTGAGCAATTGTCAGAGCCTTCGCCAATATTTGGATAGATTACTACAAAAGTAGCGCCATTATATGTTCCGTAATGCCTTACTTCAACATCTTCAAAGCTGATGGCGCTTCTTTTCGGGTTATCCGAAAATGTTTCGTTATACAGCTCTACATAAGCCTTTTTAATCTTCTTCTCTTTTGCTGCGCTAAGCGTGGATTCGTCGTTAGTTGTATTATCACAGCCGCTGATAAAAGAGCAAAGAAGAATAAAGCATAAAGCCAACACAAAAACAGCAATAACGCGTTTCATTATTTTTTCCTCATTTCTGCAGGGCATATCTGCTATACTATTTAGTATATCAACAATACCAAGCCTTGTATAGAATTTATCAGCAAACCATATGCGTAAATCTGAAATGTTTACGATGAATATACACTGCTGCCATTCTTGCTTCATAAATCTAATAAAAGCCAAGCTGTACAGTCATGCTCATTTATAAAGAAAACGCCATACCCCTCTTGCAACCTCCTTGCACATATAGTATAATATGCAAGTTGTGGAGAGATGGCTGAGCTGGTCGAAGGCGCACGACTGGAAATCGTGTTTACGGGGAACCGTAACAAGGGTTCGAATCCCTTTCTCTCCGCCAGAGAAATGCACGCCGTCAGGCGTGTTTTTATTTTGCGCTGTCAAGGTTAGGATTGGGGTACTGCCGCATGAAGCGAGGAATGTAAAATGAAAAGCGCATAGTGCTTATGTGAAAAGAAGGTTTCCTACAATATTTGTGCTTTGAATTTCTCCACACTTCTAACTCTGCATTTTCATAGTCGTTTTTCGTACACAGCTTATCATATAATAGCAATAGAAAGCACCACCATTTTACAATAGGAGGTATAGCCATGACGGTAATTGATACTATTCAATAGGTTCATCTGATATGACTTCTAAGATTACACACGAGTATTACAATAAGGCTTTCGATGAGTATGTCAGTAAGCTGTCGGCAAATGATTCGTTGCATATCAATAAAAAAATGGGCAATACGGTTTCTTGGTATTGACTTCTGAAAATAATTACGCACTTTTTGCATTACATGATAATAATTCACTTAGTAATAAAACTAATAAGTACGTTTTACTTATTTGTGCTATAATCTAAATAGCCATCATATTCACAAGGAGAGCCTTTATGACACAGAAACGCCAATACATTTACACGCTAAGACCCATTCCACGCTTGCTGAAAGAAGAAAACTGGACGGCGCGTGAGGAGGAAATCACAAGCAGGCACTTCAACTATCTAAAAGCAAAACTGGCAGAGGGCAAGCTTATATTAGCCGGCAAAACAAGCGGGTTAGACGAAAAGACATTCGGAATAGTTATATTCGAAGCGGAATCTTGCGAAGAAGCGGCGGAGTTCATGAACGGCGACCCCGGCGTAAAAGAAGGCATAATGCAGGCGGAGCTTTTCCCGTATGATATCGCTTTAATCAGATAATCGCGGCATTTTTGAATAGCAGAATATGAAAAACGCACCTTTTAGGTGCGCTTTGTTTTGCTTTTAAGCTGTTTTACCGAACTAATCGGCATTTTTGGGCATATACTCCGCAATAGTATCGTCTGACGGAATCCATATGCCTTGAATTTTGCGCACGCCCTCATCGTCGCCTACTGCGATAACCCAATAATTCGTGCCGGACTTTAATTCGCCTGTGTCATCAGAATCCTCAATCAGCGTGAACTCATTGCGCACCAAGTAAATCAAAGGATTATGCTTTTCAAAATAGCTCTCTATGGTTGCAGGGTCATTAGGGTTAATAGAGCTTGCAGTTTGAGGGATAACCCTTCTGTGCCAGTTTTCACCGTAAACGCCATCAAGAGGCATTATGCCAAGCACTTCTGTATCGCTGACCATATCAATGCCGTAAATGCCTGTTTTGTTCGCTTCTGCTTCTTCGTCGCCAACGCTTTCAAGCATTGAGTAATCTATACTGTTCGCTGCATATGGGAAATTGCTGAACAGCTCGGCATAGTCCTCATAACGCTTTTCGTTTATAGCGGCGTACATGGAGTTTATAAGCGCAATATCCGCGTCTATATCCGCATCGTAAATAAATATTCTCACGATTTGGGTTTCGCTGTCGGTCAGCTCGCTCATTCTGTATGGAAGCTTAATTTCAGCCGCGTCTTTATATATAGCGTGCAGTCCCGAAAGCTTCGCGTAATGGAAAGCGTCGTACTTTCCTCTGCTCTTTATGATTACGACTGCGCCTTCGAAGTTCTTGTCGCTATGCTGTTGCATATACTTGTTAAGCTCAAACTCTGCTTGCTCCTCTGTGGAAATCGTTAAGGGTGGGGTAGTGTTCTGAGCTTTTTGGGGAGTAGGCTGGTTAGCGCTGTTCCCCGAACAACCGCACAGCAAAGCAATACATATTATAATCAGAAATAATGCAATTACCCGTTTCATAGCATTCTCCTAAAACTCTTGATTTTTACCCGAAGGCAATGAATACATTATAACATTCGCATCAATTATTCAAAGCGATTTTATGAGATTCATGCTCAATAAGCGCAGATAATACCGCCGCTGTTGGCGTAAACGGTAGAAATTCCTCGCGTATCGGTTATAAGCACTTCTTTTAAGTCACAGCTTTTTAGCAGCTGCGCCTTCAGCCATTCGGCTCTTTCGGGATTGGCGCATTGGCTTATCACAAGCGTTTTGCCCTTGTGGTTTTCGTCTGCTTCAACCAGCGCAATCAACTTGCTCAAAGCGTGCTTCGCGGATAAGCTTTGCCCTGCCATGCCTATTTCGCCCTCGGGAGTAGCTTCGCACAGCAGCTTAATTCTCAACGCAATCGCGACAATAGCCTGCAGCTTCTTTAGCCTGCCGTTCTTGCGCAGGTTTTCTAACGATTCCAGCACAAAAAGCGTTTTCATTTCATCAACAAAACGCTCGCCCTTTTCGACAACCTCGTCAAACGACATTCCGGCTCTTGCGTACTCCCGCAACCTCATGGCAAGCAGTGTTTCGCCCGAAGCGGCGGAACGGCTGTTGAACACGTGGATATTCACATCAGGATTAGATTCCTTGAACTGCTCGGCAGCCAGCATGGCCGAATTATATGAACCGCTGAGCCTTGCTGACAGTGTAACTACATAGATGTTCTTTGCACCACAGCCATATGCGTCTAAATAGCTTTGCGGAGAGGGGCACGCGGTTTGCGGCGCGTCCTCATGGCGCTTCATCATATCCAGCAGCTCTGATTGAATCAGACTCTTATCATCAATAAATGTTGTGCCGTCTGCAAAGCTGATAGTAAGCGGAACGCTTATAAAATCGCTATCCTCCCTCATTTCAGGGGTCATATCGCAGCAGCTGTCTACAATTATCTTATACTCCATACTCT